>Ga0172375_10004195_pt1 | contig 21487 bp, 12 predicted proteins | sample LakKiv1m_FD_114537 | JGI IMG/M metagenome (GOLD analysis project Ga0172375, IMG submission 114537) | Freshwater microbial communities from Kabuno Bay, South-Kivu, Congo - kab_092012_11.1m | ecosystem: Environmental > Aquatic > Freshwater > Lake | place: Democratic Republic of the Congo...
AGAGGTTGTCGAAGGCGAGCCCCAGTGGGAAGCCGAAGGCATACACCGTATTGCCCTCGCAGGCCGTAGACCTGGCGAGCAGCCGGCCATCCGGCAGCGTCAGCAGCGGCTCGCCGGTGTCGAAGAGGCCCAGCGGCGTGATATCGCCCCGGCTGCCGACGTCGATGGCGAGCGGCGAGGCCTGCGTCCCAGGCGGCCGTGGATGCCAGGTCATCGCCTGCTTCCCGCGTGCGGCCAGCGTGCCGGCATAGTGGTCGGTACCCAGCCACCGGGCCAGGGTCGGATGGAAGGCAGGAGTCGGGGCCAGGTACGGTGTGCGCTGGCCGACGGAACCCACCACCAGCGTCCTGCGACCGCGGTGGGCCGGGTCCGTCAACCATGCATCCAGGGCCTGCCAGGCGGGCTCCGGGAAGTCGCACTCCAGGCACGGCAGAAAGACCATCCGGTACCGGCCCAGATCGACCTTGCGGGGAGCGCTGCCATAGGTCAGGTCCTGGTCCATCACCGTGTCGGCCTCGACGTTGAGCTGGGCCAGGAAGCTCAGGAGCCCGAGCGCATTCCCGTAGTCCCGGCCGCTGCGGTTCGAGCGCTGCAGGGAGTTGTTGCGAACGATCAGGAGAGGGACCTCTCGCGGCAGGGGAAAGGAGACCCCGTCGACCGCCCGGTAGAAAGCCCCCATCCACGCCAGCGCCTTGGTCAGATGTCCCCGGCCATCGGGCGCCTGCCCGCAGCCAGCCAGGTGGGCCCAGGCATAGGACATCTCGAAGGCGGCACCGTGGCCGACCATCTCCAGGCTCTGGCCACGGTAATAGTCCAGGATGGCGGCTTCGTCGCCCGCGCGACCACCCTCTCCCTCGCCGCTGGCGAGGGCCAATGCCGGACTGTCGGGGGCCAGGGCGTAGGGCCGGTAGGCCGAGATGATGCTGAGGTACTTGCGGATGCGGTCCCAAGGGGGGATCTCGGCCAGGTTGAGCCCGGAGTCGTGGCTGCCTACGCCGATGACGGTGAAGGGCAGCTCCGCCCGCCGCTTGAAGTGCAGGAAGTGCCACTGGGCCGTGTAGTCCTGGGCGTTGCTGTGGAAAAGCCAGTGTTGCGGGACCGCTTCCCGCACCCGTGCCGCCCAGCGGCTGACGAAGTCCAGGTAGAGCCGGTCCTCGCGGAAGGCATTGTAGTCGATCCAGACCGGGTCGTCGTCCGTGTCTACCGGGTCTCCCGGGAAGGTCATGTGGGACACCAGTTCGGGGTAGGGCCCTGCCGGCCAGCGCAGCCTGGGCCAGACCGGGAGTTCGAGGCGAGACCAGTCCCCGAGCTGGGCCCAGACCGCCTCCGTGAGCGGCCAGCGCGGCAGGAGCACGTCCTCTTCGCCGGCGGTTGCGGCCGGCAGGCCCCAGGCGTTGGGGCGGCGCTGCACCGTGCGCCAGCCGGAATGGTCCGCCCAGTCGTAGCCGCGCTGCCAGGTCGCCGCCAGGCGCTCGAAGCTGCCATAGCGCTCGCGCAGATAGGCCTGGAAGGCGGCGCGCAGGTGCCCGTTCTGGAGATCTGGAGCCATGATGATGTCCTCTTCCCCGATCATGAAGCCGGCGATGGCGGTGCAGTCGGCGTAGCGGGCCAGGATCTTGCGGTGCGCCAGGGCATTGGCCTCCGCCACTTCCGGGTAGAGGTAGTAGCGCGTGTGGTAGGGGGCTGGAATCGCATCCCAATCTGCGGCCCAGAAGAAGTCGCCCTCGACCGCCACGAAACGGCCATGCGCCTGGCAGCGGTCCAGGAAGTAGTCCAGCACTTCGTACGTGTAGGCGAAGGCCGGCAGGTTGGTGCCGCGGGGCTGTTTCGTGCACGGGCGCCAGTTGCCCTGGGCGTCGAGGAGGCTCTGCCAGCCGAGGAAGCGCAGGTAGGGATGCACGGCCCCTGCCTCCATCAGGGCCAGGTCCTCCTCGAGTCGGTCGAAGTCGAAGTCCAGCCAGTTGAGCACGCTTTGTCCGTCGAGGACCTGTTGGTAGATACTGAAGAAGAGGTGGCGCACCTTCCCGGTGGCGTCGAGGAGCTGGCCCGACGCAGGGTCGAGGCGGACGGCTTCGCGGTACTGCTCCGCATCGGTTGGGGTGGAGTAGGTCCCGCGGAAGGTCGGCTTGCGGGCCTGACGGTCCTGCGGCCAGGCCGCCTCCAGACGGTTGGTGTAGGCCGTCATCCGTTCCCGCAGGAGGTCGCGGGGCATGAGGGCGAACTCCTTACCCCAGCGGGTGGCCGCGCCGCGGGTGCCATAGTAGTCGTCCTGGACCTGCGCCGGCTGCCACCCGGCCTGCGGGGTCGGTCCCCGGGGCCAGCCTTCCGGCGCTGCCGGGCACCCTTCCCAGGACGCGTCGCTGGTGACGTCCGTGAAGCTGCCATCGGCGGACTCGATGCGCAGTTGGACGTAGACCGTCGGGCTCCACTCGGACCAGGCCCACACCGCGATGGCGTTGGTGCCGGTGCGCAGGCTCGGCGTGACCTCGACGAAGACCGGATCCGACTCGGGGCCATTCCCAGCGGCCTCGGCCACCAGGACGTCGTTGAGCCGCACCGCCAGCGTGTGCCAGCCGCGTACCGCCAGCACGGCCCGCCGGGGCGCCTGGGTGACCTCGAAGGCGGTCCGCAGGTGGGCCCGCGTCTGGCCCGGGGCCAGCAGGGTGAAACCATCGTCCGGAAAGAAGGGGGTCACCTCGCCCGCAGGAAGCCAGCCAGGGCAGCGCCCGGAGCGGTCTGCCGCCCCCAGCGACAGGGCCGCCGCCGCCCCGATGGCCAGGACCCCAAGGCCCCGGCGGACCGTCCCCCTGGTGATTCGATCGCTCTGCATACAGGCTCCTTGCGGGCAGGCCCGGCTGAGCTCCTGTGCCGCGCCTGGAATAGCACGGGTGCCAAGGCGGCGGTTGCCGGGACCAGCCAGGACACCAGCAACGTACCGCAGCGGGGCGGGTGCCGTCAACTGGCTCCGGGCGAGGCGCTCTACGCGGTCACTGGATTGGGGGTCGCACCCGGCGCGTGGCGCCGGGTGCGAAGGTACGGGCGTCCCGCGTCTGTCCCGCGACGGCGGGACCATCCCGCAGGCGCGGGACCGCGTGAGGGCACGCGGCCCTACCCGGAAGGTACGGGCGTCCCGCGGCGACCCACTACGGCATCGTGGCGGCGGGGCGGTAGTCATTTTGGCCCGTCGGCACTAGTGTAGGCCAAGGACGCGGCGCCGTTGGCCGGGCCATGCCACAAGGGGGACGATGCTCGCATGGGTGCGCTTCCGGAGATGGCCAAAGTTCGCGGGCGGACCGTCAGGCAGCGTCTTTTGCTGCTGATCCTGTTGCTGCTGGCGGCCTTTATCGGCTCGCTCACGGTCCTGAACGCCTACCAGTACCAGCAACTCCGCGGCATGTTGGCGGCCCGCCAGGAGGAGCTCGCCCAGCTCTTCAAGCGCCTGGTCCAGTTGCGCAGTGTGCCGCTGCAGACGTTTGTCTACGACTACTCCAGTTCGGACGCCATGGTGCGGTTCGTCGAGTCGGGCGACTCGGCCTGGGCCACCGTCAACATCGAACCGCCCATGCGGACGTTCCGTGTGGAGTCGGTATGGGTCTACCGTCCGGACTTCTCGGTGGTGTACTACGGGGCCCTGCGGAACCCCCTGTCGATGTGGGAGATCCCGGCTATCAAGGAGTACCGTGAGGAGATCTTCCGCGGGCGCCGTTTCATCCATTTCTACGCCTACGGGCCGCGGGGCATCTGGGAGGTCTGCGGGGCCACCATCCGCCTGCGCACCGGGGCCGAGGAGACGGCCCTGTCCAATGGCTACCTGTTTGCGGCGGTCTGCCTGCAGGGCGAGGCCATGAACGAGTTTTCAACCCTGCTGGGCGGCACGGTGGAGAGCATCCCGACCCTGACGGTGGACCTTGTGCGGCCGCCGTGGGGTCAGGGCATGCTGGTGTCGTACTCGCGCTTGCCGGCCTGGGACGAGTCGACCCTGGCCTACCTCCAGGCGAGCGTGCCCGTCCCGGTCATCGGGCACATGCGCCAGGCCGCCGTCACGCAGGCCTTCCTGGGTGCAGGCCTGGCTACGGGCCTGCTGGTGATGCTGGCATGGGCCCTGCAGGCGTGGGTCTCCCGGCCGCTGCGAGCCGTGGCGGCGGCGCTGGACACCGGCGACCCCTCGGTCCTCGGCCAGCTCGAGCAACGCAGCGACGAGTTCGGTCATGTGGCCGGCCTTATCCGCCGGTTCCACCAGCAGCGCGGCGAGCTGGTCAGAGAGGTGGGCCAGCGCAAACAGGTCGAGGCCGACCTCACCCGCAGCCTCGAGTTCGAGCGCCTCGTGACCGGCATCTCCACCCGCTTCGTCAGCCAGGTCATCCAAGGGTTCGACGCAGCGGTCCGCGAGGCGCTGGGGCGTATCGGCGAGTTCGCGGACGTCGACCGCAGCTATGTCTTCCAGTTCTCCCAGGATATGGCGATGCTGGCCTGCACCCACGAGTGGTGCCGGGAAGGAATTGCGCCGGCCATCCAACGCCTGCAGGGGATCACGCCGGAGTCCTTGCCCTGGAACTTCCCCATCCACAAACGGGGTGAGGTCCTCAGGGTCCAGCGCCTGGGCGACTTGCCGCCGGAAGCCGCCACCCTGCGGGCGGAGCTTGAGAAGGAGTCGGTCAAGTCGGTGCTGTGTGTGCCCATGGTCTTCGGCAAGACGGTCCTGGGCTTCGTGGGCTTCGATGCCGTCCGCAGCGAGTTCCAGTGGTCCGAGAAATCGGTCTCCCTGCTGCGTCTGGCCGGGGACATCTTCGCCAACGCCCTGCAGCACGAACGCTCCGAATCCCACCGCACGCGCCTGGAGGAGCGCCTCCGGCATGCCCAGCAGATCGAGTCCCTGGGCCGCCTGGCGGGCGGGGTGGCCCATGACCTCAACAATCTCCTGGTGCCGGTGATGGGCTACTCCGACGTGATCCGCGACGCGCTGCCCAAGGACCACCCGCAGCAGGGCGACGTGGTCCACATCCGGCGCGCGGCGGAGCAGGCCCGGGGCCTGACCCAGCAACTGCTTGCCTTCGCTCGCCGGCAGGTGCTCAACGTGCAGGTCATCAACCTCTGCGAAGACATCGCCTCGTTCCGCGATATCCTGCGCCGTCTGATCCCCGAGAACATCGAGCTGCGGGCCCTGACCGCTCCGGGTACCGGCTGCGTGTGCGCCGACCTGACCCAGGTTCGGCAGATCCTGGTGAACCTGGCCATCAACGCCCGCGATGCCATGCCCAAGGGCGGCACGCTGACCATCGCCATCGCCAATGCGGACCTGGATGAGCGCTATGCCGCCGTCCATGCGGACGCCCGGGCCGGCGAATACGTCAAGCTCGAGGTCACCGACACGGGCGTGGGCATGGACGAGACCACGCTGGCCCACGTGTTCGAGCCCTTCTACACCACCAAGGCCCAGGGCAAGGGCACGGGTCTCGGCCTGGCCACCGTGCACGGCGTCGTGGTACAGCACGGCGGCCACATCACCGTCACGAGCGCCATCGGCAAGGGCACCGCGGTCACCGTCTACCTCCCCCGGGCCTCTGCCTCGGCCGCTCCCGTGAGCCCCACGGCCGCCCCGCCTCCCCCGCCCGGCGTTCCTGCCACCGTCCTGGTGGTCGAGGACGCGGAGGGCGTCAGGAGCTTCGTCTGCCGGACGCTGCCGCCCCAGGGCTTCAAGGTCATCTCCGCCGACTCCCCGGCCGCGGCCCTCCAGGTGGTCCAGGAATACACCGACCCCATCGGTATCCTGCTCACCGACGTGGTGATGCCTGGGCTCAACGGCCGCGAGCTGTACCAGCGCCTGGTGGCCTTGCGACCCGGGCTGCGGGTGCTCTACATGTCGGGCTATCCCGCCGACGTGATCGCCAGCCAGGGGGTCCTGGAGCCCGGCGTGCACTTCATCGCCAAGCCGTTCCCCATCGAGGACCTGGTGGCCGCCCTGCGCCAGGCCTTGACGTCCTGACGGGCCCCGCCGGGCTTCCGGTTACGCTTCCGGCGCCTGGGAGGTTGCAGGCGGCCTCTTCCCGTGCCATCTTGTGTCACCGGTGTCCGACCCGTCCTGGGCGCCGGGGATGGTCTTTGCTCGTCAGACCACCGTGACGTCCTGCGGGGCCTTCGGGAGTCCGACTCGATGAACGATCGCCAGAACCTGCTGTCGCGCCGCGCCTTTCTCAAGGGGGCCGCCACGGTGGCGGCCGTACCCGCGGTCGTGCCGGCCCGCGTGCTCGGGGCTGATGGCACGACGCCACCCAGCGAACGCATCACCATGGGCCTGATCGGGATCGGGGGCCAGGGCGGTTACCACCTGAGCTGCCTGACCGGCTTCCAGGAGGTCCAGCTCGCGGCGCTCTGCGATGTCGATGCCGGGCACCTCAAGTCGGCCGTGGACCGCGTCGAGACGGCCTACGCCGAAGCCCGCAAGACGGGCAGCTACAAGGGCTGTGCGGCCTACCGCGACTTCCGCGAACTCCTGGCTCGCGATGATATCGACGCGGTGCTCATCGCCGTGCCGGACCACTGGCATGCGGCCATCTCCATCGCGGCCATGGAGGCTGGCAAGGACGTCTATGTCGAGAAGCCCCTCTCGGTCTGCGTGGCCCAGGGGCGGGCCGTCTGCGATGCCGTCCGCCGGTATCGGCGCGTGCTGCAGGTGGGCAGTCACGAGCGCTCGCGCGCCAATGCCCGTTTTGCCTGCGAGCTGGTCCGCAATGGCCGCATCGGCGACTTGAAGCGGGTGCAGATCAACATGCCGCTGGACGAGGGCCGCGGGGCGGTCCCGCCGCAGCCCGTCATGCCCGTGCCCGAGGGGCTGGACTGGGACCTGTGGCTCGGACCGGCGCCGTGGGCCCCGTATACCGAGAAGCGCTGCCACTTCTGGTTCCGCTACATCATGGACTACGCGGGGGGAGAGATGACCGACCGTGGGGCCCATATCATCGACATCGGCCAACTCGGGATGGGCATGGACGCCAGCGGCCCGGTCGAGGTCGAGGGCTCCGGCTGGCGTCCGCCGGACGGGCTGTTCGACACGTTCATGAAGTACCGCTTCGTCTACCGCTACGCCAACGGCGTCGAGATGGTGGGCACCGACCAGGGCCCCCGTGGCGTGCGCTTCGAGGGCACCAAGGGCTGGGTCTTCGTCCATATCCACGGCGGCGACCTGGAGGCCGAACCCGCGTCCCTGCTCAAGGAGCGCATCGGCCCCGGCGAGATCCACCTCGGCCGCAGCCCGGGGCACCATCAGGACTTCCTGGCGGCGGTGCGCAACCGGGGCGAGGTCATGGCGCCGGTGGAGGCTGGTCACCGGACGGCGACCCTCTGCCATCTGGCCAACATCGCCATGCTGACGGGCCGCAAGCTGGCCTGGGACCCGGTTCGGGAGCGCATCACCAACTGCCCCGAGGCCGACCGCATGCTCAGCCGGCCGGCGCGGGCGCCGTGGGTGGCCTGAGGTCACCGTCGTCGTGCCAGTGCAGGCCGTGCAGAGGCAGGGGCCCCCTGTCGAGCAGGGCTGCGGCCATGGTCGCCAGGGCGGACGAGCCCCTTCCTGTCGTGAACAGCGTCACCCGGTCCGCCGGGACGGCGAGCCCGCCGGCCGGCGCGGGCGTCTCGCAGCGCTCCCGCAGGAGGCGTTCCACCTGGCGGGCTACGGCCGGGGCGGGGTCGATCAGTGTGACCCCCGGGCCAGCAGCCGCCTGGATCTGCTCGCGGACCAGGGGGAAGTGGGTGCAGCCCAGCACCAGCGTGTCCACCCCCTGTCTCACCATCGGCTCGATGAAGGAGCGCAGGAGCGCGGCGCCCCCGGGGCTGTCGATGCGGCCATTCTCGATGATCTCGACCAGGCCTGGGCAGGGGCACCCAGTCACCTCCAGGCCCCGGGCAAACTCGCGCACCAGGTAGGCATAGCGCTCGCTGCGGAACGTGCCCGTGGTGGCCAGTACCCCGATACGGCCGCTGCGCGAGGCTGCAGCCGCTGGCTTCACGGCCGGATCCATCCCCACAAAGGGCGTCCCCGCAAACGTCCGGCGCAGGTGTGCCAGCGCCGCGACCGAGGCCGTATTGCAGGCGACGACGACCAGTCTGGCTCCCCGTCCGACGAGGAAGCGGGCGATGCCGGTGGCGAATTCCCGCACGTCCTCGGCCGGGCGCGTTGCATAGGGCACGTGGGCCTGGTCAGCCACGTAGTCGAAATGCTCTGCCGGCAGCCGGGTGTAGAGTTCGCGCAGAACCGACAGGCCGCCGACGCCGGAGTCCATCACCCCGATCGTCGCCGGCCCGGCGGCGCGCTGTGCTTCGCCCTCGGCCATGGTGCCTCCTGTGGCCGCAAGGTCGGCACGACGGGCGGCGGGGCCGTCCCGGTAGATCCGACCGATCCGACCGATCCGACCGAACCGACCGATCTGCCGCACCGGGGCCGGTCGGAGCGGCCCCGCTCGTGCCTCAGAAGTACCCTTCGGCCTTCAGCAGTTCGGCGGTCAGGATGGCCCCGCCGGCCGCTCCGCGCACCGTATTGTGGCTCAGCGCCACGAAACGGTAGTGGTAGAGGTTGTCTTCCCGCAGACGGCCCACGGCCACGGCCATGCCGCTGCCCAGGTCCCGGTCCAGCCTGGTCTGGGGCCGGTTGTCCTCCTGGAAGTAGACGATGAACGGCTTGGGCGCCGAGGGCAGGTTCAGTTTCTGCGGCTTGCCTTCGTAGGCCGCCCAGCGTGCCAGGATCTCGTCCTTCGAGGGCTTGCGCTGAAAACGCACCGCCACCGCCGCCATGTGACCATCGCTGGCGGGCACCCGCACGCACTGCGCCGAGATCAGGGGTCTCTGTGCCGGCACGATGGCACCGTTTTCGAGGCGGCCCCAGATCTTCAGCGGCTCGCGGATGCTCTTCTCTTCCTCGCCGCCGATGTAGGGGATGAGGTTATCCACCATCTCCGGCCACATGGCGAAGGTCTTGCCCGCGCCCGAGATCGCCTGGTAGGTGCAGACGGAGACCTCCCGGGGCCCGTAGTCCATCACCGCGTCCAGGGTCGGCACATAGGGCTGGATCGAGCAGTTCGGCTTCACGGCCACGAAGCCGCGCCGGGTCCCCAGGCGACGGCGTTGCGCCTCGATCACCGCCAGGTGCTGCGGGTTGACCTCGGGGATGACCATGGGCACGTCCGGGGTCCAGCGATGGGCGGAGTTGGCGGAGATCACCGGGAGCTCCTTCCTGGCATAGGCGTCCTCGATCTGCCGGACCTCCTCCCTGGGCATGTCCACCGCGCAGAACACGAGGTCCACTTCGCCCGCGACGTGGTCGATCTGGGACGCGTCCCGCACCACCAGGCCGGCTACGGCCGCAGGGATGGGCCCGGGCATGGCCCAGCGGTCGCCGACCGCCTCCGCATAGGGCTTGCCCGCAGAGCGCGGGCTGGCAGCGACACAGGTGACCTCAAACCAGGGGTGGCCTGCCAGGAGCGAGATGAACTTCTGGCCGACCATACCCGTAGCCCCGACGATCCCGGTGCGAAGCGTGCGACTCATGCTCGGCGGTCTCCTGCTGCGCGATCGGCTGTCACGGAGGCCCGCCTGGCGCCCGCGTCAGGCCACGGCCTCAAGATGGAAAACCCCGCCGTCGAGCGGACCTCGAAGACGGGGTTGCGGTGCAGTGTACCCTCGAAGGCTACGTGCAGAGCCCCCCGGCCGATGGCCGGCCCGCCCGCCGCGCGCTGCCGCGCTTGGGCTTGGTTCCAGCCGCCTTTGCCCGGGGGGTGGTGAGCACCCGCAGTCTCCTGCACCCGATCGTGTTCGCCATCGATGCGAGCGCGTCGGACCGAAACTATAGCCCGGCTGGCCAGGACCTCAAACCAGGTAGTGGATGCGATGCGCGTTCTGCTGCAGGAGCCGCGCGTTGTAGGCGTCGCCGCCGTCCAGGTTGGCGCTCATGAACACCGGAGGCTCGTACCCCTTGGCCACCAGCCGCGCCACCGTCTCGGCCACGATCGCGTTGGCGATGGCGCACCCGGTCACCGACGAGAGCGGCCCCACGGCCTGCGGGAAGCCGGGGACCGCCACCGCCGCATCACCGTAGGGCGCGCCATTGTCGATGACCACGGTGCACACATCCGCCAGTTTCTTGCCGGACGCGTGGCGGCTGGACACGCCCTGGGTGTAGGCCAGAGAGGTGATGCCGATGACCGTGGCCCCGCGCTCCAGCGCGGCCAGGGCCAGGTCGATGGGGACCGGGTTCCGACCCGAGGTCGAAGCCACGATCACCACGTCGCCGGCCGCCACGGGGGCCATCCCCAGCAGCTCGCGGCCCAGGCCCGCCACGCGCTCCATCTGGGAGGTGACCGGCATGGGCCGTACCGAGAGGTTCATCCCGTGCGGGTAGATCGGGTTCACCAGCATCAGGCCGCCGGTACGATAGACCAGCTCCTCCGCGACCATGAAGGAGTGCGTCGCCCCGAAGGCGTATAGGGTCTGGCCGGCCACGATGGCGTCCACCACGCGGCCGGCGGCCTCGCCGATGGCCTGGGCCTGGGTCGCGGCCACCTGTTGCAGGGCCTCGATGGCCCGCGTGAAGTAGGCGTGCGCGGTCATGGCTCAGTACCCCTTCTCCTGGTAGCGGTTCCGGCCCTTTTCGTTGAACTCCGGCCCGCCCTCCCGGTTGTGACTGATGTAGACGCTGGCGGGGGTCCCTGCGGCGGCCATCTTCTCCATGACCGTACCCCAGATCATCCAGCCGGCCACCAGCATGCCCAGTCCGGACAGGGGAATGAGCTTGACGTCATACCCGGGGACGTCCACCCCCGCATCCCCGTAAGGCGCGCCGCAGTCGATCACGACATCCACCGCCTCGAACAGGCGCTTGCCCGTGGGGTGCAGGGACCTGACCTTCTCCGTGTAGGTCATGCCCGTGAAGCCGATGACTCCCACGCCGCGCTCCCGGCAGGCCAGCGCCAGCTCGACGGGGGCCCGGTTCCGGCCGGACACCGAGGCCACCAGCATGACGTCGCCGGCCCGCAGGGAGCTGTGCGCCACGGCCGTGCGCACGCGCCGGAGGTCCTCGTCGGGGTCTTGCGGCTGAGCCTTGCGCCGGCACTCGGGGATGGGGTTGGTCACATTCATCGAGTATGAGAAGGGTTGCACCGCGTAGAGGCCACCAGCCCGGCCCAGGAAGTCGCCCTGGATCCCGTGGCCGATCTCGGAGCAACTGACCGTGCCGCCCTGCCGCAGGGCGCGCACGACCATGTCGGCCGCCGCCTCGATGGCCGCCGACTGCCGGGTCTCCAGGAACTCGATGACACTGCGGGCTGCGGCGGTGTAGCGGGGGATGATCATGGGCAGGTCCCTTCTCTGTGGGGTGGCAACACCGTATGCTTGACGCGTTCCACGGCCGTTGCCGAGGCCGGCCCGGGGCCCAGCGCCTGCCAGAGCGCCAGCACCGCCAGGCCGGCCACGGGGGGCTGCTGCAGTCGGCAGGCATGGAATCGTGGGGCGATCAGCGCGATCTGGCGCTGGAGCGTCTGCCAGTAGAGGTCCGAGCAACGGATCAGGCTGCCCGTCCCGGCGACCGTGTGCTCCTCCGCGGCCATGCCCAGTACCGATACCAGGTCCCGGAACGTCTCCGCCAGCGTCTCCGCCGCGCGGACCAGGATGCCCCGCGACACCGCGTCGCCCGCCTCCGCCTCCCGGTTCACAAGCTGCGCCAACGAAGCCACCACGGAACGGTCCTGCGCAAACAGGTTCAGGCCAAACAGCGCCTGCGGCGAAGCGACACCAAAGCGCCGCAGGATGCGGTCCCGCAGAGAGGTCCGATGGCGCGGGTGCCAGTCCGACCGGACCGTCGCGTTCAGCGCCATCCGCCCGACGTGATAGCCACCCCCGAAATCGCCCAGAAGCGGGCCGCTGCCGTCCAGGTGACCGGTGCGACCGTCCGCCAGGGTGGCGTGGGCAAAAGCGCCTGTACCTGCCAGGAGCACGGCACCGTAGCGTAGGCCCGCCTGAGCCAGGGCCGTCCCCGGTTCCCCGGCCGGCACGTTCTCCGTACGGTCCGGCGCCCTGCTGTCCGCGGCCGGGACCAGGATGGCCCTGCCGACGCCCGCCAGGTAGAGGGTCCCGAAGTCCCCTGTGGTGAACGCCTTGCGTACCGCAGCCTCCACCGCCCTCGGGTCCCGGCCACTCACGCCGGGCTCGCGGCAGTATCCATAGCCCAGCAGCTCGCCCGCCGTATCCAGCAGGACCACCTCGCACTTCGAGCCGCCTGAATCCACCGCCAGAATGCCGTCCTTCTTCACCGTAGCCAGCCTTTCCAGACCACGACGCAGGACAGCCCGCTACCATAGGAACCCATGGCCCCGATGCAAGGGGCCGGGATGGCAGCGGGGGAGCGGTCGCTGGACTGCAGGTCGCGCCCGTGGCCTGCGCGCCGACGGTCCCTGGAGGCCGGGATCTCCGCATCCCGGCACCGCGGCCTACGGAGATGCCGCGCTCCACCGGCGGCCGACAGCAGGGCATGAGTGGCGTCGCGGGGTTGCGGCAACGGTGGTGGCGAGTTCGGGTCCGTCCGGGGGCGCGTGGGTCGCCGAGTCTGTGCACATAGTGACTACTAGAGCCATCTATGATATAGATTTCACTTACGCATAACAGGAACACCATTAGAAGTGACTACATACCGCCGCCAGAACAGCCACAACAGAGTGCCGATGGGTGACTTCTGTCATCACCCGAAGGAAACACCCGCCGGGAACGGCTGGACGGCAGGGATCCGCGCCTCCAGACCGCTGGGAACTCTCGGCGCTCTGAGGCACCGCTCTGTGGGCCCGCCGCCAAGCCCTCGAGGGGCGTGAACAGCACGCCCGACGCTCGCCGGAGTGGCTACGGCAGGCCCATGGGCAACACAACGTCCCCGACCCGGTGTCATCCTGCCGACACCCCGGAGCCGGGCCTGAGAGTGGCCACGGACGCGCCCGGGCGCGATCGCGCCTGGGAAGCATCGACGGCCAAGGGGAACCCGCGCCGGGGGGGGCCCGCCTCCGGGCAGCCCCCAAGGCAACCGGGCCTAACGATCACGTGCCTCCACACCGGGGACCCAGCGGCCGTCCCCGGCCCGCCGCCATGGGGACCCCGTTCGGCGGCCTACATGCCCTTGTTGATGATATCGCTGACCGAGACGACGCCGGCCAACTTCCTGTCCATGATCACCGGCGCGCGGCTGAGGCCCATGTTGGCGAAGAGACGCGCAACGTACTTCACGTCCAGGTCCGGGTTGACGACCACCAGCGGCTTGGACATGATCTCGTGCACCTTGATCTTCTTCGGGTCCAGGCCCTTGGCCACCACCTTGTAGGCCACGTCACGGTAGGTCACGATGCCGTACGCATCGTGCTCGTCCCGGCGGTCCACGATGAGAGTCCGGGTGCCGGACTTCTTCATCTTGGCGACAGCGGCTGCCACCGTCTTGTTGCCGTCGATGTCGACGACCTGGGTGCTCATGATGTCCTTGGCTGTGGGCATAGCATCGTCCTCCGCCTCCCGAGACCTTGCTCCTCGCCCCGCGGTTTGTGCCGTGGGGATGACCTGGCGGTCCGCAGGGGGCCGCCCCGCGTGGTCGCGCGGCTGGGAACGCGGCGCGTACCAACTGCACTATATGCCCATAGCGCAATGGGTTCAAGCACTGACTACCCCGCCGCATCACACGGGCCCGTGGTTGCTGACGCAGGCCCGCAGAACCCCCTCACCATGCCAGTTCCGCCTGCCGGACGACCGGTTGGGGCCGATCACTTGTCCTCGAGCGGCATCGGGTTGCAGACGTTGGCCTCCCGGTTGGCCTTGCGTCCGCAGTTGAAGCAAACCACCGTAGGCTTGTTCGTGACCTGCGCGATGATGTCGTTCAGGCCCTTGCTGTGGAGCACGCAGAGGTGTCCCTGGTGGTCACCGCCGCAGCACTTCCGGGTCTTCTGGGTATCCGCCATGAGATAGCACTCCTTTGTGGCGGAAATATAGCCGGCCGGCGCCTTCATCCCACCTGGCGACAGACGGTGGCCAAGGCAGTAGAGTATGCCCTGGGCAACGTCACCGACCCCAGTCCGCCCACGGAGAGCATCCATGAACACCATCAGCATCGCCGGCTACTCGTTCCATGGGGCCCTGGCCGACGGGACCCTGAACCTCTACGGCTACCTGGAGTCGTGCCGGTACCGGTACCAGCTCGACACGGCCGACCTCTGGAGCGGCCTTCTCGGCAACGACCCAGAGCAGTACCTGCAGCGGGACAACCTCCTGAAGGTGAAGGCGGCCCTGACCGAGCGTGGTCTGGCGCTGGTCAACTACCATGCCGACGGCTGCCACATCTGGGAGGATGATCCGGCCGTCAGAGCCCGCTTCCGGGCTCTGGCCGAGCGCCAGATCGCGGCGGCGGAGCTGCTGGGCGCGACAACGGTCCGCATCGACGCGGGTGGCCGGACCCGGCACTGGACCGAGGAACAGCTCGACCTCATCGCCAAGACCTACCGCGAGTGGTCCCGCCGCGCTCACGACCACGGCTACGCCATCGGCCCTGAGACCCACTGGGGCCCGGAGAACCATGCGGACTGCATGCTGGCCCTCGCCAAGGCCGTGGACGCGCCCGGGTTCGGCATCCTGCTCCACATGGGCAAGGACGTCGATGGCAGCCCCGAGGACTACGACCGCGCCCTCGCGCCCCTGGCAGTCCACACCCACATCGACCAGAGGACCACCTACAGCCGCGTCGACTCGGCCCTGCGCATTCTGCGGGACGCGGGCTATGGCGGCTGCCTTGGGGTCGAGCACCACAGTGCCCGGAATGAGTATGCCGAGGTGGCGGCCCAACTGGCCCTGGTCCGGCGCGCCGTGGCGGCGCTGGCGGCTGAACCGCGGCCGGCAGTCCAGGCGGGGAACCCCCTGCTCGGCGGCGACGACGAGCGTCACCAGCGCTGACGTGGGCCACCCGCAGGCGCTCGGCTGTGCTGTCTACCTACGGCACCGCAGCCTGGCGGAACCCGATGCCTTGCAGGTACAGGTTGCGGTCCTCCGGCGGCTGCCAGAGGTCGTTCGTGTACTGAACGGACAAGGAGTGCGATCCTGCCTTCACCTCCGTGGTGACCGACGGGAACACGGCGCTGCTGCGTGAGCGCACCTCGACCTCCCCAAGGTCATCACCGTCCAGACGCAGCACGACCCGGGCATACCCCCCGGCAGCCGGCACGGACCAGCCGCGGACCAGGATCTCGTAGCGGCCGGTGGTCGCGCACTCCAGAGTGGCCTCGACCGTGCCCGCCGCGACCAACGCCACGCGCTCGTCGTCCTGGCTGAAGAAGGGGATCGTCCCCACCGGCCGGAGATGGCCGGCACGCACCCAGGCGGCCGCGCGTTCCGGCGCCCGGAACGCCGCCCCCAGGTTCCGCAGCAGGGCCGAGCCGTAGCGCCTTCCCCGCAGGCGGTTCTCCCCGGTCGTGTCCCAGCGCACCCCGTCAACCACGAGCCGGCCGCCGAGGGGCGATGGCACCATGGCCGTCAGCGCGGGAGGCTGCGTCAAGAAGCGCGTCCCGGTCCCGGCGTCTACAGGGGCCGCACCGATCGCCACCGCATCGACCGTCAGGTTGCGGTCCTCGCGGCCCACGACCACATCGTTGACGAAAGCGACCCCGAGCGCGCCCGTGCCGCCGGGGAGTTCGGCCAGCGTGGTGTAGGCCTGCATCTCACCCCCCGTCAGGCTGATGAGTGCCACCTGGCGGTCATTCCAGGACAAGGCTACCTGCGGCCAGACCTCCTGCGCCGGGGTGCCGCCGGCGATGAGGGTCACGGCGTAGAGGCCCGGCCCAGCCACGCTCGCCGGACCGGTGGCCTTTCCGGCCGAGGCGAAACGGACCGTCTTGCCATCCTGATCGACGAGGACGTAACGCCCCGACAGCTCCATGGACTCCAGCTCGTAGCGCCGGCCATTGGCGGTCACGCCATCCGGCACCACCATGCGGTCGGCCACTCCCGGGTCCAGGTCGAAGCCGCGCATCCACGTATCGCCCCGAGACGGCCCGGCATAGGTCAGGTCTTCCAGGCAGACCCCGGCCAGCTCGCCCTCCCACGGCCGCCGCACCGTCACCGGCCCCCGCGCAGGCACCACGTGCCAGAGCGGCACGCCGAGCTGTTCCCGGACGCTGGCAAAGGCATCCGGGTCCGGGGCATGCCAGTACACCGTGCCGCCACCTGCCAGGCAGGCCGCCACCCCCGCCGCGGACTGCGCCACACGGTCCCCGCCGCCGTGCAGGACCACCAGTCCGACCTCCCGGCCGGCCTGGGCTGAGAGCGGCCCGGCGGGCGCATCCGCGTCCAGGCGGATATCCTGCAGGGCCTCGGCGAACCCGGCGGCGTCGGGGCCATCCGCGATCACGGCGGCCTTGCGCGCCGCCGGCGGCGTCGCCGCCAGCCCGTCCAGGAGATTCTGCAGCAGCCGCCTGGCCGCGGGTTCGCTGGCGAGCTTGGTCCCCACCAGCGCCTGGCAGAACACCGCCCGGCCGGCGCCCCAGGGCATGTCGACGAGGGCTGCGTGCGCCAGGCTGGAAGCGCCGCCTGATATCAGCAGCGCCTGGGCCCCGCCGCCGGCCGGGCGGCGGAGTTCGTGCCGCGTGACGTAGTGGTCACCAGCCCAGAAACGCAGGTCGTCGGTTTTCAGGCCGCTGAGGAACGCGTGCGCCGGGGCCGTGGCGAAGACCATGGTCGAGGCCGGGCCCACCAGCTCGACGCCCAGGGCCCAGGGATCGGGCTGCTCCTGTTCGAGCACCAGGACCCGGCCCCCGGCGCGGAGGTACGCCTGGAAGGCCGCCGCCGCCGGCTGCGCGACGCCGATCACGGGGACGGCCCCTCCCCCTTCCTTGGTGCCACCGTCCTGCCAGGCCCCCGGGGCGACCACCAGAAGCGTCGTCGCGGGGTCCGGCTGGCCCAGCTCCTCAGGGCTCTCCAGCCGCCTGTGGGGCAAGTCCCCCAGCGCCTGGCACCAGCGCTTCCCCGGGTCCAGAACCAGCAGCGTATGGCCCGCCGGAACCCGCAGGGGGCCCCGGTTCGAGACGGTGAACACGGTTTCCGCCCGGTGGACCTCCCGTTCTCCCGTCAGCAGGCGCGCCACCGTGGCGACTCCCTCGGGGCCTGTGGCTTGGGCCAGATCCGGCTGCAGCTCGATCTGGCGGTACTCCGCTGGCGCCAGGGTCGGGGCTGCCGTGCGGGCCACCTCCCGCCCGCCGACCTCGAGGACGACGGTCAGGTCCTGCGGCAGGACCGTGTCGTTGAGGAGGTCGAAGCGAAGCCTGGGCCGGTCGCCGGCGAAGAAACGAGTCTGCAGGTCCGTGCGGTAGATGGCCAGGGGCACGTAGACCTGCCGCTGCACCTCGTACAGGGGATCGCCGGGGTCCGACCTGCCACCGCTGCCGGCAAAGGTCCATGGGCACATCCCGGAGACCCCCGCCCGGCGGTAGGCGATCGTCTGGTGCTCCCAGGATGCCGCCAGGGCCAGGTGCTTGTAGCGCTCCCGGTCGAGGTAGGCCTCGTCGCCGAAGAAGACGCTGCCTGGGGAGTAGTCGTTGTAGGGGACCCAGAGGTACTCGCCGATGTAGAGCGGCTTGCGGCGGTCCCAGGTGAAGGCGGCGCCGCGGCTACCCAGAAGCCCGCCGCCGGTGCCCGTGGTCACGGTCTGGGTGAGCCAGTCTGCGGTGTTCGGATAGTCCTTGTGGTCAGGCATCTCGTGTGGGTAGTGCAGGCCGACGACGTCCGCCGCTCCCTTGGGGTCCAGATCGGCCTCGAAGGTGATGAGGTGCCCCGGGTCGAGTTCCTTCACCTGCTGGCCCAGGTCCGCGAGCTCCGCCTCGCACTCCGGGTAATGCCGCGCGCCGCCGCAGTGGAGGATCTCGTTCTCGATGCTCCACATCACCAGCGCCGGATGGTTGCGGTCCCGGCGGACCATGCCGGCAAGGTGGGTCCAGGTGTTGTCCCAGAAGCGCCGGTCCTGGTAGCGGTAGCTGCCGGCTCCATCGCACCAGAGCGCGCCCTCTTCGATGATCATCAGTCCCAGCTCGTCCGCCGCCTCGAGCCAGCGTCGTTGCCAGGGCTGGGTATGGAGGCGGAAGGCGATGCAGTTGGCCTGGCGCAGCCGGCGGATGTTCTGGCGGATCTCCTCTGGCGACTGGCTCTGGGTCACCGGCCAGCCGCTGGAGGCCAGCAGGTGCCGCCGCACGCCGTTGAGGACGAAGTGGGGCCCCTCGGCCCAGAGCTCGCGGAACCCGAACGATTCCTCGAGCCGGTCCACCTCCTGGCCCTGCTCGACCGTCAGCCGCAGTTGCAGCCGGTACCGGTAGGGGTCCTCGGGGGACCAACAGCGCGCGCCAGGGAAACCGGCGCGGAGTTCCCAGCGTCCGTCTGCCCCCAGGGCTACCGCCGGCAGCTCGAGTACCGCCTTGGCGTCGTCCAGGACGGCCCCCGATACCCGCAGCCCCGCCGCCGGTCGCTCGCACTGACCACGGACCGTCAGGGCTTTCTGGCGCACCGAGGGCAGAATGGCCACATCCACGAGAGCCGTCGCCGGACGGCTCTGCAACACCGCATCGTCCCACAGGCCGAACCAGCCGAAGTGGCCACCGATGGGGGCGATGACCTGTGCCTTCGGGGCATCCCGCAGGTCCCCAGCCACCTCCGCCGGCAGCACGAAACCGTCCGCAAAGGTCGCCCCCCAGTCCTGGCAGCGGACGCTCAGGGCGAAAGCCTTGCCCGGCGTCACCCGGTCCGTCAGGTCTACCTCGAACGGGGTCCAGCCCTCCAGGCGTTCGGCGACCCTCTGGCCATTGACGCAGACCCGCGGGTGGTAGCGCGCGCCCACCAGCAGCAGCACCACCCGTCCGCCGGCCCAGTCCGCCGGGACCTCGACGTCGCGCCGATACCAGACGTAATCACTCCCCCCGGTGGCGTGTCCCTGGCGGAGGTGAGGGACCGTAACATCCTCCCACGCGGCGGGTCCTGGTGCATCGGCGTCCCGGGTTACGCCGGCCTGCCAGGGACCGTTCAGAGACAGCTCCCGACGGGGCCCCTCGGCTCCGTAGCCGGCGGCCAGCAGCCCGGCAAGCCAGAGGACAACGGACCCAGCCTTGAGCCAACGGGATGGCGTACCCATGTGCAGAGCCCTCTCCACCGCTTCCCGGTCCTTCACACACGCAGCAGCCACGCCGAGTGGGGCCGCATGCGGGTCTCCAGGCCCAGTTCGATCCTCCGGCCCGTCCAGACGTCGGTGCCCTTGGTGGGGATGTCGGTTCCCCGGGGCGGTGCGGCTTCGGCGGGATCGTCGTTCCAGTTGAACACGCCCAGGACCTGCCGGCGGCCGTCGGAACCCAGCCAGAAGCGGGGGACCGGATTGAGGAACAGGTCCATCGGCCGGGCCGCCTCGGGCAGACCGGGAAACAGCTTGGCCAGGGCCCCGATGCCTGCTGGGGTGAGCCGGGCCAGCGAATCCCCGGCAAAGACGCTGCCCGCCGAGAGGTACACCAGCGTCAGCCACACCTGGAGTTCCATCAGCGTGGCCGGATCGCCTGCCAGCCAGTGGCTCTGGCCCGCCACCAGCGGCCGGTGTTTGTAGAGGGCGTTCAGGTACCGGTCCTTGCTTGTCTGGGCGCAACGGACCACGGCGAAGTCAGGGTCAAGCGTCCAGAGCCGGCCGTGCTGCCAGAGCCGGCACGAGAGCTGGGTGGCGTTGGACTTCACATGGCCCCAGAAGGTATGGATATCGAGGGTGGCACGGGAGCTGTCGGCGATGCCGAGTACAGCCTCGATGGGGCCACCGCAGTTGAGGATGTGGCTCTCCTCGCCGACGGCCTGACGGATGCCCTCGAGGCCGCGCCGGATCACGCCTGCCTTCCCGCGGCGGCGGTCCGCGCAGACCGCCATGGCGTCGAGGTACTCGGGGTAGAGGTAGTCGAGCTTGAAGAAGCGGAAGCCGGCCTCGTGCATCTCGCCGAACCAGTGCCGCAGGATGTGCAGCACGTCGTCCTGGGTGAAGTCGAACAGGCCATGTTGGCCGACCATGGCCGGCCAGGCGTCGGGGCCCCGCACGAGCAGGTCCTGGCGGTGGCGGCCGAGGGGCGCGTTGGCGTGGCACTGCAGGGGTGCGACCCAGATGCCCGGCACGAAGCCCGCGGCGGCGATCTCCTGGGCGATCTCCCGCAGGCTCGCCGGAAAACGCCGGTTGGGCGCCCATTCGCCCCAGGCCTGTTCCCAGCCCATGTCGAGCACGATGTGCCGCAGCCGGCTGCTCATCTGGGCTTCCTGGACGGCGGCCATCTCGCGGCGCACGTCGTTCATGGCAATGGCGCCGGCATAGTAGTCCCAGGAGCTCCACCCGGTGGGGGAAGGGGATCGTGGCCGGGCCAAGGGGGCAAGGGCTTTGCCGTAGGCGTCCAAGAGGTCCAGGGGAGCGGCGTCCGAGCCGACCACCAGAGGGAAGGTCGTCGGCTCGGCCAAGGGCCGGTTCACCTCGAAGCCAGCCTGCAGGCGGCCCTGACAGATGCTGAAGAGGGCCAGGTCCTCGGCAATGCCGCCCAGCCCCCAGAGCAACACCGGCGTCCGGGCCGTCCGGCCCAGCACCAGGGCCAGCCGCGACTGGAGCGGGACGTCAGGCCTCAGGGCGACGACGCCGTCAGGATCGAGGGCCTTGGGCGCGAAGACGAGGGCCTTGGTGTATGCGGAGGTCAGGTCGGGCACGCCCTCCTCGCCGCCCGGGACCTCCAGCATCAGGGCCTTCATTCGGCGCTCGCCCGCCGGTTGGGCCACCACGGTCAGGCGCTGCAGGGTGTCCGCTGTCGAGCACGTCACGGCGAGGGCCCACGGGCCGGCCTGGGCCCCGTCGGCGGAGAAGACCGCCTCGTGGGTGCCCTCGTCGTCCTCCACCAGCAGCCGCGCCTGCCAGAGGCACCTTTTCTCGGCCGAGACGAATCGGATGCGGTGGATCGTTTGGTCTATGCTCAACATGGTCCGCGTCCACGACTCGGAAACCAGCCCAGGCGCCTTGGGCCTGCAGGCTCCTGCGCCCGTCGCGACACCCACCGTTGCCGGTCAGGGCGAACATACCCGCCGTCGGCCGCCTATGCCACTCCGCCAGCGGCACGGGTTGAGCCCGGGGCCGCTGCTCCGTCGAGTGCCCGTAGGCTTACCAGCGTGTGCCATCTGCCATCGTCCCCTTGCCCAACCTCAGGAGTGAGCCGACGCGCCGCAGGGAACGGCTCCATCCCTTGTTGGGCATTCCGGATCGCAGGGTCGCGTGAACGCCGAAGTCAGTAGGTGAGGTCCCGCACCTCGGGGTCAGTGATTGTCTTGAGGATCTCCTCCCTGAACACGAAGAACCAGGGGATGTTGCAGGGGTTGGCGATCCCGGCCGGAACCACGCCATCCCTCCGCAGTCGCTCTCTCATCTGGCCACAGATCCACTGGATCGCTGAGGACT
>Ga0172375_10004197_pt1 | contig 21482 bp, 19 predicted proteins | sample LakKiv1m_FD_114537 | JGI IMG/M metagenome (GOLD analysis project Ga0172375, IMG submission 114537) | Freshwater microbial communities from Kabuno Bay, South-Kivu, Congo - kab_092012_11.1m | ecosystem: Environmental > Aquatic > Freshwater > Lake | place: Democratic Republic of the Congo...
CCCCTAACATAACGGTCTCCTCGTAATAAAAATTCTCCTCCAGTTGCCAGCTGTTGGCGAACATTTTCACCCGGTGCGGGCCAATGGGCACATTCCTGATATCGACGCGCCTCGTGTGCCAACTGCGGGCGTCGAGGATGATCCTGTCGTCGACGAGGACGGTCAACTGCGGCAGGGACCGGGAGAGGAGAATGTTTATTTCGCCCTTGTCGTTCGAGCCCCAGAAATTGCTTTCATACTCCACCTGGGTGGTCGCGCAACCGCCCAGGACGAGGAGCGAGAGGAAGGCGATCGGAATCAGCCAACTTTTTGCGGTTTTCATCTGCTATCTCCTGCGTCCAGTATAGCGCAAAAGAGGCCTGGCGCCAGATGCGGCCTTGAGGTAAAGGAGGGAGGAGGCGGAGAACAGAGCTCCCGCGACGATCCACACGCCGGGAATCGAAAGGCGCTTTACAAGGGCGGCGAAAAGGAGAGAGCCAGCCGCTCCGCCCAGCTGGACAACAAGCGAGGAAACCGAAAGAAGGGAAGAGCGCCTTTCCTCGGGAATTTCCCGGTTGAAGAGCGTGCTTTCCGGAATATTCGTCGTTTCGAGAGAAGCGCCCCGATGGCGAGCACTCCGAAAAGCGAGGCCAGGAAATAGCCGCTGTTTATTATGCCGAAAATCCACGTTTGAGAATCCGAGCCAAGGAGGTCCTTGAGCCGCGGCTGCCAATAGACTTCTATGGCGCTGAAGGTCAGGCCCCAGAAGCAGGCGCCGGCAAGCATCAGACCGAGAATTTTGCTGGCTCTGATTGTCCTGAACGATTCGGCTATGTAGGTTCCGAATTTGACAGAGCCGTACGCTGGCACTTTTCTTCCCTGGTCGTCGACATCGTCAGTGCCGCGAGCGCGCAGAGAATGATGATCTGCGCGACAAGATTCCCGCTGTAGCGATTGTCATCCGGTCGAAACCTGTCCCAAAGCATTGGCAGCAGGCCACCGATGAGTGCCCCGCCTGCAAGGCCTATCGTTTCCCCGGCGCTCATTACACTCATGAGCTTATGAAGATTGTCGGCGCCGCGTTTCCGGATAAAATCGTTGATATAGATCGCCTCGATGGAACCGGAAGAGAAAGCTCTGGATATGGCGTAGAGGGCGAAACCGAAGAAAACCGGCGGAAAGCCTTCGGCGGGAACGAGAATGAGCCGCGCGGCCAGCGAAAAGCCTATTGTCATGCGCTTCAATCCGACCAAGTATCCCGAGCTCCGTAGTGCCTCAGAACCCTGAGCGCCCTCAAGGTGTTCCAGCGGCTTTCCATTCCGTTCTTTTCGGCTATGAAATAGGTTTTCCCCGGCTGGGACGCGGCTTTCCATCTTCCGGTCTTCCCGCCCGCGGCGCTCACGATGGCGATGGCCTCTTCCATTCTCGCGTCGCGCGGAACTCCCAGCCGCCTGAACAGGTCCAAACATCTCAGGACGTCGTATTTCCACCGGATGGGGAAGCGGTAAGTGAAGAACTCATCCTTTATTGTTTCGCCCGTCCGTTCCGATTTGTAGAGTTTGTGGCGGAGGATGAACTCGGTCCCCCTCTCGAGGGCCCCGGCGATCTCCCCGGCTCGGTACGCGTGCCCTTCGTCGAGCCAAGCTCCCAGCCCTTCAATGACGCTTATCGTCGTATGTAGAGAGCTTCGCTCGGCATTCCGGAAATATTCGCAGTTCCAGCCTCCGTCGGGCATCCGAACATTGAGGAGAAAGTCTATGATTTCCTCAGCCACATCGTTTCCAACGCCAAAATGACGGGAGATCGTGAGGATCATGCCGTTAACGCACACATCGCTGTACTCGATGGTCTTCGCGTAGTTTATGCCACCATCGCGCCCCCTTGGATGGGACAGGAGAAGCATCGCCGATTCCCGGCAGGCTTCGTGATCGGCGGGTACCTCGAGTTGGGCGAGTTCGTAAAGCACATAGTGGGTGCAGGTCCACTTGGGGTTGTACACCCCATTACCCCAATGGCCGCTGGCGCCGCGCCGATCCAAGAGAGCCTTGGCCCAGCCTCCTTCCGGGATCCTTTGCCGCAAGGGTTCAAGAGAGGCGGTGGGTTCCCTTAGCAAATCCCTGCGGATCTGATATTCAAGCGCTGGATCGGGATCCAGCAAAAGCCATTCCTCCGCCGCGTTCATGACGCCTCCTTTACCCGCCCAAGCGGGCAAACATGCCGATCGAGCCATGGAAATAGTAGCGCCATTGTGGCGATGAATGCCATCTATGTGGCAGGGGAAGTTGTCGGCTTGCCGCGGCGGCCGTCGAGCGATAGATTAACTGAATGTAAGGAGGATTTCATCGACATGAAAGAAGCGAAAAAGAACGCAATGCGTCGCGTCATCACCTTGGCGGCACTGCTTGCCGTCGCTTTTCTGTTCAGTTCCTGCATTCCGGGAGACGGGAAGAGCAACGTTGATAAGCCAGCCAACTTTCTGATGGGAATTTGGCATGGCTGGATAGCTCCCATCTCGGTGATTGTGGGCATTTTCAATAAAAACATCAGAGTGTATGAAGTGAACAACACGGGCTGGTGGTATGATCTCGGCTTTTATATGGCGGTTATCTCGGGCTTTGGCGGCATCGCTTTCTCGAGGAAAGCAAGAAAAGAGCATAGTAGCTGAGCCCAGGAGAAAAAAATCCGGAAGCGGAGCGCTTCCCTAAGGAGCCGGATCCCGCGGCACGAAAAACGCCGCGAGGTCGGGGAAACCAGCCTCGTATCGGGTCTCGAGGATATGGCGGGCCAGGTCGAAGACGGGAGAACGGGATTTGGCGATGACGACCGAATCGGAACTCGCCACCGCATCACCATCCCAGTCGGCGACGAAACCATCGGCGCTCGGAACCATAATGACATTGCCAGGAATGCCGCGCGCCGTCAGCGCCAAGCGCGCGGCTTGGGCATGTTTGGCGCTCTGAGAGATGGGGGCGTCGAGGAATATTTCCACATGCGAGACAGCGAGTCTCTTCAGGCTGGCGCAGCACTCATCGATGGCGGCGAGGAATTGGCTCGTATCCGTGACGCGCCCATGCGCGCCGCCCGCATCACGCAGGAACCCATCCGTCGCGATGAAGAGAGGGTGTCCCCTCAAATAATTCGTCATAGTGAATAGGACATTATATCCATCCAAGGCGATGCGCGACCCGGGGACGAGTGACGCGGCGCGGCGCCTCAGGTTTTCCCGCGATAGTCGCTCAGGCAAGATCCCCCGAAAGAGGATTGTGCGCCCCGCCTTGTCCAGGCGATACCGGTCGCCTACCAGCCGAATGCTGGCTTCGACAGGGTAGCCTTTATCGAGAAGCAGCCTGTAGTCGCGGACAGCCTCGGTGAAATTTTCCGGAAATGCTCCGCTCATTTTTTCTCCAACGCTCCGAAATACCGTGCTTTCCGCCCGATCCGGACAGTATATCGTCTCCGCGAAGCTCTCGGCAGTACTGATCGATTTACTCGAGTAGTTGGGAAAAATCCTTGAGCTTCGCTTGCGTGGCCGCCGACGATTCAGTCTCGAAATCCTTGAGAATCGAGGCTTTTATCAGCCTGCCATGCTCGGTGCGAATGCTTGCCTCATTCAATCCGGCATTAAAAACGATAAAGGGTGGGCTTGCCAGGTTGGCATCCCAGGCTGTCCATAGAGGCAGGTCCGCCGTCGCGCCGCCCCCTGGTCCGTTTGGGTCTCCCGTCCTGACGAAATTCGAAAGATACCTGCCCATTTTTGCCTGCAAATCCAATCTTCCTTTTTCGTTCGCCTTGGTGAGAATGCGGAGAGGCAAGATATTGCCGAAGACCGAATCGGTTTGGAGGAAAAAGGAAATTTCCACACCGTGAGCGGCTCCGAGCTTTTCACCCGTCCTACCGCCCATCACGCTCTTGCCATTTTCATCCAAGGAGCCCCAGTCAAATCGGTACAGGAAGACCTGTCGATCGGCGGATAGGGCATCGAATGCGTCCGCGATGGCATCCGCGCCTTCAGCCTTCCAGACATCGCTTGTCACTCGCGCGAGCTTTTGATAAAGAGGTCCCCCAGTGTTTTGGCGCGAAAACATGAGAAAGAGTTTTGTCTCATCCCTGTTCGTCCCGATCATGAGGGGAACCTTGGCTCTGCGTTCAGGATCGGCCAAAGCGGCAAAGCCATCGGCAGGCAGGACCGTGCCATCGAATATTGGATAAGGCAGGGACAAAATGTTTTTCTTGGCCGGCTTGGAAAGCCGTAAAAGCTCACCGGGGCTCGCGCTCCTCAGCCATTTGGCCAACTCCGGCTTGCTCATGGAAGCCAGGGTCTCGTCGGCCTTTTTTTCGCTGTTTGCCTTTCCCTGTTGAATGATAAGCTTGCGAGCCAGGTTCTGGGCGAAATCCCCAGGCTCGAATTTGGCTCTTTGCGTGTAGCCGCTTTCGACGATTGCCTTGTGGAACAGGCCCTTCGCTTTGGGGGCTATGAGCAAGGTCAGAACATTGAGAGCTCCCGCCGATTCTCCGGCTATCGTGACGTTTCCCGGATTCCCGCCGAATGCTGAAATATTTTCGCGCACCCAGCGGAGCGCCGCGATGAGGTCGAGTGTGCCGAAATTTCCGGAATCCGTCTCGGGATCCCCGGTCTTCAGCGCCGGATGAGCGAACCAGCCAAAAACGTCGAGACGGTAATTCACCGAGACGAAGACGAGGTTGGCTTTGGATGCCAAGATATTCCCGCGATATTCGGGAGCGGCGTTCGAGGCGCCTGATGTGTTTCCGCCCCCATGGATCCAAATATAGACGGGAAGATCCCTTTCCCCGGTCGCGGGCCGCCATATATTGAGGAACAAGCTGTCTTCCGAGCCGAGGGGAACTCCTGTCAGGCTGGAACGCTGCATGGATTTAGCCCCATAACGGCGAGCTTCGCGCAAGCCCTGCCAAGGTTCGGGCGGGCGGGGGGCTTGCCAGCGTAAATCGCCAACAGGTGGCATGGCATAGGGGATTCCCAACCAGGCGAAGGTTGAAGCGTCCTCCGATTTGCCTTCGAGCCTGCCATACGAGGTCCCGACGATCGAGTTGCCCCCCCACGGCTCAGGGGAGAACTTGGATGGCGCTATCGGGAGTGGAGGGGTGGCGCAAGAAGCCAGAAGAATAAGGGCAACGGCGGAAAGCATCCTGCCGACGGCCGAAATTCCACGCTTTCTTCTCATTCCGTAAATGTACTGCCACTTTAGGCTTTCCCCAAATGGGGGGCTTTTTAAATTGCCGCCTCTTTCTTTGTTAGCATTCAAAATGCAGTTTCATAAATAAAAACTTTCTTGACGGATACTCTGTCGTCATCTACACTGCCTACTAAATAGATTCCAGGCAAAGGCCACCATACCAGGAGGGACATCGATGAAAAAAGCAGTGCTGCTTCTTGTTGTACTCATGATCGCCGCGAGCGTTGGCGCGCAGAACAAGGCGGGCTGGCCCGATCAGCTCAAGTTCATGGCTGGTCCTCCCGGAGGCAACTGGTTCGCCCTGGGGACGGCTCTTTCTGAAATGTGGAGCAAGAATGTGCTGCAGACCACCTCTTCGACGGGAGGCGGCGTCTCCAATATCATCAACACTGACCTCAAGAAAGGCGATTTCGGGTTCTCGGTGGTATCCCTCGTTGGCGCGGCCCTCGCCGGCGAAGAGGATTTTGCCGGCAAGGATATCAAGAATGCCGTCGTCATGGCCAACCTCTACACGCAGTATACCTATTACATCATTCGGAAGGATTTCGCCGACAAGAACGGGATCAAGACTTTCGACGACCTGATCGCCAAGAATATTCCCGTTCGTTTCGCGACTTTGAAGCCGGGCACCGCTTCCGAGTTCGTCATCAAAGCCCTCTTCAAGAAGGGGTATGGAACCGATTACGATAAGCTCAAGAAGAAGGGATGGACCTTCGAGTTCACTTCCTATGAAAATGGCGCCGACCTTATGGCCGACAATCACCTCGATCTTTTCGCCTTCTCGGTAGGGAAGGTGGCGAGCATCGTCATGAACATAGAAAGCTCAACCTCGATCTACATACTCCCGATCGGCCAGCAGGCTCTCGACGCCCTCGCCAAAGCATACGGAACGACGACGTTCACTATCGAGCCCGGCGTTTATAAAAGCGTGAAAGCTCCCATCAAGACGATCGGCGATTACAACTGCATCGTCATACGCAAGGACTTGCCCGACAGCCTTGTGTACGAACTAAACAAGGCAATGTGGGCGCATAAGGCGGATTTGGCGGCCGCGGTCCAGGATTTCAACGAACTCAGCATCAAAGACGCTCTTCCCAACGGCCTCCCGGCCCATCCCGGCTCGGTCCAATTCTGGAAGTCCGTCAAATAGTCCCATTCGCGCTTTGTCGCTCGACTATGCTTAGCGAGGCCGGGGCGCGCCCCGGCCTCGCTTCATACCTTGATACCGGAGATTCCCGATGCGCAAACTTGAAGGTACCATCAAGAGGCTGATGTATGTGTACATCGTGCTTATTGGCCTTTTCCATATCTATACGTCCGTATTTGGCAATTTCGAGGCATATCTGCAGCGGGCCCTCCATCTGACTATGATCATGCCGCTGGCCTTCATCCTGTGGCCGGTGAGGAAGAAAGGCCCGATGGACAGGGTACCCTGGTACGATATCGTCCTGGCGCTCGCCTGCTTCGTGCCAGGCATTTATATTGTCGCCAATTATTGGTCGATTACCTCGAGGATCGTGCAGGTTGATCCCGTCACGACGATGCAACTTGTGTTGGGGATCCTTCTTGTACTGCTTCTTCTCGAAGCCGGCAGGCGGGTAGTGGGCCTTCCCATCACGATCATCGCCCTCATCGCCATCCTCTACATGCTGTTCGGGAAGTATATACCGGGGCTTTTTCAGGGCATTTCGTTCTCGTTGCCCGAAGTGGTCGAACAGTCATTCCTCACCGATGAGGGTATTTTTTCCTCGCCTCTTGGCGTATCCGCGACCTATGTCATGGTATTCCTGATCTTCGGCGGCTTCCTGGAAAAGACAGGCGTCGGCGAATACTTCATGGATTTTGCCCAGGCTCTCACGGGGACCCAGCCTGGCGGCCCTGCCCTTATCGCGGTGACTTCATCCTGCCTCTTCGGTTCCATTTCCGGATCGGCGGTCGCGAATGTGTATGGTACAGGCACCTTCACCATCCCTCTCATGAAAAAAATTGGGTATAAGGATTATTTCGCTGGAGCTGTCGAGGCGGTAGCCTCCACGGGCGGCCAGATAATGCCGCCGGTCATGGGGGCGGGCGCCTTTCTCATGGCTTCGTTTTTGGGGTTGCCCTATAAGACCATCATGATAGCCGCGCTCCTGCCAGCGCTCATGTATTATGGCGCCGTCTTTCTCATGGTAAAACTTTCCGCGCACAAGAATCATTTGAAAGGACTTCCGGCGGAGGATTTGCCGACCCAAAAAAGCGTTTTCAAAAAGCTCTATATGATCACGCCCCTTGTCGGCATCGTTTATTTTCTGCTTTCCGGAGCTACTCCCATGAAGGCCGCGATCATGGGGATACTATTGTCCTGGATAACCGCCTTTTTCGTTCCAAAGACCGAAGATGAGGGAAAGCGGAGAAAGTCCTATGTCGTGGGAGTTTTTGCCATGGCCCTTTTCCTGATCGCCACTATTTTCCCGGGCCTCGGCGAAGGCGTGATGAAATCCGAATTGGGCATCATTCCTATAATTGTTCTTTTTCTCGTTGGCACGTGGTTCAACGCGGGGATGGGGCTCAAGGATGTCATCGACGCGATCTACGAAGGCGCCAAGGGCATTCCCCTCATCGCGATAGCCTGCGCGACGGCGGGCATCGTGCTCGGCGCGGTGGCGCTCACGGGCATCGGCGGCAAGCTTGTCGGCTTCGTTCTTTCCTTCTCGAAGGACATTCCGATTCTGGGGCTCATTCTCATCATGCTGATATCGATTTTTCTCGGCATGGGCTTGCCGACGACGGGGGCTTACATCCTCGCTTCGGCCCTCGGCGCTCCCATTCTGGTCAGGATGGGCTTCTCGCCCCTCGCTTCGCACATGTTTGTCTTTTATTTCGCCGTCATCTCAAACATCACGCCTCCCGTGGCGCTCGCGTGTTTCGCTGCGAGCTCGATATCGGGGGCGAATCCCAACAAGATAGGCTTCCAGGCCATGCGTCTGGGATTCCTTGCCTTCGTCGTGCCATTCGCTTTTTGCTACGATCCCGGGCTCCTGATGCAGGGTGGCGCGATGGCGAGAATTCTGGCGGTGATCTCAGGCACGATTGCGATCTTCGCTTTCGGCTATTTCTGGATGGGATACATAACGAGGCTGATACCCATGTGGCTGCGCCTTGTCCTCCTCGCGGCTGGCGTTTGGGCCTTGTTCCCCGGCCTCCTTCCCGTGGTGGCGAACGGTGTTGCCGTGATAGGCGCCTATCTCTTTTCGAGGTTCGTGCCCGCGCGGGCGAAAGCCGGCGAGGTTGGATGAGCGTATGAACGATACGACCATGCGCTGCGCCTGGTGCGGAACGGACCCCCTCTACGTGCGGTATCACGACGAAGAGTGGGGTACGCCCGTCCACGATGAGCGCAAGCACTTCGAATTTCTCCTCCTCGAGACGATGCAGGCTGGCCTCTCCTGGCGCACGATATTGGGCAAGAGGGAGAATTTCAGGGCTGCCTTCGACGATTTTGACTGGAGGAAGGTGATGTCGTACGGCGAGGACCGGGTCGCCTCCCTCATGGAAGACAAGGGCATAATCAGAAACCGGGCCAAAATCCTCGGCGCCATGAAGAACGCCCTGGCTTTCGCCGCCGTGGCCGATGAGTTTGGGTCCTTCGACGCCTACCTTTGGTCATGGACGGGTGGCAAACCCCTCGTCAACCATTGGGAAACCATGGCTGAGATTCCCACGGTTTCCGAGCTTTCCGACAAGGTCGCCGGTGACATGAAGAAGCGAGGATTTTCCTATGTGGGCAGCACGACGATATATTCTCACTTGCAGGCGGTCGGCGTGATCAATGACCACCTGACGAGTTGCTTCCGCTGGAAACAGCTACAGTGAGTTCATGGGAGAATCCTCGATGACGATGATTGAGGCCATGGCGGCCCGCCGCTCGACGCGGACCTTCAGCGGCGAAAAAATGACAGAGGCTGAGGCGGCGGAGCTTTCGGCCATGCTGGCGGCAATAAGCGGAAAGGCAAGGGTGGGATCGGCCGACGACAAGGCGGAAGCGGTCGATGGCGGGCCTCCGTTCGGTCATGAAGTCCGGCTCGCGTTCCGCGAAAGCGACGATAAAGGAAAGCCCGTAAAGATGGGCACCTATGGGCTCATTTCAGGCGCCTCGACCTTCATCGTGCCGGCTGTCCTTCCCGGCCCGGGGGCGATGGAGGACCTGGGCTACATGCTGGAGAAAGCGGTGCTCGAAGCCACGGCGATGGGCTGGGCCACGTGCTGGATCGGCGGCGTTTTCAGCAGAGGCAAGGCGGCCGAAATCGTGGGGCTTAAGCCAGGCGAGCTTGTCCCCGCGGTGATAGCCTTGGGCAAACCGGCGGGAAGCAGAAGCCTGGCCGACAGAATTGTGACCGGCGCCGCGAAATCCCGCTCCCGCAAGCCTTTGGACGCTCTCGTTTTTTCGGTCGATGGCGTCGCGCTGGTCGAACCTTGGTTGAGCGCCGCGATGGCGTTGAGGGACGCTCCATCGGCCTCGAATAAGCAGCCGTGGAGACTCGCGAGGGTCCCTGGCAGCGATGCCTGGATCATTTTCCTGGATGAGGACAAGGTCTACAACAACAGCTTGGGCGAAGCCCATATGCAGAATCTCGATATCGGCATAGGGATGCGTCATTTCCAGGAGTCGACCATGTCGGCTGGATTGGCGGGGCGATGGGTCCCCCTGCCGGCTGAAAAGCTTGGTTTTGGGGATGAGGCCATGAGCGCGGCGGTGAACTATGGCACGATGAAAGGCTGGCGGCCGATAGCACTGTGGCGTTGCTGAAATTTGCCCCCTCCCATGAAAAGCGCTATATTCTGATACATGAATAAAGCGCGTACGAATTCGCGCGATTGCGATGAATTTTGGGAGGATCCTATGATTTCCAATAAAATGACCGACAGAATCAACCTGCAAATCAACCGTGAAATGTATTCAGCTTACTTGTATCTGGCCATGGGAGCCAAGATGACGGAACTCGGCTACACTGGTTTCGGCAAATGGCTGACCGTCCAGTATCACGAGGAAATGTACCACGCGATGAAGTTCGCGAAGTATCTCCAGGATCAGAGCGCGACAGTGAAATACGCCCAGATTGAAACGCCGGCATTTTCCGAGACCGGCGTCAAGGAGCTTTTTCTGCATATTCTGAAGCACGAGCAGTTCGTGACTTCGAGCATCCGCGAGATGGTCGAGCTGGCGAGGGCCGAGAAGGACTACGCGACCGAAAACCTTCTGCAGTGGTATATAGACGAGCAGGTCGAGGAGGAGAAGAGTGACATGGAGATTCTCCAGGCCGTCGACCTTCTCGGCAACAACGCCCAGGGTCTGTTCATGCTCAACATCGAACTTGGCAAGCGCGAAAACGGCGCTTCCTTGGACTTCACCAAGATCTGAGGCTTTTTAGCGCAATCACTTTCTTAGGTTCGCCCCGCAGGGAAATCCGCAAGGTTCCCGCGGGGCTTTTTTTGCGCCTTCATTTGCCGTATTTTATACAGATGAAGCCCATCCAATTCATGAGTACGAGAATTTCCCCCGGTGGCATGTCGGAAGGCCCCGTCGGCATCGAGACGGCGATCGTGCGTGGAATGCCTCCCGACGGTGGCCTCTACGTCCCCACCCACCTGCCCTCCCTGGCACGAAGAATTTTCGATCCAGCTCCCCTTTCATATATCGATCTCGCCCACCTGGTGTTGGCTCCCTTTTTCGCGGGATGGGAGAACGGTTCCCTCCGGGGTATCCTGGAAAAAGCCTATGGCATGGCGCATCCCTATTTCGACACGCCTGAAATAGCCCCTCTCGTGCCTCTTGCCGGGTTGATCCTGCCAGGCGAGGGGGATAGTGGCAATGCGGAAGCCGCTGAACTCGCCGCCGCGCCTGGACAGCCTTCCCTCTATCTTCTCGAGCTTTTCCATGGCAGGACCTGCGCGTTCAAGGATATGGCCTTGAGTGTCCTGGGCGGTTTTATGAGGGAAAGCCTGGACAGGCTGGGTAGGAAGGAACCTGTGCTCGTGCTCACGGCTACCTCGGGGGATACCGGATCGGCCGCGCTGGAGGGCTTGTCGTCGGTTAAGGGGATACATACGGCGGTATTTTACCCGCGCAAGGGAACGAGCGAAATTCAGCGTCTCCAGATGACGACGACGAGCCCCGAGGGGCGTTTCGTCGGCGGCATCGAGGGCAATTTCGATGATGCGCAGAGCGCCGTGAAGAATGTGTTCGCGCGGGCTTCGCGGGGCGAGGGCTTGCTCGCGGGGGTGCAGCTCTCTTCCGCCAATTCCATCAACATCGGAAGGTTGCTTCCCCAGATCGTCTACTATGTGGCCGCCTGGAGGGCCCTCGCGTCGCGCGGGGCGCTGGGAGAAGGTGGTCTGATGCATGTCGCGGTGCCCACGGGCAATTTCGGCGACATTTTGGCGGCCAAATACGCCAAGGAGATGGGGCTGCCGATCGGCAAGCTTATCTGCGCCTCGAACGCGAACAAGGTTCTCTCCGATTTCTTCGCGACGGGCACCTACGACAAGCGCCGCGAACTCGTGAAGACCGAGAGCCCTTCCATGGACATCGTGGTGTCGAGCAATCTGGAGCGGCTGCTGTACATGGCCGCCGGTGGAAATTCGGCGAGGGTTTCGGCGTTGATGGGCGAGCTCGCGGCGCGCGGCTGGTTCCGTATCGATGACGCGGAGAAGGCCTATCTCTCCGATTTCTCATCGGGCTGGTGCAGTGACTATTCCGCCAAATCCGCCATCGCCGAAGTCTGGAAAACCTGTTCCGTCCTCGTCGATCCGCATACAGCGACGGCTGTCGAAGTGGCGATGCGCACATCGGACAGGATGGTGCGGAGCGCCCCCATCGTCGTGGCCGCGACCGCGAGCCCCTTCAAATTCCCGAAGGCTTGCCTTGAAGCCCTGAAAGGGCCTTCGGCGGTCAGGGCGCAGAAGGCTGAATTAGGTGGCGATCTGGGCTTGGCGGAGCGCCTTTCCGCGCTGACGAGTCGCCCCGTTCCCGAGACTATCGGTGCCTTGACATCGAAGAAAGTTGTCCATGACAAAACCCTTGCCGTCGGCGATGTCGAGGCTGTCCTCGCCGACTATGTCCGGACGAGGATGGAGGGGCTGGCCTGATGCTTCGGATCCATGTCCCGGCGACGAGCGCGAATATCGGGCCCGGCTTCGACTCGCTCGGCGTGGCGCTTTCCTTGGGCAATGATTTCATCCTGGAACGAGCCGGGCGCGCGAGCATCTCGGGCTGCGAGGAAAAGTATGCGGGTCCCGATAATCTTTTTCTTCGCGCGATGAGGCGGGCCTCGGATCTTCTCGGCCTGAGGACTCCCGACATCGCGCTCACGATCGACGCGCGGATTCCTCTCGCGAGAGGCTTGGGCTCGAGCGCCGCCATGATCGTCGGGGGAATAGCGGCGGCGGTTCTTTTGGACGAAGGGAGAAAGGGAGGCTTGGGCCTGAGTTCCGCCGAGCGGCAATTCATCCTCGACGCGGCGGCGGCCATGGAAGGGCACCCCGACAATGTCGCGCCGGCAATTTTTGGAGGATTCTGCGCGTCGATCGAAGTGGGCGCGCCACGCGGTGGGAATTCGCCGCGTGGCGTTCTCTGTTCGCGCAGCTCGGTCGATCCCGGCTGGGGCTTTCACGCCCTCATCCCTCCCTTCGAACTGCCCACCAGGGAGGCGAGGGCCGCCCTGCCCGCGACCCTGCCCCGCGCCGACGCGGTGTACAACATTGGCAGGGCGGCCCTCGTCGCCCTCGCCTTCGAAAAAAGAGACGCGACGCTGCTCGGGGCCGCCTGCGACGACAAACTGCACCAGCCCTACAGGAAGAGTCTCATTCCCGGCTACGACATCGTGACAAAAGCCTGCCACGACGCGGGAGCCGCGGCGGTCTGGCTCTCGGGGGCAGGCCCTACGATCCTCGCCCTCACCGCCGGGAGCGAAGCCTGTGCGCGCTTTCCCGCGACTATCGCGCCTGTCCTGGCGTCACGCCCCGAAGGCCCCTGGCGACAGGGAACCCTGCGCGCCGATCAGGATGGGCTGACCTGGGCGTCAGAAAGGATGCAGCAATGAAAAAGATGCCATCATTGTTCATTGGCCATGGCTCGCCCATGAATGTCGTCGCCAGGAATTCCTATACCGAAGCCCTGACCACGCTGGCAGCCTCCCTGCCGAAGCCTCGCGCCATCCTCGTTGTTTCGGCCCACTGGGTCACCCCGGGAATCAGGGTGACCTCTTCCTCCTCGCCGACTCAGATCTATGATTTTTTTGGCTTTCCGGACGAGCTGTACAAGATCGGATATGTCGCTCCGGGCAGCCCTGAGCTGGCATCGAGGACGACAAGCCTCCTCGCGCAGGCCGGGTTCCCCTGCGCGGAAGATCCAAGGCGGGGCATCGATCACGCCGCCTGGGCTGTCCTCATCCACATGTATCCGGGAGCCGACATTCCCGTTCTCGAATTGAGCCTCGATTACAGGCTGAGGCCCAAGCGCTGGTTCGAGGTGGGAGCCGCTCTCTCCGCCCTGCGCGACGAAGACGTGCTTGTCATTGGAAGCGGGAACATCGTCCACAACCTTTACCGCTTCGAGATGGCGGCCGACGCGGCGCCATACCCATGGACGCTCAAATTCAATGAGGCGGTCAAGAAGGCTATCGTGGCCAACGACAGGGAGAGACTGGCCTCCTTTGCCTTGCCCGTGGAGGAATCGCGCGACGCAGTGCCGACGCCAGAACACTATTTGCCCCTCCTGGCCTTCCTGGGAACGTCAGGCGAGGGCGAGAAGGCGTCGGTATTCCACGAATCTTTCCAGAACGCCAGCATAGCGATGACGGGATTCAAGATTGATTGACGATCCGCGTTCCAGGCGAAGAGAGTCTGGCGCGCCAGCCCGCTATTTCCTGACGATGACGACGCAGCGTTCTTCTTCCAGGAAAGGCACCCATACGGGCATGATTCGCGCCCGGGCGAAGGGAGCCGCGAGAAGGGGATTTGTCGTCAGGGCGGCGAGTTCCATCCGCGCGTTGAACATTTTCCCTTTGTAGGCGAAAATCGCCCCGCCCGGCGCTATGCTTTTCCAGATGGATTTGAACAGCTTCAACTCGGTAAATGGCCTGAATGCCCTGAAAATAACGACATTGTGCGGACCCGGCGCTTTTTCGATCTCGCTCTCGACGATCTCGACATTGGAAAGCGAAAGAATGGCTTTTTGGCTTTCCAGAAAGGAAATCCTCTTGCCCATCCGCTCGATGAGGCGGAAATGTCGATTCGGCATGGCGATGCCCAGCGGAATCCCCGGAAGACCGGCGCCGCTGCCGATGTCGCTGACTGTCGCCTTTTCTCCGCCACTCCCGCCGATCGAGGCATCGCAGTCTTCGAGAAGGTCCTGGAGGAGCCTCCAGGGCCCCAGACTGTCGAATATATGTTTGATGACAAGCTCGTCTCCCGAAGCGTTCACGAGCCCGTAGGTGGGATTCCAGGTTTCTATCTCGCCGATATAGCGCAGGAGAACGTCGGCTACGCTTTCGCGGTTTTCGATGTCGAGCGCGGCGAGTCCCCTGTCGAGCAGAGACCTGATATCGTTCATATCTCAATTGTAATGGCAGGCGGAAGATTAGTCCATTCCGGCAAAGCGCATCGCGGGTAGCGTGTTGCCTCATTATTAACTATGAATCAATACTAATGCTTGCTTTTTTTATCGAATGATGGTAGCATTCAATCGAAATTTATAGATACAGGTGGCTGTCTGCGTGTTCGTGGTGTCCATGTGTGCACCGCACCGGAGATTCTGCTGCTCTTCAGTCATGGGCGCCTGCCAAACACCCTCTTCCGAGCTGCTCTGGCTTGAAATTTTTGCGTCAAGCCCGGATTTGCCTCATAGTCACCCCGGAAGGAGCGGACTATGGCAATCAATGGTAGGGTGTCGGCTGGCGGCGCTGATACGGTGGACGATGCGGGCGGGGTGGGTAAAAAGCGATCAACGCGCCGCGACACACTTCTCTCGGCCCTGCACGAAGTCCAAAACCATTCTCCGGGCAAGACATGGATCACCAATGGTGAACTAGCCGGAATCGCGCAGGATTATGGAATACCCTTAGCCGAACTGGACGGCATCGTCAGTTTCTACACGATGTTCTCGCGCGAACGCCGCGGTCGGCATGTGATACGGCTTTGCGATTCTCTTAGCTGCCGTATCTGCGGATCACTCGATATTTATCAACACATTCGCAAAAAACTTGGCATTTCCCGAGGGATGACAACCGGCGATGGAGCATTCTCCCTTGAAATCGTCAATTGCCTTGGCGCATGCGGCACATCTCCCAACATGATGATCGATGATCATTTGATCAGCGGCCTTTCTGCGGCGGAAATCGATACCATGCTCGATAGCCTGGCAAGGGGGGAGGCATGAACGATATTCAATTTGTCGCCCGATTCGCGGCGCTCGGAAAGCCTCTTGATATTGATGCGTTTGCGCTGAGTTCCGGCTTTTCCGGCTTGCGTAAGGCCCTTGCCATGGCTCCCGCCGAGGTTGTCGCTGAGGTCAAACGTTCAGGATTGCGTGGGCGAGGTGGCGCGGGGTTCCCGACAGGCCTCAAGTGGGAATCCATTGTGGGCGGTGATGAGCGGTATCTTGTGTGCAACGCGGATGAAGGCGAACCAGGCACCTTCAAGGACAGATTCGTGCTGGAGCACGCTCCTTTTCTGGTGCTTGAGGGCATGGCTATCGCCGCGTACGCGATAGGAGCGCGAACCGGCTATATCTATGTTCGTGGCGAGTATCCCCAAATAGTGGCTAGTTTGTCATCCGCTATTGCGAGCGCTGTTAAAGCCGGATACCTGGGTGAACATATTCTCGGCAGCGATTTCGCGTTCGGGGTTGAAGTACGCAAAGGCGGAGGCTCTTACGTTGTCGGCGACGAGACGGCCCTTCTCAATTCCCTTATGGGAAACAGGGGTTATCCCTTTTTAAAGCCGCCTTTCCCCACGGAAAAGGGCTTATGGGGCAAGCCTACGATAGTGAACAATGTGGAAACGCTCGCCTATGTCCCCTATATCTTTGCGCACGGAGCGGACGCTTTCGCTTCGATCGGGAGCCCAGATTCGCCCGGACTGAAGCTTTTCAGCGTAAGCGGTCATGTCGCTCATCCTGGTGTGTATGAATTTCCGATGGGTTCGACGGTGCGCGACCTTGAGGCGGCGGCGGGCGGAGCGATGGGAAACTTGAAAGCGGTTCAGATCGGCGGAACGGCTGGGCCAGTATTCGATGCCGCGGCTCTGGATTATTCGCTCGATTTTGCTTCGATGCGGAAAGCGGGCGGCGCGCTCGGAAGCGGCGCCCTCGTTTTTATGAACACGACGGTCAACATGGCGCAGGTGCTTGATGTCACGATGCGATTCTTTGCCGAAGAATCCTGTGGCCAGTGCTTTCCGTGTCGGTATGGCACCCGGCAACTTGCGTTCATGGCCAACAAGATCGCGTCCGGCCAGGGGAAAGTGGAATACCTCGATCTGATGAGAGACACAGCCCGTGTCATGGTTGGTTCCTCGCTCTGTCCTTTCGGACAATCGATAGCCTTGCCGCTTGAGTCGCTTCTCAATGGATTCGGCGATGAAGTTGTGTCCTTCGTAAAGCAGCAGGAGTTCCTCAAGGAGGCGGCCGTATGAAGAACGTAACACTCAGCGTCGATGGGAAAAAAATCACCGTTCCCGAATGCGCCACGGTGTTTTCGGCTGCCGAAAAGGCCGGCATATCGATTCCGACCCTGTGCCGCCACGAGGACCTCGAACCCAAAGGGGCATGTGGCATGTGCATCGTGAAAATCGAAGGCCAGCCCGGATTCAAGCGCTCCTGTGTGACGCGCGTCGAAGAGGGCATGGATGTTTTTACGAGCACGGCGGCGATCAGGGATATCCGCCGGGGGATTCTCGAACTTATCTTGGCCGCCCATCCGGCTGATTGTCTCCAGTGCATCAAGCATGGCAAGTGCGAGCTGCAAACCCTCGCCGAGCGTTTCGAGATCCGCGACCTGCGCTATGACAGGTATACGCGAGGGCTTTCCGTGGACCGCAGTTCCCTCGGAATCGTGCGCGACATGAACAAATGCATTGGGTGCGGACGCTGCGTGCAGGTGTGCAACGAAGTGCAGACGGTCGCCTCTATTTTCTTCCATGGGCGCGGCTCGAACACCATTGTCTCTCCTGCCTGCGGAACCACGATGGGCGACAGCGTTTGCGTGAACTGTGGGCAGTGCGTGGTCTATTGTCCCGTTGGCGCCCTGTACGAAAGAGAAGCTGTTGAAGAAGTTTGGAATGCGATCGACGACCCGGACAAGGTTGTTGTGGCTCAAATCGCGCCGGCGGTCCGCGCCGCGATCGGCGAGGAGTTCGGCATGGAGCCGGGCGAGCTGGGGATAGGAAGACTGTACAGCGCGCTGAAAGCCTTGGGCGTCGACGTCGTGTTCGACACTAATTTTTCAGCCGACCTTACTATTGTCGAGGAGGCCACGGAATTCCTTGGGCGGCTAAAAAAGTCAGACCCCTTCCCTCTCATTACTTCCTGTTCTCCTGGCTGGGTGAAGTTCGGCGAAACCTTCTATCCGGATCTTCTCGAAAATGTGTCGAGCTGCAAATCGCCCCAACAAATGCTTGGGGCTCTCATCAAGACCCACTATGTCGAAAGCAGGGGGCTCGATCGGGATAACGTGGTCTCGCTGTCGATAATGCCCTGTACGGCAAAGAAATTTGAGGCGACTAGGCCTGAGATGCACAGTTCCGATGCCCGGGATGTCGACTATGTCTTGACCACGAGGGAGATCGCTCGGATGATCCGCCAGGCTGGGATCGATTTCAGGAATCTCCCTGACGGAGTGCCGGACCCGCTTTTGTCATGCTACAGTGGCGCCGCTACCATTTTTGGCGCTTCGGGCGGCGTCATGGAGGCCGCGCTCCGCACCGCCTACGAGTTCGCGACCGGCAAAACGCTCGAGAAAGTCGATTTTGTCGATATGCGGGGCATGGCCGGCGTAAAAGAAGCCGAAATCGATGTCGGTGGGACGCCTATCAAGGTCGCCGTAACCAATGGACTTGGGAATGCCAGGAAGATGTTGGATCGCATCGCGGAGGAAAAGCGGCAAGGGCGATCGAGCTATCACTTTGTCGAAATCATGGCTTGCGCGGGGGGCTGTGTCGGAGGTGGCGGGCAGCCCATACCGAACACCTTGGCCCGCCGGGCCGCCCGCATCGAGGGACTGTACCGCGAGGATCGCGACCTGCCGTTCCGCAAATCGCATGAAAACCCGGAGGTAAAGGCGCTGTACGCTGAATTCTTGGGATCGCCAGGAGGCGAAAGGGCGCATAAGCTTCTCCATACGGAATATATCCCGAGAGAACGATATCAGTTTTCGGGTTGACGGATTATGCGCGATATCCGCCAGGGTAATTGACAAGAGGTCTTCATTTTCCCGATACTGAAATCCCATGAAGAAGCTACTATTTGTCACCGGCGGGGTGTGCTCTTCATTGGGCAAAGGCATTGCCGCCTCGTCGATCGGCGCTCTCATGGAGTCTCGCGGTTTTACCGTCCGGATGGTAAAAATCGACCCCTACCTGAACGTGGATGCCGGGACGATGAGTCCCTACCAGCACGGCGAAGTATACGTCACCGACGACGGCGCCGAGACCGATCTGGACCTGGGCAACTACGGACGATTCACTTCAGCCCCCCTCTCTCGCATCAACTCCATCACCACGGGCCAGGTCTACAAGACCGTCATCGAAAAGGAACGCGCGGGCGATTTTCTCGGCCGTACCGTCCAGGTGATCCCCCACATAACCGACGAGATCAAACGCAGGATTCTCGCCGTGGCCGAGAGCCCCGATGTCGACATGACGATCGTGGAGATTGGCGGTACGGTCGGCGACATGGAGTCGGTGCCCTTTCTCGAAGCGGCCAGGCAACTCATCCACGAATTCGGAAGGCAGAACGCCATTTCCGTCCATGTCACCCTCGTGCCTTCGGTTTCGGGCGGGGAGATCAAGACGAAGCCCACCCAGCATGCCGTCAAGGAGCTGCAGGAGGTGGGGATCCAGCCCGATGTCGTCGTGTTGCGCTCCAAGGAGCCGCTGGAGGAAGGCATCCGCCGCAAGATTTCCTCCTTCACCAATGTCGAGTTCGAAGGCGTCATCTCCGGCTACGATGTGCCGACGATTTACGAGCTCCCCCTCGTTTACTACCAGGCGGGCATCGATGCCTTCATCCTGAAAAAGATGAACGTGGAGAGTAGACACGCCGAACTGAGCGCTTGGAAACAGGTTGTCGAGAAGGTGAAAAAGCCGGCTTCGCGCGTGCGTATCGGCGTCGTCGGCAAGTACATGGAACTCCACGACGCGTATAAGTCGGTGTGGGAAGCCCTCGGCCACGGCGGCATCGCCAACAACGCGGGCGTCGAGATCGTCAAGATCGACTCAGGACGCCTGGAAACGCCTGACGCGAATTTTGACGAGATCTTCGCGAATATCGATGGTATCCTTGTCCCCGGCGGATTCGGAGAGCGAGGCATAGAAGGTATGGTGCAGGCAGCACGCTACGCGCGGGAGCACGCTCTGCCGTATTTCGGCATTTGCCTCGGCATGCAGATCATGGTGATCGAGTATGCCCGCGACGTGCTCGGCTGGTCCGACGCCCACTCCACGGAATTCTCCAAGACATCGAAGCACCCCGTCGTCTCCCTCCTCGAAGAGCAGATCGACGTCAAGGCCTATGGGGGCACGATGCGCCTCGGGGCGAGCGAATCCGTGACGAAGGCCGACACCGCCATACGCCGCGCCTATGGTTCCGAGCACATATTCGAGCGGCACCGACACCGCTACGAGGTCGCGAATGTCGTCAGGGGCGATCTGGCCAAAGCTGGGCTCCTCATCTCAGCGACGACGCCGGACGAGAGCCTCGTCGAAGCCTGCGAGTGGCCGAATCACCGCTGGGGGCTGGGCGTGCAGTTCCATCCCGAGTTTAAGTCGAGGCCTACCAAGGCCCATCCGATTTTTAAGGCATTCATCGCCGAATGTGTGATGACGGCCAAGGCGCGGGCCGAACGCTGAGATTGCCGGAAGTGGCATGATATTGACAGCGAATCCGGCCCAAACCATACTCAATACGGAATGCGAAGCCTGCAGCAGCGATCGAGGGATTCTTTGGCAGTCGATGCCCGGTCGGCTGGCGGCGTCGTATCCACGGTCCTGAAAATGCCCGTCATACGGCATTTTTTCTTTTCCGCCGCGCTGTTCGCGACGCTGCTGACCGCTTCCTGTTCCCTACCGGAAACCGAAAGCGGCCTCTCGGGCCGCGACGCCTCGCCTGACGCCGTCTTCATTGGCTTCAGCCGCGAGGAAATAGAAAACGGTATCGTCACGTTCACCGCCAAGGCTGAGCGTGCCGAATACTTCCAGGACAAAGGCCTTCTCGTCATCTACAATGTCGTTTTCGAGGACAGGGGCTCGGGCGGTGGGAGCGCGAAATCGACGGGGGAAGCCGACAAAGCCGTCTATCACGAGGATACGGGCGACGCCGAATTTTCAGGCTTTGTGCGCCTTTATTCCAAAGAGGAAGACACGACGTTCGAGACGAGCGACCTGCGCTATTTCTCGGCCACCCAGACAATAGAGGGCGCTCCCGACAATCCCGTTATCGTGAAGGTGGGGCAAAAGCTCTTCCTCCACGGCATGGGCTTTTTCGCCGATATCCAGGCAAAATCCTTCGCGTTCCGGAATGGCGTCCAAGGAAGCCTGACAACTGAATCGACTTTGAATACCGCCAAAGGAGAGGGACTATGAGACTTCACCTATCGCGCTTGCGCAACGCGGGCGGATCTTCTTCGCCCGCCAAGGTTCTTTCCCTCGCGGGTTTCTTGTTCGCGCTCGCGGTTATGGCCCAGGCCCAGCAGCCTCCGGCACCGGCGCCCGGCGCCGCCCCTCAGGGCGAAGCCTCTGACGGGCAGACAACGATCACCTTCACCGCCCGGCGCATGGAAAGCGTCATCGCCAAGGGCAAGGAGAAGACCGTACTTATCGGCCAAGCCGTCGTCCACACGGGCACCATGGAAATAAAGGCCGACAGGATCGAACTGTCGGGACAGGACTACAACGATGTACTCTGCGCCGGGGCCGTGTCGGTCTTCGACGAGTCCAAGGGGTTTCTCCTCAAGGCGGCAAACCTCAAATACGCCAGGGATACCGAGATTGGCGTCGCCCAGGATCAGGTCGTGCTCGAGGATTCGAAGAACAGCG
>Ga0172375_10004198_pt1 | contig 21481 bp, 17 predicted proteins | sample LakKiv1m_FD_114537 | JGI IMG/M metagenome (GOLD analysis project Ga0172375, IMG submission 114537) | Freshwater microbial communities from Kabuno Bay, South-Kivu, Congo - kab_092012_11.1m | ecosystem: Environmental > Aquatic > Freshwater > Lake | place: Democratic Republic of the Congo...
GAACTCTGGAAACCCATAAGCATTATCTATGCCGCTCACCTTCTCGACAAGAAAAACCAGACGATACACAATACGGCGGGCGAGGCGATATTCCCTCTCCTCCTCATCGCCCTTGGGACTCTCGTCATTTATCTGCAGGACGATTTTTCAACGGCCGCGCTCGCGCTCATTGCCGCGCTATCGGTATTCTGGTTCGCCGGCACTCCCTTGAGATTCTTCCTCGGCACTATTCTTCTGGCCGTGCCCGCCTTTATCCTCATGGTCACGTCTTCCGAATACCGCCTCACCCGCGTAATCGGCTTCATAATTCCCGACTACGACCCCCATGGGATGAATTACCAGGTACAAAATTCGATCCGCGCGATAATGTCCGGCGGACTCTGGGGAAAGGGTCTGGGACTCGGCACGAGAAAGCTTTCGTCGATACCGGAAATACAGTCCGATTTCGTTTTCGCCGCCTTCACTGAGGAAATGGGACTGTTTGGCGTCCTCGCCATTTTCGCTTTCTGGATATTCATCGTGATCACGGTTACACGCGCGGCGAAGGACAAGGATGGCTTCCGCTACCTTTTGGCGATGGGGTTGCTTTGCCTTCTGACCTTCCAGTTCCTTATGAACTTGGGTGTCGTCTCGGGCTTCCTGCCCGCGACCGGCATCGCGCTTCCGCTCTTCTCCGCCGGCGGTTCCTCGCTGCTTTCCACCGCCCTCGCCGGCGGTCTGATACTCAACGCGCTCAAAGACAATGGTTTTTCGCCCGTTGCCGCATCCGGCACGGCTTCGATATCGGGAGGAAACGGCAATGGCTGAAATGTCGTCGTTGGCGAAGTCGAGAATGGAGACCATCCATCCTTCGCCGATCACTGCGCGAGGCGAGGCCAAGCGGAGCGCCCCCGCGAATGGCGTCGCCATATCCGGCGCCGCCATACATGGCGCCGCCTATCATGGCGCCGTCCCGGTCGCCAAGAAAGAGGTGATCTCCTATCTCGAAAGAAGCACCGCCAGGCGCGAGACGGGAATAGCCGGAGTATCAGGGAAGGCCGCGCGCCCCTCCGCAAAAGGATTCTTACCCTCCACGCAGCAGCGCAGCGGCCGGCCAGCCTCGGAGAATGTTCAGGCAGAACATCCTCTCGTCGCCCGCTCCAGGCTCAAGCCGAGGAAACTTTACGACCAGAAGGCCGCCTCAATAGCCAGAACGATTTCGGCGAGAGAGAGTCTGGCCGAAGAGAAAAGCAAAAAAAAGCTCAGCGACAATGCCAAGCTTCTCATCGCGTTCGGGCTTTTGCTCTGCATGGGGACCGGACTGTACTTTTCGGTGCCGGAAGTCACCAGGGTCAACAAGGTCTCGGTGCGCGGGATGGCCAACATCACCGAAAAGGAAATCACCGACGCTCTCCTTCTCACTCCCGAAATCAACCTTGTGAACGCCGATATCCCGGCCATGGAATCCCGGATCCTCGCGAATCCGAAAATCGCCGCCGTGAACGTCAGTCGATCCTTCCCCGACAAACTGGTTGTCGACCTCACCGAGCGAAAGGCGGTGGCCTGCGTCCTCGTGAACGAGGAAATCGGCACGAAGTCCATCGCCATCGACGAGGAGGGCGTGGCTTTCGCCTACATGGACTCCATAGCGCCCACAAGCAAGCTGCCCGTGCTTTCGGGCATCAGGTTCGAGCACTTCACGCCGGGCCAGAGGCTGCCCGAGTATCTCAGGCCACTCCTTGGCGATATCGCCGAACTCTCCAAGGAGGAACCCTCGCCGCTCGCGGCATTTTCCGAGATTAAGATCGAAAAGATTTCCGATTCCGAAGCGGAGCTTCTACTGTTCCCTTCAGGGAAATCGGTTCCTATACGGATGCCGGCCAGACTCACGAAGGCGAGCCTGGGATCGGCCTTGCTGGTTCTGGATATCCTTTCCGGCAGGCAAGGCGCGGAGAAGATCGAAGAGATCGATTTCCGCACCGGTACCATCGTTTATAGGACGAAGGAGGCACAAGCTGGCTGACACCTTCATAGTCGGTCTCGACATCGGCACGACATCGACGCGGGCCGTGGTCGGGGATTTCAACGAAGAAGACCAACTCGAGATAATCGGCGTGGGCGTGGCTCCCTCCACGGGATTGCGCAGGGGCGTCGTGCTCAATATCGAGGCGACCTTGTCCTCGGTGACTTCGGCGATCGAATCGGCCGAGCTCATGTCGGGAAGGGAAATTCATTCCTGCGTCCTTGGCATATCGGGAGCCAACGTCGAGAGCCTCAACTCCAAGGGCGTCGTGGCGGTGGCGGGAAAGGGCCGCGAGATCACGGCCGACGATATCGCCCGCGTCCACGAGGCGGCGAAAGCGGTATCGATACCCATGGACAGGGAAATCCTCCACGTGATTCCCCAAGTCTACACGGTCGACGCGCAGCGCGGCATCCGCGATCCTCTCCATATGATGGGCGTCCGCCTCGAATCCGAGGTGCACATCATAACGAGTTCGGTGACCACGACGCAGAATATGGCCAAGTGCGTGAATCGCGCCGGGTACAAACCCGAGCGTCGCATCCTGGGAAGCCTCGCGGCCGCCCGCTCGGTCCTGTCCGACGCCGAGCGCGATCTCGGTTGCCTCCTCATGGATATCGGAGGCGGGACGACCGATCTCATGGTTTTCCGCGAAGGCGAGCCCTGGTACACGGCGGCCGTTCCCGCGGGTGGCATGCAGGTCACCAACGACATTTCGATAATGCTGAGCGTCCTCATGGACTCAGCCGAGCGGCTGAAGCGCGAGGCTGCTTCCTGCTGGCTCGAGTCCATCGACCCCTCCGAACTCATCGTCGTTCCCGGCGTGGGCGGGCGTGAGCCAACCGAGATTCCCCGGAAAAAGCTGTGCGCGATCGTCCAGCCCCGCATGGAGGAAATCTTCCTCATGGCCAAGGAAAAGCTCGACAAATCCGGCTATCTCAAGGATATAAAAGCCGGCATCGTTCTCACCGGAGGATCGGCCCTGATGGCCGGGGCAAAGGAACTCGCCGAGTCGGTGTTCGAGGTCCCCGTTCATATAGGCACTCCCCCGGCGATCGGCGGGCTTGAGCACGAGTACAGGAATCCCCTGTTCGCGACGGCGGTGGGCCTTGTCCTGCTCGAAGCCGATGAGCAGCTATCGCTGGACCCCGAGCGGGGGCAGGCGGCGGCGCGAAAAGAGAAAACACGCTCTCCCAATCTGGGAAAGCTCGTCTCCTGGCTGAAGGATAAATTCATCTGATGCCTGGGCATGGCCTTCGATCCATGCCCCCGCGGAATCATGGAGGAAAAAATGGCAATTGAAATCATCGATGACGACAGCGCGGTCAACCCGACCCTTATCAAGGTAATAGGCGCGGGCGGCGGCGGCTCCAACGCGGTAAATCGGATGATCGCTGGCGGGCTCAAGAATGTCCAGTTCATCGCCGTGAACACCGACCTGCAGGATTTGGGTCGCTCGAAGGCCGAGATCAAGCTTGGCATCGGCACCAAGCTGACGAAGGGGCTCGGCGCGGGCGGAAAGCCCGATGTCGGGGAGAAGGCCGCGGTCGAGGACCGCGAAATGATCGAGCAGTCCCTCCGTGGCGCCGACATGGTCTTCGTCACCACGGGCCTGGGTGGAGGCACGGGAACCGGTTCCGCTCCCATCATCGCCCAGACGGCGAGGGACCTCGGGGCCCTCACGGTCGCCGTCGTCACGAAACCCTTTATCTTTGAGGGCAAGGTCGTCGGGCGCATCGCCGACGAAGGCCTCGAGAAGCTGCGTCAGGCTGTGGATACCGTCATTGTCATTCCCAACCAAAACCTGCTCAAGGTGGTCGACAAGCGAACTCCGATCAAGCAAGCCTTCCTCCTCGCGGATGATGTCCTTCGCCAAGGCGTGCAGGGCATTTCCGACCTGATCACCCTGGCGGGCGACATCAACATCGACTTTGCCGACGTGCGCACCGTCATGCAAGGACAGGGCGACGCGATCATGGGTATCGGCGTGGGCGCCGGCGAGAATCGTTCGGTCGACGCGGCCAACAAGGCGGTGAACAATCCCCTCCTCGAGGACGCGAGGATCGAGGGAGCGCGCAACGTTCTTGTCAATGTGACGGGTGGTGAGGACTTTTCCCTCATCGAATACCAGGAAATAGTCGATTTCATCACCGAAAAAGCGGCGGAGGATGCCCATATCATCGCCGGGTTCGTCACCGATCCGAAAATCGAGGACGAAGTCAGGGTGACGGTCATCGCGACAGGGTTTGGCGCCCGCAGCGCAGGTCCGGCGTCCATGGATGCGGAAAAGATCGGCCTGCGGCCCAAGACCGAGATCCGCAAACCCTCCAGCGATTACGTGTCGCCCGAGGATTATGAAATGCTCACGCAATCTTCCCCGAATTCCTCGAAGAATTTTGGCTTCGAGAATGTCGCCGACGGCGACGAGCTCGACATCCCAACGATCCTCCGCGAGAAAAAATTCGGCGCCGAAAGGGTGGGGGCGAAAGCGTGACCGAACTCGGTGCCCGTTTCAGGGCTCATCTCCTTCTCGTCCGCAAGCGCTCGGCGCTCACCGCCGAGGCATACCTCCGTGAACTCGACAATCTGGAGGCATTTCTCGCGGGACAAGGGAAGAACCCTTTTACGGCCACCGGGGAAGATCTCCTTTCTTTCCTCGTCTGGAGGCATGAGAAGGGGCTGTCCAGGACGACGATGGCGAGACTCGTGGCCAGTATTCATTCGCTCTATAAGTTCATGAAGCTCGAAGGCCTGCGCCACGACGATCCCTCTCTCCTCATAAGGACGCCGAGGCAGGAAAGAACCCTTCCCGATGTCCTTCAGCCCGAGGAAGTTGACAAATTCCTCGCCAGTATCGATCTTTCAACCCCGAACGGTCTTAGGGACAGGGCTCTCTTCGAGCTCATCTATTCCTGCGGGCTGAGGATTTCGGAGGCGGCTGGCCTCTCCTTCGACCGTCTTTATATGAAGGAAAAGCTCCTTCGGGTTATCGGGAAGCGGAAAAAGGAACGGATCATCCCCTTTGGCGACGAGGCTCATTATTGGCTCGACAAGTATCTCTCCGAAGCCCGCCCCCATCTGGAAAAGGGAAGGAAATCGGCTCTCGTCTTCCTCAACCAGGAAGGGAAGGGCATATCGCGCAAGGGTATTTGGAAGAGATTTTCGGGGATCAGGGCGGTATCGGGCGTCTCGGCGAAAGTCCACACCTTCAGGCACAGCTTCGCCACACATTTGCTCGCGGGAGGCGCCGATTTGAGGACGGTCCAGGAGCTTCTCGGCCACTCGGACATATCCACGACCCAGATCTATACCCATATCGAGGAAGAAGCCCTTCAGGGCTATCACAGGGAATATTTTCCCAGAAATTGAAGGAAGGCAGAAGCATGGACTTGCGCGGGCGGCGTTTCAGAATGCGGAGGATGCGAATGAAAAGGGGGAACCTTGGATATCCGCGCAATCTCTCCTTGTTCCGCGCGCTGTTCGACGAAGCGGCCGCGAATGTCCTGGGATCGGATCTCGTCGATCCGATCCTCCTCCTCGCTTTGGCGAGGATGGATTTTCTGCGAAGCCACGAGAAGCTCCTTCTCGCCGGCGCCGCCGGGACGAAGGAAGGGCTTCTTTCATTGGGCGCGAACGATGTCCAGGCGCTCGTCATGCGTTCCTTCGCGGTCGAGTGCTGGAAGCCGGCATTCTATTGGGATATGGCGATTGAGGACGCTGACTATTTTGCCCGCAAGGGCATCGCCTTCATCGCGATAACGGATCCAGCCTACCCACCCCAGCTCAGGGAAGTGTACCGCCCGCCTTTCGGTTTTTATCTACGCGGCAAGCTTCCCAACCCATCCCGCCCGGCGGTGGGAATTGTCGGGACGAGAGCGCCGACGGGGCGCGCTCTGGGCTCGGCCTTCGCGCTGGCTTTCGAATTATCCGCCGAAGGACTCTGCGTCGTTTCCGGGCTTGCTAGGGGAATCGATTCCGCGGCGCACCGCGGGGCGCTCAAGGGCAGGGGCAAGACGCTCGCCGTGCTTCCCGGCGGCATCGAGGCGATATATCCGCCATCGAACAAGCCGCTCGCCGCGTCGATCCTGGAAGCGGGCGGGGGGCTTCTCACCGAATATCCCCCCTGCTCGCGGATACAAAGGTACAAGTTCCCCGAGCGCAACAGGATAATCGCCGGGCTTTCGCGCTCCTGCGTCGTCGTGGAAGCCCCCAAAGGTTCCGGCGCGCTGATAACGGCCGATCACGCGCTCACCGAGGGGCGCGACGTGTTTGTGCATGGGGCCTGCCTCGGCGGTTCCCGCAATGCCGGCGGAGACGCCTTGGCTTCCCAAGGCGCCGTAATTGTGAATAATGCTGAGGACATTTTTTCCGAATGGTCGGCGAGCGGACGCGGGATCGCGGCGCGGCGATACCATGAGCATGTAGGAGACTGAACGGTTATGGCGAAAGCAAAGGCAAATATGAAACTTTCCAAGCAGGTAGTCGTTGGCGACCCGGCCGTCGCGACAAATTCATCCGCGGAGAAGCCCGCGAAAAGAGCGGCCGCCAAGAAGCCAGCCGTGAAGAAGCCCGCAACGAAAAAGCCGGCCAAAAAAGCGGCCGCGTCCTCCAAACAACAGAAAAAGATCGAAAAGGGCAGAACGCTCGTCATCGTCGAATCGCCCGCCAAGGCCAAGACCATTGAAAAATACCTCGGTTCCAAATACAAGGTTCTGGCTTCCATGGGCCATCTCATCGACCTTCCCAAGTCGCGCATAGGCGTCGATGTCAACAACGATTTCGAGCCCGAGTATCTGACCATAAGGGGCAGGGCCTCCGTGCTCAAGGATCTCACGAAGGAAGCCAAGAAATCCGAGGCGGTGATGCTGGCCTCGGACCCCGACCGCGAAGGGGAGGCGATCGCCTTCCAAATCGGGAAATATCTGGGAGAAAAGGAGCCCTCGCTCCGCATCAGCAGGATCACCTTCAACGAGATCACCCAGGGCGCCATCAAGGCGGCGGTGGATGCCCCGAGACAGATCGAGCTCCCCAAGGTCGACGCCCAGAAGGCGCGCCGCGTTCTCGACAGACTCGTCGGCTACAATCTTTCGCCCCTTCTCTGGAAAAAAGTGAAGAACGGCCTTTCCGCCGGCCGTGTGCAATCGGCGACGCTCAAACTCATCTGCGACAGGGAAAAGGAAGTCGAATCCTTTATCCCGGAAGAATATTGGACGGTGGAAGCCGAGCTCAAGGCCCATCGGTCGGGGCTGAAGGCCGACCTCGTGCTCTACAAGGGCGAGAAGCCGGGAATACGGACCGAAACCGAGGCCAAGGCTATCGTCGACGACCTCGAGGGGAAACCCGCCGCCGTAAGCGATATCAGAAGCACCGAGAAGATCGTGAAGCCCAAGGCACCCTTCACGACCTCAACCTTGCAGCAAACAGCAGCCAACCGCCTTGGTTTCACGAGCAAGAAAACCATGCAGATAGCCCAGAAACTCTATGAAGGCATCAGCATGGGCGCCCAACGCACCGGTCTCATTTCCTACATGAGGACGGATTCCACCCGAATTTCGGAATCGGCCCTGGCCGAGGCCAGGCGCTGGATCGAGGAAGTCTATCCCGCCCAGTTGCCGCGGCAAGCGCAGCGCTACAGCGCCGGCTCCCAGTCCCAGGACGCCCACGAGGCGATCAGACCCACCAGGGTCGACCTCAGTCCCGACGGGATCTCGCGCTTCCTCGCGAAGGATGAGCAGCGGCTGTACGCCCTCATATGGGAGCGCTTCGTCGCCTCGCAGATGATACCCGCTGTCATGAACGTCGTCACGGCCGACATAGCGATCGGCGAAGGCCTGTTCAGGGTCTCGGCTTCTTCCTATGTCGAGGAAGGCTTCTACAAGGTGATCAAGCTGGCGGCGACAAAGGAAGAGCGGACGAGCCACAACCTCGGCCTCGTGATTGGCCAGGCACTGGTCGTGGAGAAAATTCACGCTATCCAGCATTTTACGCAAGGACCATCGCGCTACAACGACGCTTCCATCATCAAAGCACTGGAAGAGCTTGGCATCGGCCGGCCTTCGACCTACGCCCCCACAATCAGCACTCTCCTCGAGCGATACTATGTTTCCCGACAGGCGCGACAATTGGCGCCGACCCTCCTGGGCACGATGATCACCGAAATCCTCTCTGAGTATTTCCCCGATGTGATAGGCACGGGATTCACCGCCGACATGGAAAAGCTGCTCGACCAGGTCGAGGAAGAAACCGTCGACTGGGTGGCGGCGATGAAGGAATTCTACTTCCCCTTCAAAGCCAGGCTCGACGAAGTCATGTCGACGCTCTCCAGCAAGAAGGGCCAGTTGGACGAGGCCACCGACATCGTCTGCGATCTTTGCGGGAAGCCAATGGTGAAGAAGCTGGGCCGCTTCGGCTTTTTTCTCGCCTGCTCGGGATTCCCCGCCTGCAAGAATACGAAATCGATTCCCCTCGCCAAGTGCCCCAAATGCGGCGGCGACATCGTCGAGCGGAAAAATGTGAAGGGAAAGCGCAAAACCTTCTTCGGCTGCACCAATTACCCGATCTGTGATTTCATGAGCTACGACAAGCCCACGGACAAGCTTTGCCCCAAATGCGGCTGGTTTCTGGTAGAAAAGACCGACAAGGTGTCGGGCGTCCACAAGGTGTGCATCAACCCCGCGTGTGACTATCTCCATTCGAAGGACGAAGAGCGCCCAGAGGAATGATTGATGGATAAAAGAATCGGTGACTACCTTTCCTACCTCGAATCCGTTCGCGGCTTGTCCGACCGGACCTTGCGCGTATACGGCGACGATCTGGAGCGCTACGAGGCCTTCCTCGATGGCGCCGATATCGACGCCGCCGATGCCCACGATATCCGCTCTTTCGCGGGCACCCTCGTCATGGAAGGAAAAGCGTCGTCGAGCGTCAATCGAGCGCTCTCGACCCTCAGAGGATATTACCGCTACAGGATGCGCTTCGGCGGCCTCGCCACTGATCCCGGACGCGAAGTTGAGAACCTTTCGGCGGGACGCCCCCTGCCCAAATTCATGTTCGAGGACGAGATGGCCCAGCTCATCGAATCCATAGAAGGCTCGAGTTTCGCCGATGTCCGGGACAGGGCCCTCTTCGAAGTGCTCTATAGCACGGGCTGTCGCGCCTCGGAAATCGCTGGCATGACGATCGACAAGATCGACTTTCCGAGAGGGCTCATCCGGGTCCTCGGCAAAGGCTCGAAGGAAAGAGTGGTGTTCCTCGGCAGAATGGCCTCCTCAGCCCTGGCCAACTATCTCCTGATGCGCTCCATGCGCCTCACGAAGATCGGGTCTCCGGATCACGGCCGAGCCTTCATCAACGCGAAAGGTAGCCCTCTCTCGGTGCGGGGCATGGAGATAATCGTGGAAAAGCGGCGGCTGGCCTCCAACATGAAAAAGGCCGTTTCCCCGCACGCGTTCCGGCATAGTTTCGCGACTCAGCTGGTGGCCTCGGGGGCCGATATCAGGGTCGTCCAGGAAATGTTGGGGCATTCGAGCATATCGACAACCCAGGTATATACCCACGTCGATATGGAGCATTTGCGCAAGGTCTACGAGCTTGCGCATCCGCATGGAGCAAAGGATAGATAGATGTCTGAAAACGAAACGACGAAATTCCGCTCGACGACGATTCTTGTCGTCAGGAAAAACGGCAAGGTGGCGATGGCCGGCGATGGACAGGTCACCCTGGGCAACACGGTCATGAAGAGCAACGCGCGCAAGGTGCGGTCGATCTACGGCGGGAAGGTGCTCTGCGGCTTCGCGGGCGCCACGGCCGACGCCTTCGCCCTTCTCGAGCATTTCGAGGTCAAGATCCAGGAATATGGCGGGGACCTCACCAGGGCCGCCGTAGAGCTGGCCAAGGACTGGAGGACGGACAGAATCCTTCGAAAGCTCGAAGCCATGCTCCTCGTGGCGGATTCCAAGAAATCCCTCCTCCTTTCGGGCACGGGGGATGTGGTGGATCCCGCCGAGGATGCCGTGGCGATAGGCTCGGGCGGACCCTACGCCTACGCGGCGGCGATGGCATACCTGGAAGCGGCCAAGAGCTTCGAGGAGAGGATGGCTGGCGTGCAGATCCCCGTCGGCGGCGCGGCCGAGGCTCCCGCCCGCGAGTTTCTCGGAGCCGCCGACATAGCCCGAAAAAGCCTCCAGATCGCCTCAAGCATATGCATCTATACGAACGACAAAATCATGGTGGAGGAAATATGACATCCTCTGGATTTGATTCCCTCACGCCGCGCATCATCGTCGAGGAACTCGACAAATATATCATTGGACAGCTGAAGGCCAAGAAGGCGGTGGCCATCGCTCTGCGAAACCGCATGCGCCGCCAGCGGCTCCCCGAAGAAATGAGGGCGGAAATCGCGCCCAAGAACATACTGATGATGGGGCCGACGGGCGTCGGGAAAACCGAGATCGCGAGGCGCCTGGCCAAACTATGCGGCGCTCCTTTTATCAAGGTTGAGGCGACGAAGTTCACCGAAGTCGGCTATGTCGGCCGCGACGTGGAATCCATGATCCGCGACCTCATGGCCGCCGGCCTCGCCATGGTCAAGGAAGAGATGCAGGTGGACGTCGAGGCCGAGGCGAAGCGCAGGGCCGAGGAGCACCTGCTCGACCTTCTTCTCCCCGGCTTGAACGCTTCGGTGGAGCCAGTGGGGTCCACCCAGGCGACGCTTATAACACCCCTTCCCCCGAACGAGACGAGGGAGAAGTTCAGGAAGCTTTTGCGCGAAGGCAAACTCAATACGCGCGAACTGGAAATATCGGTGAACGCGCCGGCCCCGTCGCTCGAGCTTTTCGCCGGCACCCAGATGGAAGACATGGGCATGGCGCTTGGAGGCCTGGGCAATATTTTCGGGCAAAAGAGAAAGAAGAAAACGGTGACGGTGGCCGAAGCCCTACCGATACTCGAGGCCGAGGAATTGGACAAGCTCGTCGACCCCGAAAAAGCCGCGCAGGAAGCCAGGCGCAGGGTTCAGGAATCGGGCATTGTCTTCATCGACGAGCTCGACAAGATCGCCAATAGGGAAGGGCGTGGCTCCTCGGGGATCGATGTCTCCCGGGAAGGCGTGCAGCGCGATCTTTTGCCCATCGTGGAAGGCTCGACCGTCAACACGAAATGGGGGCCGGTCGATACGACGCACGTGCTCTTCATCGCCGCGGGGGCCTTCACCGTCTCGAAGCCCCAGGATCTCATCCCCGAGCTCCAGGGCCGTTTTCCCATCCGCGTCGAGCTCGACGCCCTCACGGACAAGGACTTCGAGCGGATTCTCGTCGAGCCGAAAAACGCCCTGGTCATCCAGTACGCCCAGCTTCTTTCCACGGAGTTGGTGGAAATCAGTTTCGATAAAAGCGCCATAGGACGCATCGCGCAGATCGCCGCCGCGGCGAACACCCAGACGGAGAATATTGGCGCCCGCCGCCTCCACACGGTGCTGGAGCGCTTGCTCGAGGACCTTTCCTTCGAAGCGGACAGGCTCGCCGGAACGAAAATCGTCATCGACGCCGACTATGTCGACGGGAAATTCAAGGACTACGCCGAAAGGCAGGATCTGAGTAAATACATCTTGTAGCAGGAGGGCCGATCAGCCATGGACTTACTTGAATATCGCAACAGGACCATCGACAACTCCGCCGAACAGAGGGAGGTCGTCCTCTGGCAGCAATACCAGGATACCCGTGACTCGAGGATACGGGACCATCTCGTCGAGCAATACGCCCCGCTCGTAAAATACGTGGCGGGAAAAGTGGCCGCCAATCTCCCTTCATCGGTCGAATACGATGACCTCGTCGGGTATGGGGTCTTCGGACTTTTCGACGCCATCGATAAATTCGACCCCGAAAAGCACGTGAAGTTCAAGACCTATGCCGTCACGAGAATCAGGGGGGCGATGTACGATCATCTGCGTGAAATGGACTGGGTTCCGCGCTCGGTGAGGCAGAAGGCCAAGGAGATAGAGCAGGCGGTGATGATTCTCGAAGCCCGCCTGGGCCGTCCCGCCTCCGACAGCGAGATCGCTTGCTCGATGAACCTCTGCGAGGAGGAATTCTCCCATCTCATGAGCAAGATTTCCAGCACGGCCATTCTCTCTCTCAACGATATCTGGAACTCGGGCACCGACAGCGAAAAAATGTGCATTGGCGAGAGCATAGAATCCCCCCGCGTCCTGAATCCCGATTCCTCGGTCGAAAAGGAAGAAATACGGCGTGTCATCAAGCAGGCGATCAACGAGCTCCCCGAAAAAGAGAAGAAGGTGCTCGTCCTGTATTATTACGAAAACTTGACCTTGCGCGAAATCGGGCAGATCCTCGATGTCACCGAATCGCGGATAAGCCAGCTGCACACAAAGGCCATAATACGTCTCAAGGCCAAGCTCACGAGCTGCAGGAAGGGGATTTTCTAGTCCTGTTTCGCCTGCTGCCTTTCCTGTTTTTCGCCTGTGGCGATCCCGTATTCGTCTATTTTCTGGTACAGGGTCTTCCTTCCGATCTTCAGCACTTCGGCCGTCTTGGTCTTGTTGCCGCCCAACATCGCGAGGGTCTCGGCGATGAGTATCTTTTCGGCTTCCTCGAGCGTGCAAAAGGCGGGCAGATGGATTTCCTTCTTCTCTTGCGTGGAACGGGGACCCGGCGGCAAGTCATCCGCGGTGATAAACTGCGAGGATGACATGACCACGGCGCTCTCAATGCAATTGCGCAGTTCCCGGACATTTCCCGGCCAGTCATAGGCGTAGAGCGCTTGGCGCGCTCTCGGCTCGAAACCTTCGATTTTTTTCCCGTTTTCCTGGGAAAACTCGTGGAGAAACGTGGCCGCCAGAAGGGGGATATCTTCCCGACGCTCGCGCAGCGGCGGAACGTGGATATTCACGACGTTCAGCCTGTAATAGAGGTCCTCCCTGAAACGCCCTTCGGCGATTTCCTGCTTCAGGTCCCTGTTGGTGGCCGCGATGAAACGCACATCGACCTCGAGGGTCGACTCTCCTCCCACCCGCTCGAATTTCTTTTCCTGGAGAACCCGAAGAATCTTGATCTGGACATTCTGATTGATCTCGCCGATCTCGTCGAGGAAGAGACTCCCGGTATCAGCCAGTTCGAACCTGCCCCTTTTCCGCGCCTGGGCGCCGGTGAAGGCTCCCTTTTCATGCCCGAAAAGTTCGCTCTCCAGCAGGCTTTCGGCGAGGGCCGCGCAGTGGACCTTCACCAGGGGCTTGTCCTTCCGCGGCGATAGATTGTGGATGGCATCGGCGATGAGCTCCTTGCCGACTCCCGACTCGCCGGTGATGAGGACGCTCGCCCTCGTCGGCGCCACTTTGCGCACCAGATCGAAAATTTTGCGCATCGCCGGGCTCTTTCCGATAATGGAGCTGATGCGCTGCTGGGCCAGCACCTCCTCCCGCAGCTCCTGGTTCTTGATCGAAAGCTCACGGATTTCCAGGGCATTCTTCGTGAGCTTCAGGAGATGCTCGAGATCGAGCGGTTTCGTTATGAATTCGAGGGCGCCGTATTGCATCGCCGTCACGGCTTCGCTGATGTCGCCATGGGCCGTTATGATGATGACGGGAATATTCTGCCAGCTGCGCTTGATGTGCTGGAGAAGCTCCATGCCCGATAGTTTCGGCATCTTCAAGTCGGTGATGACAAGATCGATATACTTTTCATCGAGGAGCTTGATGGCTTCCTGCCCATCCGAGGCAGTGAGGGCGAGGTAGCCTTCCATGCCAAAGGCCTCGGCCAGACCGTCGCGTATATTCTTTTCGTCGTCGACGATGAGAATGGTGGACTGCATTCATTCCTCCGCGTGCGAACCCGCCAGGGCCGCCGTATCCTGCCATCGGGGAAGGGATTTTTTCTCTTTTTGGGGCACGGGAAGATGGATCGTGAAGATGGAGCCCACGCCTTCCTTGGATTCGAGGCTTATTTCCCCGGCGTGTTCCTTTATGATCTTGAAAGTGATCGTGAGGCCAAGGCCAGTGCCGCTTTTCTTCGTCGTAAAATAGGGCTCGAAAATTTTCGTGAGCAGTTCCTCGGGAATGCCCGTGCCCGTGTCCGAAACGGAAATCCTCAGCTCATCGTTCATGTATTCGACGTCGAGACCCAAGTTGCCTCCATCAGGCATGGCGGCCATGGCGTTCTGGATGAGATTGAGCAGGGCCTGCTTTATGTGCCTTTTGTCCATGAGGACCCGCGGCAAATCTTTTCCGATGGTCACCTTGACATCGATGCCCTTCCGGTCCGTCTCTGGCTGCACGAGGTCGGCGATCTCCTCGATGATGGGACCTGGGTCCTCGCTGAGAAGCTGTATGTCCATTGGCCTCACCGCGAAGAGAAAGTCAACGACGATGTGCTTGAGCCGCTCCATCTCCTCTTTCACCACGTTGAGGTGCTTGTTCATGGCGGTCTTGTCCGGGTTCTTGGCCCGGATAAGCTTTTCGAGGAGCTGTATCCTGATGGAGATCGAACCGAGCGGATTGTTTATCTCATGCGCCACCCCAGCCGCCAAGGTCGTCAATGCGGCAAGGCTTTCGGCGCGGCGGAGCTGTGTCTCCTTCTTGCGCTTGTCGGTGATATCTTCGATATGGATGATCGTGCCGGCGATTTTATCGTCCGAAAGGAGGGCCGAGAGGCTTATCGCTATGATGCGCGTGGTGCCCGACCCTTGGAGGGCGAACTCGCGCCCAAGGATGGTTTCCTCGCCGGTCAGCGCTTTGTAGAAGAAATCCTTGAGCTCCTCGTCCGCGAGCGCCATCCAGAAGGGGCTTCCTCCCCATCCGCCCTGGATATGGAGGATGCGTTCCGCCGATTTATTGATGAGGACGGGCTCGTGGTCCAGGTTGCAGACGATGATCCCATCGAACATGGATTGGAGGGCCGCTTCCAGTCTGTCGTTCGCCAGCACCAATTCGTTGAAGAGGGAGCGCAGCTGATCGTTGGTAAGCTTGTCGGCGCGCGATAAAGCTTTTTCAAGGAATGATGATCTCATATGCCATCTCCGAAGGAGGTCACGAGCACTTTGACGAGGAGGTCGGGATTTCTGTTCAGGGAACCATACTGCACGGCCGCTTCGCGCGCGAGTCGCGACCAGCGGTCCACCAGGGCGACGATGGCCGGCTCCCCGGCCGATTCCTTCAGCAGGTCGGAGAAGACCGACAGCAAGGCTTTGATGAATCGCGCGAAGGAGCCTGCCATGGTTTTGTCCTTAGCCCCAAACCCTCCCGTCGCTTCCCCGAGTTCGTCCAGAAGCTCGGCGATGGATTTGCCCGCCAGCGCCGCTTCCTGGGCGAGGGCGCGGCCGAGGGGGCCGGTGGCGGGGTTTTTATCGGTCAGGTCGGCGAGGATCCTTCCCGCGAAGCGTTCGGCATGGACGCGGGCAAGTTGGGGTGGAAAAGGAATGCGCGATTCGAGATACGATTGCAGGCTCGACGCCATTTCGTCGGATTTGAAAACCCGGGACAACACGAGCGCGGTGGCGGCTTCGTCCCTCGGCGCGAAGGAATAAAGGCGCGAGCGCGAGAGGATGGTGGCCATCATTGAAGCGCGCCTGCTCGTGAGCAGGATGAATCGGACCGTTTCCGGCGGTTCCTCCAGTATCTTGAGCATGGCGTTCCTCGCCGAATCCTGCATCCTGTCGGCGTTCTCGATGATGATCGTCTTCCGCCTGCCCGCGGGGGCGAGCTGGGCCCATACTTCCATGTTGCGGATCATGAAAACGCCGGGAGCCTCCGGAGCGAAAGGCTCGAGCGAGAGAGCGTCGGAATAGGCCGATTCCACAGCCTTCGCGACGGTGGCAGGAATTCCCCCGCCCAGTCCTTCCGGGTCGAGGAGGTCCAGGGCTTCCCCGATCGACTGGATCAGGGGGGCGGCCTTGGCCAGCTTCGTCTCCTCGCCGCTCCACAGCGCGGGATTGAAACGGGCAAGTAGTTTCTGGATCGAACGCAGGAAAAAATAGGCGGAAGACTGCCCCGGGCTTCTAAGCAGGAATTCCCTCGCGACGATGATTTCCTCGGGGAAACTGCGCTTGCCTAGGAGCAGCAAATCGCCGTGGATAAGGAGTCGATGTCTGACGCAGTCGGGACAGGAGCAATTCCAGGCGCCTTTTCTGGCGCAGGAGAGAATTCGGGCGGTTTCCAGCGCGGCCGTAAGCTTCCCCGAGGCGGGAGGCCCCGAAAAGAGCAGGGCCGGCGGCACGGAACCGCTTTCAATATCGCCGAGGAGGGAGGTCCGAGCTCCGTCCTGGGCAAGCAGGTTTTCGTACATTCGTCACTTCTTTTTCTTTAGGATATCCTGGAGATTCAGGGGCGACCCAGGCCCGCTGAGCGCTGGCCTCAGCGTTTCGTTGATCGCTGGTCCTATAAGCGGAAGGATCGTGCCCGCGAACAGGGATTGGGACAGGATGGAGCGCACATCGAGGAAAGGCTGAATTTCCATGATCACGAGGACGAGGGCCACGACGGCGAGCCCCTCCGCGATACCGAGCGCGAGACCGAGCACCCTGTCGAAGATATCGAGGTTGGCCGCTTCCAGTCCCTCGCGTATCAGTTTCTCAATCAGCCTCATGACGAGGAAGCCCAGGACGAAGCAGGCGATGAAGGCGATGACATACTGGACTGTTGGAGGCAGCCCTCCCGTCCCCAGTTTCTTGGCGGCGAAATCGATCACCGTATTAGAGAAAAGCAGGCCGACAAAGAGACCTACGGCGTACGATGCCACCGAGAGTACTTCCTGAACGAAGCCGCGGACGAAGCAGCGCGCGGCGAGAACGATAACGATGCCCGTGAAGATCCAGTCCATGGTACTCAATGGCCACCTCCCGCGGCTTTGCCGACTTCCATCATTATCAGATCGGCGATGTAATCGGCCGACGACGCCGTCACGCCATCAGCCTTTTTCACCATGCAAAGAGCGAGTCCGGCCTCTCCCGCCTTCCTTGCGGCCTCCGGATTTCCCAGGAAGCCAAGAATCGCCGAGATTGTTCCCGTTGGGGTGGCCTTGCCTTCGGTGAGGCATACCGCGGCGCCGGCTTTTTCCGCCGTCTCCGCGTTTTCGACTTGGTCGCCCCTCGTTCCCGTTCCCGCGAGGGGAATGAGTACCATGGGCTTTCCGAGCGCCGCTGCCTCCCAGACGGTTCCCGCGCCGGCTCTTCCCGCGACAAGGGTCGAGGCGGCGAGAATGTCGCTCATCTCGCTGCCGATGTAGGGAAGGGCGAGGTAACATCCAGGTTTTGCCGAATGGAGTCCGGGATCGAAAAGCTCTTTCCCGGTCTGATGGACGACGAAGGCCCTCCCCTCGAGATCGGGCAAAATCGTCCGCACGATATCATTCACTTGGCGCGAACCCTGGCTTCCGCCGACGAAAAACACGATGGGCAGCCCGGCTGGGGCGCCTAGAAATGCCCGCCCTTTCCCGGCATCGCCCTTGAACAGGCTTGGTCTCACGGGGTTGCCGACGATGGCGACCTTGGGGCGCAAGGGGGCAGCGATCAGTGAGACAGTCTGCGGCCAGCTCACCAGTATCCTGGCCGCCTTCGCGGCGTTCAGCCTCGTGGCCAACCCCGGGCTTGTGTCCGATTCATGGGTACAATAGGGAATCCCCATGGAGGCGGCGGCCCAGCAGGGGGGTACACTCACATAACCGCCCTTGGAGAAGAGGAAGGCGGGCTTCAGCGAGGCGAGGAGCCGCCTGGACGCGAAATAGCCGGCGAGGACCTTGAACGCGTCCGCGAGGTTCCGGAGATTCAGCGACCGACGCAGCTTCCCCGATGGAATCGCGAAATACTCTATGCCTTCTTTTTCGACGATGGATCGATCCAAGGGCTTTTGCGAACCTATCCAGACGACGCGGCCCGCAAAACCTTTTGCCTTCAGCGCCTGGATGACGGCGAGGCCGGGATAGATGTGTCCACCCGTGCCGCCCCCCGTGAAGGCGACGACCGGGGTATCGACATGGCTTTCCCGCGGCGGGTCGCCGCGGCTTTCATCGGCGCTCATTCGAGGAAGCCAGCCAGTTTTGCCATGGCGCTCAGGACGATTTCATCCGTTTTCTCGCCCTGCATGATGGAAAGAACTTTGTTCGCGAGGAGTTTGCCGAGCTGGACGCCTTCCTGGTCGAAGGAGTTGATATTCCACGCGAATCCCTGGAACATCACCTTGTTCTCGTAGTGGGCGAAGAGGGCGCCCAACTGCCTCGGGCCCAGTCTCGAGCCGAGGAGGAATGTGGAAGGGCGGCCGCCCGCGAAGCGCTTGTTGGGATTGACCTCGTCCTTCCCCCGGGCGAACGCCACGATTTGGGCAAGGAGATTGGCGACAAGTTTTTGTCGCGAGGTCGTACCCATGGAAAGTACATCCTCCGAGTACTGATTCTCCGCGAACCCTATGAATTGGAGCGGGACTATATCAGTTCCCTGGTGGAGGAATTGATAGAACGAATGCTGTCCGTTCGTGCCCGGCTCACCGAATACGATGGGGCCTGTTTTATAGGCCAAAGGTTCGCCGGCGCGATTGACCGATTTTCCGTTCGATTCCATGTCCAGCTGCTGAAGGTGGGCGGGGAACCGAGTCAGCCCCTCGGCGTAAGGCAGGACTGCCGTGGTTGGCATGTCGAGGATGTTCCTCTCGTAGAGGCCGATCATGGCATCCAGGAGAGCGGCGTTTTTCCGGAGGGATGGCTCCATCGCGGCCTGGTCGACCGCGTGGGCCCCTTCGAGAAATTCCGCGAAGGTTTCGGCGCCGTAAGCGAGAGAGAGTACGACGCCGCCGACCGCGCTCGACATCGAATATCGTCCGCCGATGAAGTCGTCGATGAAGAAGCTGGCGACATAGCCAGGATTTTGGGCGAGAGGGCTCGTCTTGCTCGTGACGGCCACGAGATGTTTTGAGCTGTCGAGACCGGCGGCTTCGAGCCTGTTCCTGACGAGGGTTTCGTTGGCGAGGGTCTCTTGAGTGGTGCCGCTTTTCGATACGAGGATGAAGAGGGTCGTTTCGGGATCTATGCCGCGCATCACCTTGTCGGCGTCGTCCGGATCGACGTTCGATATGAACCATGCTTGCATGCGTTGCCGCTTCTCCGCCTTCGCCCAGCGTTCGAGAGCGATGGAGGAGGCGCGCGGCCCCAGGTCGGAGCCGCCAATGCCTATTTGGACCGCCGTGGCGAATCGCTTCCCGGTCGAACCCCTGATCTTGCCCGAGTGGACAGCCGCCGCGAAATCGGCGACCCTTCGGCGCTCTCCCTCGTAAAAATCGCGCAAATTCAGCCCCGCCGAAACGACGGCGCCAGCCAGCTGCCCCCTGGCGAGATGGTGCAGAACCATGCGCTTTTCGCCGGTATTCATCATCTCGCCTCCGGCGAGCGCCTTGTATTTTTCGATGAGCTGCTGCTCCTCCGCGAGTTTCTGCAGGGCATCGATGATCGCTTCGTCGACGGGCGAAGCCGCATAGCCGAAGGTGAAGCCTTCGGGCATTTTTATCGTATATTTCGCGATGCGCTCAGGCGTCAGCGCGGCCGCGACATCGACGTTCGGAAGGTCAGCCAGCGCGCTGAAGCTTTCGCATTCGTTCATATTCCTGTAATGGATCATGGTATTCTCCCCATCTGTATCCTTATGCTACATCATATGGCGAAAATCGCTACACTTCAAGGTCAAGAACGCTTCGATGCCGAGGCTCTGGCGAGGAATATCCTGCCTTTTTTGAGATGACCAACCCTTGTCGCCACGATGCCTCTCGCGAGCGCTTCGCGCAGGAGGGCCACTACTTCGCGCTCCTCCCACGCGGAGAGCAGGCCGGCTCCCGCGCAGGTCGGCGGATTTGCCAGATAAGCCGACATCGCCTCGTCTTCGCGGTGGTCCCGCAAATGCGCCGGCGCGGCCATAGTTTCAAGCGCGGTTTGGCGGAGCAACCTCGCGCTCTGCCCGATGTCGAAACGGCTTCCATTTAGGCCGAAGAACTCCCTGATCTCGGCAAGCCCTTCGGGAACCGATCGTACCGTTCCATCGCAGACATCGCAGCCGGAACAAGGCGACGAGAGCTCGGATCCTATAAGCGAGAGGAGCCATCTGCGGCGACAACCTCCGGAGGTGCCGTATCCGAGGAATACTTCCCGCCGTGCCGCTCGCGCGTCATTGGCGGGATCGGATTCCGGCGGCCGCTTTGTCTCGGACCTAAGGCCGCGTCGCTCGCAATAGATGAGGATTGCTTCAGCCCGTCCTCCGTCCCGGCCGCCTCGCCCGGCTTCCTGAATGTAAGCTTCCACCGAAGGCGGCTCGCTGTAATGGATCACGGTGCGAATATCCTTTTTATCGACCCCAAGGCCATAGGCGCAGGTGGCCGCGAGAACGCCGTCCGCGCTTTTCATGAACCAGGCCTCGACAGCGTTCTTTTCCTCTCTCGACAGGCCCGCATGGTAGAATTTGGCGTCGAGATCGGTGCTTTCCCTGATGATTTCGCATATTCTTCTCACCCCGTCGCGCGACTGGCCGAATACGATGAGAGGCTTCGCTTTGTTCCGGACGAGCCGGACGAGGGTGTGGGCAGGGGAAAGGGTGGGTTCGACCGAATACCGGATATTCGGCTTGTCCATATCGGCGGTGACGAGCGAAAAAGCTTCGGTGCCGAAAATGTGGCGGGAGATCGCTTCGGCCACGGCGGGGCTCGCGGTTGCGGTGAAGGCGCTCACGACGTTCGGATGGATGGCGTCTATGCACTCCCCCAGCTTCAGGTAGGCCGGCCTGAATGTCTCGCCCCACTCGCTGACACAATGGGCCTCGTCGATCGCCATGTGGAAGACCCCCTCTCCCGCAAGGAATTCCCTGAGGCGGGTGGTGGCGAGGCACTCGGGATTCGTGATCACTATCTTGGCCGCCCCGCTCCGGACGGCTTCGAATCGCGCGCGCCTTTCGTCCTCATCCATCTGTCCCCTGAATACGGCCGAAGCTATTCCCCTTTTTCCCAGGCTGCGCTCCTGGTCGTTCATCAAGGCGAGAAGGGGATAGACGACCACGGTCGGCCCGGGGCAGAGGAGCGCCGGCAGCTGGAAGCACAGGCTTTTTCCAAAACCCGTGGGAAACAAGACCATTTGGCGGATATTCTCCCCGGTTTGCGCGGCGTCCAGGATATTCGCGATCGCCATCCGTTGGAGGGGGAAGAGATAGTCTATGCCGAATTTCACGCTCGCCAAGGCAGCGACGGGGTCTTCATGCGACGATGCAAGCTGATCTGATGGTATTTCCATACCCTTTGAACATGCCGAGGCAAGCGCGACGCTTCAGTGGCGGGGGAAATTCGGGACTAATGTCTCTAGTAAGCCGTTCCCGCGCCCTCAACCATCATGTCGTAGGCTTGTTTGACACGTTCGTAGTTCCGGTCTCTGTCGAGCGCGAAGCCGCGCCCTATTCCGTCCACGATATAGCCTGTCCCGATGTTCTGAAGCTTGTTTTCAAGATCCATCAACA
>Ga0172375_10004199_pt1 | contig 21478 bp, 12 predicted proteins | sample LakKiv1m_FD_114537 | JGI IMG/M metagenome (GOLD analysis project Ga0172375, IMG submission 114537) | Freshwater microbial communities from Kabuno Bay, South-Kivu, Congo - kab_092012_11.1m | ecosystem: Environmental > Aquatic > Freshwater > Lake | place: Democratic Republic of the Congo...
ACGGCTTCAGATGAAAATATTTTGTTGGCAGGTGGTCAGGATATGACTCTAAATCTTTTGAGGGCAAAAGTTTTCGAACCAGGTATGAGACCTGAGGAACTTTTAGAAGGGGATGTTGAAGCCATTCTGATTTTTTTAAGAAACACTGCATTCGGTCCTGAAATGGAATTGACTCTAAAAGACCCAAAGACAGACCGAGAATTCAAAACAAATGTTAGGTTAGACGAAATGAATATCAGAAGAGGACAGAAACCATCTGAAGATGGTACCTTTACGGTTACACTACCCACCTCTCAAACAACAGTGAAGTTGAAACCCTTGAACTATGGTGAAACTATGGACCTGAGTAGACAAATACAATCTTACCCTCAAGGACGAGTAGCTCCGAGAAGAACTCTAAGACTTCAAAAAGAAATTCAAAGAATTGGTGAGAGTACAGATAAAGGAGAAATCGCTAAATTTGTTGAAACAATGCCAATCGCAGACTCGAAATTCATAAGTAAATTTATGAATGATAACGAACCTAGACTCGATATGTCTAGGGTTATTATAGCCCCATCAGGAGAAAAACTTACGGTTAACGTAGGGTTTGGGGTCGAGTTTTTTCGCCCTTTCTTCTGAATATAGAAAGTCGCAATTAGATGAGTTTTATTACTTATCGAAACTGGTTGGTGTTAGCTGGTCAGAATTCCAAACAATGCCAATCTATTTCCGTAAATACCTTTTGGATAAATGGGTGGACGAAAACAAACCACAATAAAATGATTGATAATCTATTTATCTAAAAAACTACAATGGCTGAAGATAATATTGGTGGATTTATAGGTGCAATAGAAAGTTTGAAAAAAGGACTGAAAGATGAGGGTCTTGTGGAGGCTTTCAACGCACTAGAAGTTGCTGTTACGAACATCAACAATGGTTTTTTGGAATCAAGAACAAGAGTGTTGGAATTTTCAACCGCTCTTTCAGATTCTGTTGCGGGTGTTACACGATTGGGGGGTGACTTACAAGCAACTCAAGAAACTATTAGTAATATTGCACTTGCTTCAAGACGTAATGTTGTTGAGACATCTCAAACAGTTCAAGAAATATATGCAACTGCAAAAATGTTGGGTCAGGAGGCAGATTATGTGGTTGAAAGTTTTATCGAAGTAGGAAATAGTGTTGAAAATATTGGTGAAATTACTGCGGAATCTATTCAATATCTCCAAAGTATGGGATTGGATGCTCGTACTATTATGAAAGATGTTGAACGTAATATGGAATCTATGAATCGTTTTAATTTCCAAGACGGTGTTATGGGTCTTACAAAAATGGCAGCACAAGCATCTATGTTACGGTTTGATATGAGTCAGACCGCACAATTAGCCGATAAAGCAATGGACCCTGAGGGTGCAATTGAATTAGCATCCGCATTCCAAAGACTTGGGGTCACTATGGGTACTTTGGTTGACCCATATGCACTTATGGATGCATCAATCAACGACCCAGGAAAACTACAAGATAGTGTTATAGATTTGGCTAAAACTTATGCACAATTCGACGAAAAAACTCAGAGGTTTGAAATCAATCCATACGGAATTAGAATGTTGAAAGAGGTTGAAAAACAGACAGGTTTGAGTGCTGACAATCTGAAAAAAACTGCCTTGGCAGCATTAGAACTTGATACGAGGTTGTCTGATATTAATTTTAGTATCGACGCAACTGAAGAAGATAAAATGATGATTGCTAATTTAGCAAAGAAAAAAGATGGTGATTATGTTGTTAGAATATTCGATGAACAGAAAGGTGCTGTTGACGTAAAACTTTCAGAACTGACCTCACAACAATTCAACAAACTAATCGAACAACAGGAACAAGAACCTAAAACCATCGAGGAAATTCAAAGAAGTCAATTAAGGATTGATGAAAAAGTTGGAGACGATGTTAGGGCTTTGAAGGATTATTTTTTATATGGTTTTGCAGGACAAACATCGTTCAGAAGATATGGCGAAGATATTAATACCATTTATGATGATATTTCCACAAGTTTGAATAAAGCTGTGCCGACACAAGAAGAAATGAGGACAATGTTTGAAAATGTTGGGAATGACCTACGCTCACTTGTTGTAAATGCAATTTCATCACAAGACCCCGCTCAAATAGAAAAGGCCCTAAATGAATTGGTAAAACAAAAAGACTCAATACCTGAAAAAAGTGTTGAGATTATGAAAAGGTTCTTAGGTGAATTAGGTACAAATATGCCGAAAGAAACCCTTTCAAAAATAGGGGGAGGGTATAAAGAATTGACAGAAGCAATTAGAGGTTTGACGAAAATTACAGGAAAGTCACAAACAATCAATGGAGACTTCAACTTAGATGGTGAAATTAGTATCAATGTCCAGACACCCGGTGTTGACCCAAAAGTAGTACAGGCACTTTTCAGAGATAGGGAATTTCAAAATATGATACATCAAATTATAAGAGAAAGAGCTGCAGCCGAAATCAAAGCTCTGAAATAATAAAAAACAATCAAGTTTCTATTTATTTAAAAACACAAGATGGGTAGTCCTTTAGATTTTGCCAGCTCAGAAGTTTTCAGACAAAAACTTATTGTTAGAAATCTTGTGCCGTATATAAAGTCGCCAACCAAAGCGACTCCTCCTATCAATTACGAAACAATTCAAAGGGACTTAACACCCACAGATTCCGATGATACACTGATTGATAATCCATTGTTTGCCGCTAAGGCATACCCATTAAACCAATACGGTGCGTCAGGAGGATATAAACAAGTAAGGGACCCAAACACACTACAAAATACAAACTCGAACGAGGGTGAGTATGACTATAGTGATGCAAGATTGATTGATGAAGCTCCAAAAGCGGCTCAAACAGGTTTTCCTGGAATATCACCCGCTTGGCAACCACTCAATTTATTCGACCCACCAGCACTTATTGATGGGGGACAATATGTGAGTTTGGACGAAATATTGGGTAAGGGTCAAAGAGCACAACAATATCCAACTTTTGTTCCTTCGTTCTATCGTTCTGTAAATATTCTTTTACAAAATGACCCTGTTGGTAGTGACGGATTAGCGTCACAAGATTCTTTTATAGTTCAGTTAGGTTCAAAATTATTGAAAGAACAATTTGAAAAAAGAATTGCAACCAACATTCGAAGAAATACAATAGGTCGTGCTAACTTTTTGAATGGTGCTGGTGGTTCTGATATCTTTGGTATTATCTTGGGTCGCGTCCCAATTTTAGAGCCGATTTATAACATCACTCAAAGTAGTGCTGTTTTGGGTGCCGCTGCCGACTTTATCAATAGAGTATCAGGTAGTTACGCACCATACTCAACAATTCCTGGTGATTACTTTGACACTACGGTAAATCCAAAATTACCAATGACTACACAACAGTTGTCGGGAGCTTACGCTCAGGCAAATTTAAATTCAGGTCTTGGTAGGTTCTTTGGAAGATTATTAGGTTCTCCAAAGTCAGGTTCAATATTGTTTTTAGAAAATACAGGTTCAGGAACTAAAAACTTGTTGTTCCAATCATTAGATTATAATTTATTCAAGCCGGCTTATACAAGAACATTCTTTGATAACGTAAGAGGTGCATTAAGAGGTGCAACAGAGAACGATTCGAATTACTACATAGGTTCACCAAAATCAGAACCTGGTGATATTCTTTCACCGCAAGGAGATTTACCTACAGATTCTTTCGGGAACGAAGTACAAGCACCTGTTTACGGACCACAGGAAATTGCCCAACTTTACGAGGGACCAAGTAAAGCTATTAAGTTAGGTGCAAACGGACCAACTTACAGTAGTGGAGGTGATATTATGGGTGGATTCACTTGGGTGTCGCCAAAATACAAAGGAAATGCTGGTTACAAGGTTGGTATTGGAGGACAAAATATTGAACAAGATTCTGACTTCCCATCTTTGAATTACTCAAATTCAGAATCAACAAATTTCCAATTCAAAAATGGTTCTATTCTTGATGACACTCAAAGATTAATCAACTCACAACCAAGGGGAGGTAGAAGATTACAACACGTAGGAAATGCTATTGACCAAGTTTCCAAAGTATTCAATGACGGATATAAGGAAATAACTAAAGGTTCGAAGGTAATTAGATACGTTGGTGAGTTGGGTGTTGAAAAGGGTGCTGAGTATTGTAGAATTTTCCAAAAAGATACACCGTACTTACAATACAACGACTTACAAAAACAAGATGGTATAACCAAATCGGGTAGAAAATTTGCATATTCTATCTTGGATAACACTTACAACTTGAATATTGCCCCACTAAAGGGTAATGACTCTACAAACATTTTTGATGGAAGAGCTCAAAAATATATGTTCTCAATTGAAAACTTAGCTTGGAGAACATCAAACAGACCTGGTCTAACTTGGTCAGACCTACCCGTGTGTGAAAGAGGACCGAATGGTGGACGTGTTATGTGGTTTCCTCCATATGGGTTGACATTTAGTGAGACTGTCACACCATCATTCAAACCTACAGATTTTATTGGTAGACCCGAACCTGTATATACATACAGTAACACATCAAGGTCTGGAACACTTGGTTGGAAAGTTGTTGTTGACCACCCATCAGTTCTAAATCTAATTGTGAACAGAGTTTTGGCTAGTGAAACTTTAAGAGAAAGAGCACAAGGGTTATTAGATTCTTTCTTTGCTGGTTGTAAAAAATACGACTTGTATGAACTTGCTGAAAAATATTATCAGGTAAATCCTGATGATTTACGTGAGATTCAGGAAAGAATTGTGAATCAAACCGTAACTACTGAAGATGTAAGATACATTACAAACACGGTCCAAACAGGTAACAATTCAACAAATGCGAACGGAGTTGGTAATGGAGCGACTGGAGTCAACACTTCAAACAACAATAGTCAAACCGCAGAAACTTTCCCTTTCAAGTCATTCGAAAACTACGCACTATATTTTGACAACGACATTCCTTTGAAGGGTCAGAGTGTTGAACAGTATAATATACTTTATAATACATATGTGGCGCCTGCAACAAAACAAGAGTATCAGCAGCAAAGTAATGAGAAACAACAAGTATCTTCTTTCTTTTCTGACATTATAGAATCTAACAAAACTGAAATTCAACAAATGTTGTTAAAACTCTCTGAGACTTTGGACAACAATCCAAGCGCAACTGCAAATATTATTTTGGTCGGTAGTGCGTCAATGCCGCAAACAGAAACATACAACGTTTCTTTATCACAAAGAAGAATAGATTCGGTTAAACAATATGTTGCTCTTGTGGGAAATTTAGGACAATACATTCAAACTAACAGATTGACTTTCGGTCCTACTGAGGCTTTGGGGGAACAGACATCAGTAACACCACGTGGACCAAGTAGGTCTTTTGGTACTCAAAATTGTCAGTCTCAACCAAATGATAGTTTGGCTTTAAGTGCACAAATTTATAGTGTGAGGGCAATGGCTTGTAGACGTGTAGCTTTTGCTAAAATAGATGTCACAGCGCCTTCACCTGTAAAACCCCCTTCGGTAAATAATCAACAGTCACCACAGTACCAACAGAACGTGACTACTGAGGTTTCAAATAGAACTGTCACAAAACAAGTTGTTGAGACGCAAGAAGTTTTGAGAGATAACATTACAAAAAGAGTTTTGAGAATGTTACTTTCAGAGTGTGACTACTTTGAACTAATCAAACAAGAAACACCAATGATGTTTGACAACTTGAGAGAAAAACTAAAGTTTTTCCATCCGGCATTTCACTCTATAACACCTGAAGGGTTGAACTCAAGACTTACATTCTTACAACAATGTATGAGACCGGGTGACACCATCCCAACAATCAGGAACGATGTGAATGGTGCCACAAGTTTAGAGTACAATAACGCTGTCAATACATCATTTGGAACACCACCTGTTTTGATTTTGAGGGTTGGGGATTTTTGGCATTCCAAGATTATTCCAACCTCTTTACAATTGGGTTATGAAGAATTGGACTTGAATCCTGAAGGAATTGGTGTTCAACCTATGATTGCTACTGTGACGATGGGATTCAACTTTGTTGGCGGTCAAGGACTGAAAACGGCTGTTGATAAATTACAAAATGCTTTGTCGTTTAACTACTACGCAAACACAGAAGTTTATGATGATAGGTCTGACACAACAGATTTAAGTTACAAAGTTCTCGACAAACAATTTATCGAAAATATCGGATTTGAAGTTAATCCACCAACAGTATCTGACGTAGAAATTCCACAAACCAGTAATAACAACGAAACCATAGGTAAAGTTTTGACTAGCGTTATTACTGATGGAATACAAACAGGAACGATTGAATATGGTACTTTTATGAATGGGTTTGTTGGTCAGACACAAACTTATTTTCAGACAGTAGTAAACAAAAATAGAGACGCATTACGTCAGTACAACAATGGTGTTAGACAAATGTTGTCATACAATAGGAATTACACCAATGGTGGATTTGTTGTAGATGGTGGTGACTCAGTTACAAATTTATTTGGTAAACCTTCAGAAATTGAGAAACAAATCGATGAGATTTTTACAGACTACATTAAGGATATTTCTAATGGGAATGACACTTTTATTCAATGGATTGAATCAAAGAATTTTTCACAAAAAGCTGTAAGACAAATCAAAGATAATTATCGTAACTTTGTAACCAACAAAAAAGGTTCCTTCCAAAACGCCTTAACTTCTATTATTCAAGATTTAGTAAATACCCAACAGGCGTATCTCCAAACTTTGAATAGAGCAAACGTAATTTCAGTAAAACCGGCTAAAGTCCCTGATACTCCTTGGGGTACTGATGGACTTCAGAGCCAAACAGGTGAAGTTACAATTTACAACTATTCTGGTACTGCCGCGGTATCACCGAATTTTGTCGGAAATACAAAAGAAGAATTAGTTCTCGATATACAATCAATATCTCTTTCTTTACAAAATTTCATCACAGCATTGAACAGTCCTGTCACACTAAAGTCGGGCAAAAGTGGGTACATTGTTAATCCTGAAAAACCTTCAGGAATTCCTTACAACACGTTGACTGATTCGGTGTATTGGAACGAACAGTCAAACAAGTATCAATATTTCATTTTATCTACAGATGTTGTGGATGCAAAATTATATGACACTTTCAAATCTGCAATCATAGACAACGTTGTCAACAACACAAGTTTATATGGTAATGGTAACACAGATTTTGCAACCCAATTTGATGGATATTGGATTGGAAGACAAGAATCTTTGGGTATGAGTGTTAGACAAGTATATGTTAATGAAAATAGTGCGGGAGATGAATTGATAACTCAAGCTACAAATACGTCACTAAAAGATTATATTGTTTATAAACCGTTCCAACCTTTAGTTAAAACAAGAGTAATGGATTATATTGTTGCTAGAAAAGGTGATGCGGGTAATGAACCTGAGGCTTATCAAATTGATAACGTGAGAAACTTAGGTTTGAGAAACAACCCGAACACAAACAAATCCACTTGGAATCAGGTAGACGGAAACATAACAACAGGTAAAGTTCAGATGTTATAATGGCGCTTCAGTATTACAATCGATACAATCAATTCTTGGTCAACGGAGAACAAACTGTTGTACCATATGTTAGTTTGCCTTCAAAACCGTCTGATAAAGCTTACATTTATAAAGTTGGAAGAAGTAGACTAGATAAAGTATCACAGGAGTATTATGGCACACCATTTTTTGGTTGGTTAATACTTCAAGCGAATCCCCAATATGGTGGTCTTGAAAATAATATTTACGATGGTGCAATATTAAGTGTACCATATCCTTTGATAACTTCATTACAAGACTATAAATCCGCAATAGATACTTATTTCTTCTACTATGGCAGGTAACGTAATTTTACAACCCGACGGAAAAGGTAACATACTTGTTGAAAATTCTTATCAGAATATTCTTGTTGTTGACCCAAACAAAACAGTTCGTTCACAAAACGGACAAACTGTTATTGAAGAAAGACTGGTTGACCACGAAAACTTAATAATGTTTGCCAATCTGGAAGTCGCATTACTTCCAAGAACAAAACTAAATGTTGGGGGTACACCCGTTGATGATATTGAAACAATATCAATTGCTGCAATCAATTTTCTAAAACCAAACAATGCTGAGTTTATTAACACAGGATATTATGATGTATTAACAGGATTGGGTGCTACAGAAAAAAAAGGTGTCAATCAAAGACAAGAACAAATTGTTGAAGTAAACGGTAAAAAGGCTTTCAGAGGTACAAGTACTACAGACCAATACGGGAGGACGATTGACCCTGGTTTATTAGGTATTACAAGTATCCAGACAATTACGAATATGTCTTTTATACCTGAAGTCACTATAGAATTCGAAGATATTCAGGGTAAGGCTCTATTTGAGATGGGAGACCAATCACCCTATGCATCATTTTTCAATTTGCCATATTCACCATTTTATCTTACAATGAAAGGATATTATGGACAGGCGATAAGGTATCAATTGAACTTGGAGTCATTTGAATCAAGATTCAACTCACAATCTGGTAACTATCAAATTACTTGTAGATTTAAAGGATACAAATACAACATACTAAATGAAATCCAACTTGGACATTTGATTGCATTACCACATATGTATTCAAGAACGTTTCAGGTATCTCAGTCTCCAATAACACCACAAGGTGCTGATGATAATTCTGCTAATAGTCAAGGTGCAAATTTTGCTCAGAGTGAGAATACAAATTTTTCATTTTCAGTTCAGAAAATTAATGAAAAAGGGAAACAAAAGATTAATGAAATGTACTCTGAGTATGAGGCAAAAGGGTTAATACCAAAAAACTTTCCAAGATTAACCTTAGCTGAATTAGGTTACAAACTACAACAATTTGAACAAAACATCGAGAACAGTTACAAAAAAGTTGATTTCCAAGTTTTAACTGATGGTGAGAGCTATAAGAAAACTTTGGCAGAATATTACCAAAAAGTATATGGTCAATCACAATCTTGGTCCACATTATTTTTGGACACAGGAAGACCTTATTATTTGACAAGTGGTGAGGAGGTTTTCATCTTTAAAAGAAGTCTTGACACAGGTGCAAAATCTTCAGCAATAGCAGAACTACAGGCAATCATAATTAACTACAACAAAAGGTTATCTGAAAACCAAACATTTGGAACAAGCAAAAGTAAAAATTTAAGTATTCCAAATCCAATTACTTTTAACACTTTAACAACAAACATAGATTTTGCTAATATAGATTGGCAAAAGACATATAGAATACAAACTAACAATAGTGTTGTAGACCCCCAACTTTTATCTGCATTCATAGCCAACAGTATTCTCCAAGATTTTGGAGTTACACTTAAAAGAAAACCTGATGGAGGTTTTGAAATAGTGAAAGATTTCTTCACATTCTTTTTGTTTGAAGGACCAAACAGATTTGTGGGGACCCTTAACAGTATGGAAGGACAACTCAATCAGAAACTTGATGCTGAGAGAACACGTATCACAAATGAATTGGCCGACAAAGTGGTGCAGACCGACAGTGGTATAGGTTTCACCCCAACGGTTAGAAATGTTATGGCTGTTATTATGGCCTCTGCTGAAGCGTTTATCAGACTCTTGGATGATGTTCACTACAAAGCTTGGGACGTTAGACAAGACCCTATAAGAAGAGATGTTGTTCTAAATAAAAATTCATCGATGAAAAGTTCTGATGATGTAAACTTTGTTGGAACAACTGCTAATGCCTCACAGTCTTTTGTTGAAAATTCATTGTCAAACATTTATCCTTGGCCTCAGGTTTTCCAACAGAATGACGACCCCAAAAAACCTAAGTTCGAATTAATGTATCCTGGTGACCCTGACTTTGTCAATTTGACTAAGGGTTATCTATACGATAAATGGCCTGAGGTTGAATTTGTTGAAGAATACCTCAAAGGTACTTCACAAAAGTATCAACCCCCCGTAACTCAACCACTCGAGGACAACTCATTGGCAATCACAAAAATTGTGAATATAAACGCTTTGGAGTTTCCAATTATAAGCTTGGCTTATTTGAACAAAGAGGAAATCAAGTTTCTGTATGAGATATATGAAAGACAATTAATTTATAGTTTTTACACAGGTTTGGCGAGGTCTCAGGGGGCGTTATCAGAAACAAGTGTAATCAAGTTAATTGACACTGTTGAATCACAGAATATAACTCAGTCACTTTCAGATGATAATCCTTACTTAACACAAAAATTAAAGAGTCTTGTTGTTCAGGGGACAGCAACTTATGAAAATGACTTGAGAATATTTTCAAACAATGGAACAGGTTTATTTTGGGGAGAGTTCATTCAGGATAGATACATCACACCATACTTGGCTAACAGAGTAGAAAACCCATTTTCTATTGAAAACGTTTCATCTTTATCATCTAAAGTGTCAAACACAGATGTTTCAATACCTCAGACTGACTTATTGAACTTTGAGTCCTATTTGAAGGGGGGACAATCAAACCCGATACAGTTTCAAGACACCTACCCATTTACAAACAACGTATGGAATACTCAAAACCTGACCGATTATATATTTGCAGGAAGTCCAGCAATTGCTAACAACACAGCCAACACGTATAATATCTACAGACCAAAAAATATTATATCGAATTTTACTGACGTTAATAATTTTACAACATTAAGACCTGTAACTAATTTCAGTTATTTGAACACGTCAACAATCAATCTGACTTCGTCGTTATTGTCCACACCACAAAACTTGACTCCAACTGTTGGATACATACCTGAATCCGCAAATAATTTGAATATTTCAACATCGTCGATGTTGAATACTCCTTATTTTATAAACTCGATTCTCAACGGTGTTCAAAATGAAAAAAATAAAACACAGTATCCATATAAGAGCGCTGCCTACCTTTTCTTAAACTCTCTTCCACTTGCAACATTAAGAGAAAGATATAAGAACTTCGACAGAATTAACGTACCTGGTGACTACATCTTTGCGGGGTTAAAAAAGTTCGGAGCAATTCATAAAATGCCTTACGTTTGGGTTCTTAAAATTGGTTCAATATGGCACAGATATAAAACCTATTTGGAAACCAACAATGATATATTAGACCCTGTTTGGACCAATTTTGATTTCGTAAATAACTATGACCCTGTGACAAAAAACCCATCAAAAACCTATGTTTTAAATGGTGTTGGTAGTATTACTCTTCAAAACGAATTTATGATTGAAGCGGTTAAAAACACCAACATTCAACCAGGTTTCTATCCCAAATTGATTAATGACTTCAACTTTTTCTATAATGGTGAAGATTTATTTTCAACGTATTCAAATGATGAAATTAATAAGGCAATTGCAAATGGTTTATTAATTCAAAACTTAACAGACTCAAATATCAACAATACATCTGTAGTAAGTGGACAAAGTAGAGTTGTGAGCGTGAAACCTTTTTCAGTGGTTCTACCAGTCAATATTGAAAAACCAAATACTCAATCAATTCTTTGTAATACCGCATCAACAAAATCAAGTTTGTACTTTGTTGTACCATCTTTCGGTACAAATATAAATGAAGTAAATGTTAGATGTTTCAATTCAGATGGAATTTTAACTCAAGAACTAACTAACAACACATCGGTATACAACGGTAGTGTGAGATTATTTTGGAAAACATCTAACTACGGATACTTTGATAGCGATGCCATCCGTAAACCAAATCCAAGAGAGTACGTTGGTAATATCTATGTGACAGGTGAAAGACCTTCATTTCAACTTTACAATAGAATTCTTGTGGGAAATCAAAACTACACAGAGATAGAAGAAATACAATCAGTGTTCAACAAAAAAGAATTGGACGAAATGGAAAGACATTTCCTAAATTTCAGTCAACCTCTTACAAACTTCAAGTTGGAACCAAGTTCAGCAAACTCTACAGACCCCGCAATCAACAACGCTCTTAATTTACAAGGAGGACCATATAATGAAATTGATGTGAAATTCAGAAACTTCCAACAAATGTTTAGAGCTCTGATGATGGTGAGTCCTACAGAGAGTTACACAAATGGGGGTGAACTTTTTACGAATCTTATTGATGACCAATACAGATTGATGATGTCTCAGTTCAGAAGTATTATGGAATATGATGTTGTCCTTCGAGTTGGAAACCCAACCAAATACAATAGAAGGGCGGTGAGTTCATATGTGGGATATGTTACCAATACAAGTCAGGTAATAAATCCAATACCATTTGCACCTTTTGGCACGACACCAAGCTCTATAACTCAGTCAACCAATATCCTACTTGAGATTGGTTTTGGAACAAACCCAAATTTCCAAACTTACCTAACAGATTTTTTTCAACAATCAAACATTGATATTAATGAAATAACAACAAGGGAACTTAGTCAAATTTGCCGACAGTATATCACACGAAGATTCGAAAACCCTGATTTGACAGTAAATCAGTTTGTTTTCGAATTACAAGATTATGTAAACGGTAATTTTAATTTTACGGATGTTACCCTTACGAATACTGTTGCTAGAGCCCAAACAGGATTACCTAATATTACCCAATTACCTGAAGGAATAATTCAAAGTAAATATAATTTCAAACAATCAAAAGTTGATTTATATGAGGCATTCAAAGCATTGAATGACAAGTGGATTTCAGGTAATGATTACAAAAGAAAAACTTTGTTTGAAGATATGTTGTTTTTAGATAGGGCCTCAAGAGATGTCGGTGACAAAATTTTAATTGATATTTTTCAATTAAAACGAGTTGTTGAACCTGATTCTATTAACTACAATATGAGTGTGTTTACATATTTGGCGGGAATCCTTACGGAAAATCATTTTACTGTGATGCCGTTACCAGCGTATGTAAACTTCTACAATGTTCAGGATGCTACCGCCAATGCGGTTCCTAATCTTCCCGACTCACAACAATTTGCAAATGATATGTGGGGAACATTCCCGACAGTTGATTACAGAAAATCGGGACCAAAATTAGTTTGTTTCTATGTTGATAGACCTTCGAGTTATGTTGCTATGGATAACAAAGAAAAAAACAATTTTCTTTTTAGAAGTGACTCATTCGATTTAAGAGACCCAAACAATCCTTTGGGTGAAGTCATAACAGAAAGTAAAACAGATTGGGCTTTCTCAAATTTATGTGTTGGTTTTTCAGTTGACATTGGAATTAGAAGTCAAAATGTTTTTTACTCATTTAGTGTAACTCAGAATCCTGGTAAAGCGACTGCGGAAACTGTGGCAGCTATACAAGATATGGCTAATCAGGCGGCCGGTCGTGACACCACAACACCAAATACTTCGTTATACAATGTATATCAAAATCGTTCGTATGAGGCTGAAGTTGTTTGTTTGGGGAATGCATTGTTACAACCTACGATGTATTTTATATTGAGACACGTACCGATGTTCTATGGTTCTTATCTTATTACTCAAGTTGAACATACAATTACACCAGGTTTGTTCCAAACCAAGTTCAAAGGTACAAGACAAAGTTTCTTATCATATCCTTACCCTGACAACCTATTGGCTAGTATCAATCAAAACGTTGCAGGTAATCTAATAAAATCTGTACTTAATCGTAAAGACGATGTCGGTACTTCAACAAGTGGAACCACACAACAAAATAACGCGAATACAAGTGTAAATCCTAACACTAAAGAAGCGGCACAAAATGCGTGTGATTCAAAAGTCTTAGAAGTGCCTTATAAAGAAAATGGTTGGACAAGTACCACAGGTACTAAAACCCAAATACCTGTTCAGGACTTTGTTACTAATCTTAAGATTGCAGTTCCGAACGACGAAGATTTACAATTTATTATATTTTGTGTTAGCTGGGCCTCATCAGGAAACACTCAAAAGAAAAATTTTGATGCGTTCAATAACAATTATGGTAAAATAACTTTGAATTACAATTATGGTGAAATGAGGTCATATATGTTGAAAACATATTCTTGTGTTGACTTCTTGACCTTGAGAGGACCGAATGAACCTTTTGTGTTTCCAATCGCCCATTTTGAAACTATCGAGGATTATTTTATATTTTGTAAGAACAGATTACAGTTGAGAGTTAATGATATCAAAAATAGGTCTATTGAAGTTTTTTATTTACAAAATTGGCCTTTCAACAAAAACAACAACATTGCGTCTAATACTGAATTACAAGCACTTTTGAAAGAGGCTAAAATTTTGGCTAACAATGCGGGTATAAATTCAAATGTAACTTTACTAACACCCCCACCAACACCATCACCGAATCCAAACAGTTTAGGATTGATTAATACCGTCACACCTACTTGTTCGTAATTGAATTCTGATTATTTGCACAATATTGATATTTATTAGTAAAATATAAGGTTATGAGCTTGAATAATATGTTAAACCAGTACCTTGGTAAAAACGTTAGAATGTCCGAAAAAGACAATGGCGATGGTACAAAACAAGTCTGTGATTTAGACACAGGTGACTGTTACGTTGTAAGAGAAAGGGATGGTCTTATAGAAAGAGCCGGTCACGAGACAATTGCAAACAGAAAAGTAAAAGTCGAAACACCACAAGGAATAAAATCATTATTAAATGGTTAAAAAAATGAACTTGGACAAGAAAATTTTAAAAGAAATTAATAGACACCACAACATCAACCGTTACATTAGAGAACAGGCTGAAGGTGACTTACCACCCGTGGACCCCGCGTTAGCTGCAGTACCTGGTGCAGACTTACCAGCACCCGCAGCGACTTTACCACCAGCATCCGGTAACGCACCTGCAGAAAAGATAGATGTTAGTGCAGATGATGAAGTGACAAAAATTGATGACGAGGGAAAAAAAGATGAGGGTGATGGTACTGAAGAACTTGACGTAACAGATTTGGTAAAATCTTCCGAAAAAATTGAAACCAAACAAGACCAGTATTTTGACCAGTTATTCGGATACCTCAAAAATTTAGAAACTAAATTAGCTGATATGGATAGTTTAGTTCAAAAATTAAATTCAATCGAAACTAAGATTGAGAAATACAGAGAAAAAACTCCACAAGAAAAACTTCACCTAAGAAGTTTGGATTCTGGTCCATATACTCAAAAATTAACAGACTTCTTTGACGACAACAAAGACAAATTTGAAAAACAAGGAAAACACGAATATGTTTTAACTTCAGACGAAGTTGAGAATGTAAATCCATCTGAAATCAAGAAAACATTTACACCTGATGGTGACGATGACAACGATTTTAACTTTTGACATTTTGAATAATTGACTTATATTTTGGGTTGTAGAGATACAACCCTTTTTTATTTTGAAACTATGAAATTAATTTCTATATTTTTAAACATTAACATCTAACAAACAATTTTTTATGACATCTTTAGACGCAGTATTAGCACAGTATGAACAGTCCAAATCACCAGATTACGGACAAAAAGGAATGTCTCAAGAAGAAAGAATGAAGAAGTACTTCACTCTTCTTTTGGACGAGAAATCAAACTCAGGACAACGTAGAGTCCGCATCCTACCAACACCTGATGGTAGTTCACCTTTCAAAGAAGCTTGGTACCACGAGGTACAAGTAGGTGGAAAATGGCAAAAATTTTATGACCCGGGAAAGAACGATAACGAACGTTCACCATTGAATGAGGTTTATGAAGAATTGATGGCTACAGGTAAAGAATCTGACAAAGAACTTGCAAAACAATACAAGTCACGTAAATTTTACATCGTAAAAGTAATCGACCGTGACCACGAAGAAGACGGTGTAAAGTTTTGGCGTTTTAAACACAACTACAAACAAGATGGTATCCTTGACAAGATTATTCCAATTTGGAGAAACAAGGGTGATGTAACAGACCCTGAGAAAGGTCGTGACTTAATCATTGAGTTGACAAAACAAAAAACCCCAAAGGGTGCTGCATACACAACTGTTTCAACAATTATGTATGATGACCCAAGTCCCGTACACGAAGACGACAAAATCAAAAAGGAGTGGGTTGAAGACGAAATGACTTGGTTGGACGTATACTCCAAAAAACCTGTTGAATACTTGGAAGCTATTGCTCGTGGTGAAGTTCCACGTTGGGATAGTGACAAAGGTGGATACGTTTACAGTAATGACGTAGAAACTACAGAGTCATTCGGTGGAGCATCTTCTTCAAGTTCGAATTATGTTGACCCTCAAGCTAATAGCGAAGTAGACGAGGAGTTACCATTTTAATTAAAATGAACTTGGACACATACTTAGACATTGTGTCCAAGTTTTTTTTTGAACAACACATACATAGACAATGAAAATTAGAAAGCTTATGTACGAATCTCTTGTGAAGAAATACGAGAGTGAAATGTTGGAGGCTGAGGCAACTCTTATGGTTTATATGGAAAACCCCGTAGGAATTGGTGAACACCCACAACATTTAGAGGAAATGGATAAGTTTGTTGAGAAACTATCAACAGCAAAAGACAAATTAGAAAACTTGAAAGAGTTTTACAAATACAACTATGGCAATTAAAAAACAAAACGACTTCAGCTCAGTAAAGAAAAAATTCTCTACATCGGCTAAATACAAACCTCAAAGGTTCTTCGATTTGGGTACAGACTTCTTGGATGCTGTTGGTTTACCTGGTCCCGCTATTGGGCATATCAATATGTTCTTAGGTCACTCAGACACAGGTAAAACTACTGCCCTTGTAAAAACTGCGGTTGATGCACAGAAAAAAGAAATTCTCCCTGTGTTTATTATCACCGAACAAAAGTGGAGCTTCGAACACGCAAAGCTTATGGGGTTCCAATGTGAGGAGGTTGTAGATGAGTCAACGGGTGAAATTGATTGGGATGGATTTTACATCTTCAACAACAATTTCAATTACATTGAACAAATTACTGACTACATCAACGAGCTCTTGGATGCACAAGAAAAAGGTGAGTTGGATTACAGTCTTTTGTTTTTATGGGATTCAGTTGGTTCTGTACCTTGTAAAATGACATATGAAGGTAAAGGTGGTAAACAACACAATGCATCTGTTTTGGCAGACAAAATTGGTATGGGTATCAACCAACGTATCTCAGGTTCAAGAAAGGCCGACTCAAAGTACGAAAATACTTTAGTTATTGTAAACCAACCTTGGGTTGAATTGCCTGACAATCCATTTGGTCAACCAAAGATTAAGGCTAAAGGTGGAGAATCGATTTGGTTGAACTCCTCTTTGGTGTTTCTTTTCGGGAACCAAAAAGGGGCTGGTACTACTAAGATTACTGCAACAAAAGACAAACGTACTGTAAAGTTTGCAACACGGACCAAAATTTCTGTTATGAAAAACCACATCAATGGATTGGGTTATGAAGACGGAAAAATTATTGTAACACCTCACGGATTTTTGGCGGGTAAAGAAGCGTCAGAAGAAAAGGCATCGATTGAGTCTTACAAGAAAGCAAATTCAGATTATTGGAAAGAAATAATCGGAACAGACGGAGATTTTACACTTACAGAGGAAAAAGAGGACAACTCATAATTTATTATTTGTGAAAACATTACTTGTAGATGGAGATAATCTATTCAAAATTGGATTCCACGGGGTCAGAGAATTCTTTGTGGAGGGAAGACACATTGGGGGTTTATTTCACTTCCTCAACACCTTACGTAAACAATTGGAAGAAAACGAGTACGACAAAGTCATTGTCTTTTGGGACGGAGTCAATAACTCAGTTGTCCGTCGTGAATTATATCCTGACTACAAGTTAAACCGTCGAAACAATATGAACGAGGCAAAACTCGAATCATATTATTTTCAAAAAGGTAGAGTAAAACAGTATTTAGAGGAATGTTTCGTTCGTCAATTAGAAGTTGAAACGTGTGAGTCTGATGATTTGATAGCGTATTATTGCGGTATTTCACTTGATGAACACAAAGTTATATTTTCTTCAGACAGAGATTATATGCAACTTTTAAGTGACAACGTTTCTATTTTTTCACCAATACAAAAATATCTCTACCAAAAAGGTGATAAAGTACGATTAGAAAAAGAGTACATACCTCACCAAAATTTTTTTGTTTCTAAAGTTTTTTTGGGTGACAAATCAGACAACATCAACGGAATAAAATCTTTGGGTGAAAAAACATTTCTAAAGTTTTTTCCTGAGGTACTTGAAATGCCGGTTTCTGTTAATGATATTTTAACAAAGACAGAAAAACTTTTACAAGAATTCCCAACCAACAAAGTTCTGAACAACATTAAAAACTCTGTAGTAAAAAATAAAAATCAAAACTATAATTTATTAGAAGTAAATCAGAAAATTGTTGATTTGAAAAACCCACTATTAACAGAAGATGCCAAACAACTAGTTGAACTTTATTACACGGAAAGTTTAGACCCTGAGGGTAGGGCTTCCAAAAACTTCATTCAAATGATGACCGAAGATGGGTTCTTTAAATACCTACCTAAAAACGACGATTCATTTGTTGATTTTATCAGACCATTTATGAAACTCACAAGAAAAGAAAAAAGAAAACACAAAAACCAACTAAATTAATTTTATGAAAGAAGAACAAGTAGTAAAAATGGAATTTTTGTTGACACTCAATGAAAACATTGTTGTCCAAAGATTTTTCAATGTCCGTAATTACAATCCCAAAGCACATCGTTCGAATGAGTTACGGGAGTATTTCAAACAGATTCAAGACCATTTAGATTACCACCTTAAAATGAAGACCGTAACCTATATGATGGATAATCAGGATGCAATCATTAATGACCCTGAAATCTTGAATACATCTAATACCGATGCTCCTGAAAACTTCAATTTGTTTGTTAGGATTGGAGAAGACACATTGTGTCAGAGAATTTTTGATGGGAAAGTATTTCCACCAAAAATCCGTTACACGGTTGATGTTCGGCCCCAATTGAAGGAGTTCCTTCGTAGTCTTACAGAAGTTTTTTCGAGTGAAAATTTAACATACGATTACTTGGGTTATGACCTAAGTAAGTAATATTTATCATTATCTACGGCTCTTTTTATGAATAAGAATTTTGAATATCTCGGTAACACTTTCCAAATACAATTACTAAACCAACTTATCGTAGACAAAGAATTCGCTCAATCAATTATCGATGTTATAGAGCCAACCTACTTTGACAACAAGTATTTCCAACTTATCACTCAGATGGTTAAGGAATATTATTCAAAGTACCAATCCACTCCATCATTTGAAACTTTAGAACAGATTGCAAAGACAGAAATCTCGACCGAGATGGTTTTGAAGATTGTCTTAGATATGTTCAAAAAAGTACAAGATGCACCGTTTGAGGGAACTGCTTTTGTCCAAGAAAAGGCTATGAAGTTTTGTAAACAACAAGAACTTCAGAAAGTAATGGACAAGGCACAAAAAATTATCAATCAAGGCGACTTTGAATCTTATGACAAAGTTGAAGGATTAGTAAGACAGGCATTACAAGTCGGTGAAAGGGATACAGGAATTAAAGATATATTCTCCGGTTTGGATGATGTATTAAATGATGATTTTAGACATCCAATACCTATGGGTATTCCCGGTATTGATAGGTTGTTAAAAGGTGGTTTAGCTAAGGGTGAGATTGGAGTAATTTTAGCACCAACAGGGGTTGGTAAAACAACAATCCTGACTAAAATTGCAAATACTGCATTCAATATGGGGTATAATGTTTTACAGATATTTTTTGAAGATAATCCGAAAATTATTCAGAGAAAACATTTTACAATATGGACTGGTATTGAACCCGATAAGTTGGCACTTCAAAAAGATGAGGTGATGGCAAAAGTTGATGAAATTAAAAATCAAATGCCAAATAAACTTGTTTTGAAAAAGTTACCGTCAGATACGATGACGATGAACCAAATTAAAAATCAAGTAAGAAAGATGATTGCTGACGGTTTAAAAATAGATGCGATTGTTTTGGATTACATTGATTGCGTGATGCCCGAATCAAGTAAAAATGATGAGTGGAAGGCGGAGGGTTCTATTATGAGACACTTCGAAGCGATGTGTCACGAACTAGCAATCGTAGGTTGGACTGCAACACAAGGTAACCGTTCATCAATATCGTCAGAAGTTGTTACTACAGACCAAATGGGTGGGTCAATCAAAAAGGCTCAGGTAGGACACGTAATCATATCAGTGGCAAAAACTCTTCAACAAAAGGAAATGAAACTTGCGACTATAGCAATTACAAAATCTCGTATAGGGTCAGATGGAATCATCTTCGAAAATTGTAAATTTGACAATGAATTAATTGAAATCGATACGGAAAGTTCAACAACATTCTTAGGATTCGAAGAACAAAAAGAAGAACAACGTAAAGACAGAGTTAAAGAATTGTTGGACAAACGTAGACAGAGGGAACAACAACAAAATACGCAGAGTTAACAATATAAATATCTTTTACTTTTAGAAAAAAAACTCTTATTTTTGTGGTGAAAATAATGTCGCCACAGCAACAAACATATATTTATAATCAAAAATCATTGGTTTTTTCAAATAAAATTAAATAACATCAAATTAGAAAAATGGACATTTCAACAGAAATTTTATCAGACATTACGGTTTATATGAAGTACGCTAAGTATATACCTGAATTAAATCGTAGAGAAACTTGGCAAGAACTCGTTACAAGAAATATGGATATGCATATCAAAAAGTTTCCACAACTTGAAGACGAAATTAGAAAGAACTACAAGTACGTTTACAAAAAACAAATTCTTCCTTCAATGAGAAGTATGCAATTTGCGGGTAAACCAATTGAAATTTCTCCAAACAGAATTTACAACTGTGCATACGCACCTGTGGATGATTGGAGAGTATTCTCAGAAATTATGTTCCTACTTTTAGGTGGAACAGGTGTAGGTTACTCAGTACAAAAACATCACACAGACTTGTTACCTGAAATTCACAAACCAAACAAAGAAAGAGGTAGAAGATATCTAATTGCGGATTCAATCGAAGGTTGGGCGGATGCGGTAAAACTTTTGATGAAATCTTACTTTTTTGGTGGTTCTCACATCGAATTCGACTTCAGTGACATTCGTCCAAAAGGTGCAAGGTTGGTTACATCAGGAGGTAAGGCGCCAGGTCCTCAACCCCTAAAAGAGTGTTTGATTAAAGTTGAAGGTATTCTTGACAGTAAAAAAGATGGTGACAAGCTTCGTCCTATTGAAGTACACGACATCGTTTGTCACATTGCAGATGCAGTATTAGCTGGTGGTATTCGTAGAGCAGCTTTAATTTGTTTGTTCTCGGCATCTGATGACGAAATGATTTCTTGTAAGAGTGGTTCTTGGTGGGAAAAGAATCCACAACGAGGAAGAGCTAATAACTCGGCAAACTTACTCCGTCATAAAATTACAAAAGAGTATTTTATGGATTTGTGGGCAAGAATCGAAGCGAGTGGGGCAGGTGAAC
>Ga0172375_10004200_pt1 | contig 21471 bp, 19 predicted proteins | sample LakKiv1m_FD_114537 | JGI IMG/M metagenome (GOLD analysis project Ga0172375, IMG submission 114537) | Freshwater microbial communities from Kabuno Bay, South-Kivu, Congo - kab_092012_11.1m | ecosystem: Environmental > Aquatic > Freshwater > Lake | place: Democratic Republic of the Congo...
AATAATTTACACCGCGGGAGTAGTTCAGTGGTAGAACAATAGCCTTCCAAGCTATATATGGGGGTTCGATTCCCCTCTCCCGCTTAAAACTTAATTTATGTGCCCAGCCATTAAAGAAACTAAAGAAATATTACACGAACTCCTGGATAATGCAGGAGTAACGGTTATTTATCTAGATGTTGATGGGAAAATTATTTTTTGCAATAAAAAAACCGAAATAATAACAGGGCTTAAGCACGAGGATATTATCGGGGCCAATTGGCTACAAATTCTATACCGCGGGAATAATAATATTATTAAGCAGGATATGTTTAAAGCAGTCCTAGATGAATGCGTGAGGCATAAAAGAGAAAAGGATTTTGAGGGGGTGATTTTAGATAGTGATAAAAACGAACGGTTAATTTCCTGGAATTTTACTCCTGTTATGCTTGAAAATGAGCAGGTCACCGGCAGTATATTAATCGGCCATGATATTACTAAAATCAGAGAAGCGGGTAATTCCGCGAAGAGTATTGACCAAACGTTGAAAAATATCCTCTCCAGCCTCAAGGAATACGCTCTATACGTTATTAACCTTGAAGGTAATATAACTTATTTTGGAATGGGTTCAGAAATTATGCTCGGTTGGGACAGAAAAGATATTATTTTCAAGCATGCCGATATCTTGCATGATAAAGAAGATACTGAAAATAACCTTAATTCAATTTTAGAACAGGTTAAACTTTCGGGAAAATTTGAAAAAGAGACAGCATTAGTTAACAAGTCAGGAGAGCCTGTTGCAGTTATCCTTACCGCGAATAAGTTCCTGGATTCGGATGGTAAACACTCAGGGTATATTTTTATCGCCAAAGACATAACTGAAAGGAAAAAACTTGAGTATCAGGCTTTTCAAGCCGAGAAGCTGGCCGCCCTCGGGCTTCTTTCAGCAGGGATAGCTCACGAAATCAATAACCCTCTTTTGGTTATTTGCGGAAGGTCAAGCTTATTAATGAAAGAACGGCTGAGCCAAAAAATAAAAAATGACCTGGAGCTGATTAATTCTCAGGCAGAGCGAATCCAGAAGATGGTAGACAGGATTTTAAAGTTCGCCCAGAAAGCTAAACCTGCTTTCGGGCCGGTAGACGTGAATGAGGCCATAGAATTTATTCTGCCGTTTGCTCAATACAGTAATCTGCCAAATATCAAGATAGATATTGTAAGAGAATTTACAAAAGATATGCGGCCGGTTAAAGGTGACTTGCATCAACTTCAGGAGGTATTCCTTAATTTAATAATAAATGCTTACCAATCTATGCCTGAAGGCGGTGTTATTAAAATTACCACAAGAAACCTTGAGAATGACTTTGCGCTTATCCAAATTAAAGATACCGGCCTGGGAATTCCGGCGGAACACCTAAAAGATGTGTTTATGCCATTCTATTCAACAAAAAGCGATGGTAAGGGGCTGGGGTTATCAATTTGCCATAATATTATCAAAAATCATAATGGTTCAATAGAATTAGAAAGCCAGTTGGGCCGAGGTTCGGCCTTCACTATTAAGCTACCCTTTATTTAAAAAAGGAGTGCATATGCTTTATAAAGTTTTAGTGGTTGATGATGAAGCTCCGGTAAGGGACCTTTTGAATGATTTGTTAAGGAGGGAAGACTGCAAAGTAACTATTTGCGGTTCAGGAGAAGACGCCCTGGAAATGCTTAAGAAAGATATTTTTGATGTTGTGCTTTTAGATATCAAACTTCCCGGGATAAGCGGCCTAGAGGTGCTTAAAAATATAAGGGATACTCATAAAAACCTTCCAGTAATTATGATCACCGGGTTTGGTTACAACGAAGATTTGATATGTAAGTCAAAGGAATTCGGCTGTTCCGGTTACATTGGAAAGAATATGCCTGTAGCACAGATAATAACTACCTTTAAGCAGTTTGCAAAAAACGCTAAAAGCGGAGAAAAACCAGCTCAATGAGCGAAGATTTATTAAAACTTGTACATATAGACGCTTTTGATTTAGATGATGCATGGTTTCAGTGTTTGTCATCAATACTGGATAAAGGGCATACATATACAATCACCCGCGGCAGCTATGAGGGGCAAAAACGCCTGGAATTTGATTTTGTCACAGTCAGGGTACGTAAACCTTCCCACCAGATAATCCCGATTATCCCGGAGGGGATGAGTATTCCGGCTCCGACAGATATGGACTACATACAGGGATATTTAAGTTATTTACTTACCGGGGCAAAAACCGAAACTGAAGATTATACCTATGGCGAAAGGCTGGTTGACCCTAAAGTTAAAATTAAGCAGAATTTGAACGGCAGAGACTTAATCTGCGATATGCCGTTAAATGTTAATCAAATAGAAGAAGTGATTAAGATGTACAAAGAAAAAGGTCCAGGGACTAATCAGGCAGTTATGGAAATAGGCATGCCTTCAGATATAAAATTAGTCGATCCTCCTTGTTTAAGGCTGATTGATACGCGGCTGCGTTACGGCAAACTACATTTTATCCTCTATTTCCGTTCATGGGACCTCTGGGGAGGATTTCCTTCAAATTTAGGTGGCCTGCAACTAGTTAAACAATATATGGCAGAAGAGATCGGTGCTGAAGACGGGGAGATTATAGCAGTAAGCAAGGGGTTACATCTTTATGATTATGCCTGGGACCTGGCAAAATTAAGGACAAATAAGAAATGAGTGATAGTTATTCTCAGAATGAGCGGCGTTCTTTTGCGAGATCAGAATATTCAGTGCCGTTAGGTTTTAAGATATGTAACAAGGAGACCATCTCCAAGCTTTGCGCAGGTTATTCCGTAAATATCAGCCAATCGGGGATATCCTGCAACATACGTGAAAAGGTAAACCCTGATGACATATTATGGCTTTCTTTTGACCGGGCTACGCTGGATTTTTGCAGAGAATTAGAAAAACGCGTGCTTATTTACCAGAACGGGATAATCGGAAATGTTACAAGAGTTGAGGTGGATGATCTCGGAACATATAGTATAGGGGTAAAGTTTATAACCCGGGAGGAAAAAATTCTAGGCAATATTTATCCGCAGACATATTTCTTTGAAAAAAAATTCAGGGGCCAACATGAATAAGCTGCGCATAACTGTATTAGGAGACGGAGGATGGGGTACAACTTTAGCCGTGCTGCTTTCTGCTAAAGGCTACCCGGTTACTCTCTGGGGAGTTTTTGAAAAATACGTCAAATTAATGTCTAAAACCCGGCTTAATCCCAGGTTCTTACCGGGAATAAGGATACCTAAAGATATTTTGATAACTAACGATATTAAATCTGCTGCCTCCGATAAAGATATAATAATCCTGGCGGTACCTTCCCAATACACCAGAGGGGTATTAAATAAGATCCGGGGCAATTTTGCTAAAGAAACTATCTTCTTGAGCGTTACAAAAGGAATAGAGATGCGTTCTTCCAAGAGGATATCCGAAATCGTTCATGCAACTCTTGGGCCGGTAAAGTTTGCAGTATTGTCTGGGCCGACTATTGCCCAGGAAGTAGCTAAAGGGATTCCTACTACGATTGTAGCCGCTTCTCATAATAAAGGAATACGCAAAACAATTCAGAACGTATTCAGCACAGAGAGGTTCAGGGTATATACTAATCCGGATGTTATAGGAGTGGAACTCGGCGGTAGCCTGAAGAACGTTATTGCTATTGCCTGCGGCGTATCCGATGGGCTAGGTTTTGGTACTAACACTAAAGCAGCTATCCTTGCCAGGGGGCTTGCTGAAATATCAAGATTAGGAAAGGCAATGGGGGCAAAATTAGAAACATTTAGCGGTATCAGCGGTTTAGGGGATTTGGTTACGACCTGCATAAGCAATCAAAGCCGCAACCGTTTTGTAGGAGAGCAAATAGGCAGAGGAAAAACCTTGAAACAAATTTGCGGAAATATGCAAATGGTTGCTGAAGGAGTTGCAACCGCGAAATCCGCCTATGCTTTAAGTTTAAAATATAAAGTAGATATGCCGATAACCAAAGAGGTATACCGGCTGCTTTATTTAAATAAATCCCCTCGTCAAGTAGTAAAAGATTTAATGACGAGAAAAAGTAAGGAAGAATAGATATTTTATTGAGGTGTGACGGGCCTGCCCCGTTGCATCTCCATAAGAAAAGACTCAGAGATGCAACGGGGCGTGGCTCAGTTTGGCTAGAGCGCTTGAATGGGGTTCAAGAGGTCACAGGTTCAAGTCCTGTCGCCCCGACTTAAACGAGCAGATAATTTACGTCGCCGCAGGCGACGTAAATTATAGGCCGAAAGGCCGTCTGCGAGTTTAATCCTTGCGAGTAAGTACAAACAAGGATTAAATGTGCAAGAGGTAATCATGCAAGAAAAGAGAAGATCAATACGCATAGAGAAACAATTAATGGTTAAATATGCGTTAGATTGCGGCGGTGAGAAAGTCTGGAATATCGCCTTTATTAAGAATATAAGCGAGGCAGGGATATTATTTGACACGAACAGGCAATTTCCGGCAGGGGAAAATATCCTGGTAATGCTTAAAATCCCGCTTGATCCTGATAACTGGATAGAGGCCAAGGGGGTAGTAGTTGATTCCCGCCCTTTTATGGGGAATTTCTTTTTAACCCGTTTTAAATTTACTTCTTTAAATGAACCCCAAAGAACTCTGATTAAAGATTACGTCACCTGGTTTTTAAGCACGCAAAACCCGGTAAAACCTATGGCTTCTGAGAATGATAAAAGAAAGGCAACGCGGATATATAAAAACCTTATGGTGAGCTACGGCGTGCGCAATGATTTAGGAGTTGTAGAGAAATGGGATATTACAACTGTTAAAAACTTCAGCAAAACAGGGATGGTTTTTACCTCCGGTTATATATGCAAAGATATGGTTGATTTTATGATCAGGCTGCCTTCACATCCTTATGAGCCATTGCACATTAACGGCAGGGTTATAGAATCAGGCGCGTTAAAATTACCCAATTCCGGGATGGTCGGCGGTACTTTCCTTACCCGGGTGGAGTTTATCAATTTAAAAAAAGAGCACAGTGATTTGCTTAACGATTTTATTGACTGGCTTATCAAAAACGATCCAGATAGACCTAAAAAGGAGGATGAGTAAATGAGCTACTCAGGTCCGGAAAAAAGGAAGAATCCCCGCGCGGATGGCCGTTTCATTGTTTCGTATAGAGTAATGGAAAATAATGGAAATAATGATATCACTCAAACTAAAAATTTAAGCCTAGGCGGTATGCTTCTTACCACTAATTGCCCTTTTACTCCGGGGACAAATTTAGCCCTTGAAATACGCCTGCCTTTTGACCCTAATTCAATTATGCTCATCGGTAAAGTCCTGGAATCAAGGGAAATTACCAAAGATGTGATTTATGATACACGGCTGGTTTTTCTGGCAATAGACGAAAGGCATCGTAAGACTATCGGTGAAACAGTAGGTTATTATATAAAGAGTAAGAAAGGTTAACTATGAGAAAGATCAATGTTGGGCTTATTGGTTTTGGCAATATTGGCTGCGGCGTGGTAAAAATACTGCAACAGAGGAAATCTTTGCTTGCCCAGAAGATTGGCATAGAAATCGCCATAAAAAGGGTATGTGATAAAGATTTAACCTTAAAAAGGGATGTTAGTATAGATAAAAACTGCCTTGGCCGCGATGCAAACGAAGTTATTAATGACCCTCAAATTGACATTATTGTGGAATTAATCGGAGGGATCAACCCGGCTAAAGAATTTATTCTGGCGGCCCTAAAAAAGGGCAAGCATGTAGTCACCGCTAATAAAGCCCTGCTTGCCGAACACGGAAATGAGTTATTTGCAGTCGCTAATGAGCGGGGTAAGAATATCTACTTTGAAGCTTCAGTAGGAGCAGGAATACCGATTATAAAATCAATAAAAGAAGGGCTGGTAGCCAATAAATTCAGCTCTATCTTCGGTATTGTAAACGGGACATCAAACTATGTGCTTACTCAGATGTCTAAAGAAAGCTGCTCTTTGGTTTCTGCGATTAAATCCGCAAAAGCTAAAGGGTTTGCTGAAAAAGACCCCACCCTGGATATTGAAGGCATTGACTCCGCACATAAGCTGGTATTACTTACCTATCTGGCTTTCGGCAAGATTGTGAGTTTAAAAGATATCTTTATTGAGGGAATTTCATCAATATCTGCTTCCGATATTGCATATGCCAAAGACCTGGGGTATGAAATAAAATTACTGGCTATCGTTAAAAAGGAAGCCGATGAATTAGAAGTGCGCGTACATCCTACTTTCCTGCCTTCTGAGCACTTACTTTCTTCGGTTGACGGTGTTTTTAACGCTATTTATGTCTCAAGCGATTTAGCCGGAGATCTTATGTTCTATGGCCCGGGAGCAGGACAGTTGTCGGCTGCTTCAGCAGTCGTATCCGACATAGTAGATCTGACGCAAGATATTAAGGCCGGATTATTCAGGCCTACCTTAAATTCTATTGAAGATAGTTCAATTAAAGGCTTGCGCCAAATCAATGAATTTGAAAATAAGTATTATATCCGCATTATGGCAGTAGATAAACCAGGCGTATTAGCTAAGATATCCGGAATTCTGGCAAAATTCGGTATCAGCATTGCTTCTGTAACCCAAAAAGAAAGGTTAAAATCACAGGTTGTCCCCGTGGTTATGGTTACGCATGAAGCAAAAGAGAAGAACCTGCGCGGCGCCTTAAAAATGATTGATAAACTGAATGATATAAAAGAAAAATCTGTAGCTATAAGAATAGAAGGTGTATAGTGGGCGGAAAAAAATATCAGGGAATTATTCAAAGGTATAAAAAGTTATTGCCGGTAAGCGGAAAAACTCCGGTAATCACTTTAAACGAAGGCAATACCCCATTAATTTATGCCGGTTATTTAAGCAAATTAGCCGGAAAACATATGGAAGTTTACTTAAAATATGAGGGGCTTAACCCTACAGGTTCGTTTAAGGACAGGGGAATGACCTTAGCTATATCCAAAGCCTGCGAGGAAAAGGCTGTTGCGGTTATCTGCGCCTCTACCGGAAACACCTCAGCATCTGCTGCTGCTTATGCTGCACGTGCCGGAATAAAATGTATAGTACTTATACCAAGCGGGGCTATTGCGCTGGGGAAGCTTAGCCAGGCATTGATTCATGGAGCAAAAGTGCTGGCAATTAAAGGAAATTTTGATGCAGCACTGGATTTAGTCAAAGAAATCGCCCAACGCTACCCTATAAAACTGGTAAATTCCCTGAATCCTTACCGTATTGAAGGGCAGAAGACCGCTAGCTTTGAGATATGCGATTACCTTGGAGACGCTCCTGACTTTCAGATTATGCCAGTGGGCAATGCAGGTAATATTACTGCCTATTGGAAAGGATACAAAGAATATAAAACCTTAGGAATAAGCAGAAGGCTTCCAATAATATTAGGTTTTCAGGCAAAAGGCGCTGCTCCTATCGTCAGGGGCAAACCGATCAAGGATCCAGAGACTATCGCTACTGCTATACGAATCGGTAATCCGGCAAGTTGGAAAACAGCGCTAGAAGCCAGAGATGAATCAAGGGGCCTGATTGACATGGTTTCAGATACGGAGATTTTACAGGCTTATATAATATTAGCAAATAAGGAGGGGGTTTTTGCAGAACCCGCTTCTGCAGCTTCTATTGCCGGGTTGTTAAAATTAATTAAGCAAGGTTATTTTAAGAATAGGAAGGGCAGGATTGTCTGTATATTAACCGGCCACGGCTTAAAAGACCCGGAAAGAGCGATCAAAACAGTTAAATCTCCGAAAGTTATGAATGCAAACTTGGAATCAATAATTAATGAAATTGGTTACTAAAAGAAGGGTCCTGATTACTGCTGGTTCTACCTGGGTTTCTCTTGATAAAGTCAGAATAATCAGCAATACTGCTTCCGGGGCTACCGGATTAATTCTGGCGCAGCAACTTAAAGAATCTGGAGCTAAAGTTACGTTATTGCTTGGCCCCGGGGATTATTTTAAATCAAAAATCCCGGGTGTGAGAATAATAAATTTTAGATATTTTTCTGAACTTAAGCGGATTCTAAATAGTGAGTTAGGAAAGCAAAGATATTCTGTGGTTATCCATTCGGCAGCAGTTGCAGACTACAGGCCTGAGCAAATAATTAAACGCAAAGTCAGTTCAAGGCTTAGCAACTGGAAGATCAACCTTGTACCTACGGAAAAACTTATATGCAGCTTGAATAAATATTCTCCGGCCTTAATTACGGTAGGTTTTAAATTTGAACCCGATGCCCGGAAAGATAAATTGATTGAAAGAGGCGGCCACCTGCTTAAGCAGGCAAACCTGGATATAGTAGTTGCTAATTCTAATAAAAATAAACATTACCAAGCATTTATATTAGGGAAGAGCGGTAAATGCGGGCCTTTTTTAACGAAACATAAAATGGCGCGCTGTTTATTAAAAATCCTTGAAAATAAATTAAAATAGGGAAATCCAATATGGCAAAATATATTGTTTTAGTTGGAGACGGCATGGCTGATTATCCTATTGAGGAATTGGGCATGCGCACCCCGCTAGAAGCGGCACGTACGCCGAATATGGATTTTATTGCCAAAAGCGGTTTGCTTGGCCAGGCTAAAACTATCCCGGAAAAGATGACTCCTGCTTCCGATGTAGCCAATCTATCTATATTAGGGTATGATCCAAAAAAATATTATTCAGGCAGGGGCCCGCTGGAGGCTGCGAACCTGGGAGTTGAACTGGAGGAAGATGATATTGCCTTTCGCTGCAACTTAATTACCGCAGGAGGAGATACGCTGCTTGATTATAGTGCAGGGCACATTAAGACCAAGGAAGCTGAGAAGCTGGTTAAGTTCATTGACCAGAAACTCGGAACAAATAAAATGCGTTTTTTCCCTGGAGTAAGTTACCGCCACCTGCTTTTAGTTAAACGAGGGGCTGAATTAAAACTTGAAAACTTAAAATGCCGCGCACCGCATGACATAACAGGACAGGAAATAAATAGAAACCTGCCTAAAGGCGAAAATGCCGATGTAATTATAAAACTTATGCGGGATTCCCGGGAAATTCTCGCCGGACATGAAATCAACCATGTACGTTTGGATTTAAAAGAAAACCCGGCAAACATGATTTGGCTTTGGGGGCAGGGTAAAAAACCAAATATACCTAAATTTGTAGATAAGTACGGCCTTTCCGGTAGCGTAATTTCAGCAGTTGACCTGATTAAAGGCCTAGGCCGCATCCTTGGCTTAGATGTAATTAATGTCCCCGGAGCTACAGGGTATTATGACACTAATTATGAAGGAAAAGCAAGGGCAGGAATTAAATCATTAGACAAGAATGATTTTGTCTTTGTGCATGTGGAAGCCCCTGATGAAGCCGGGCATAACGGAGATTTAAGGGAAAAACTTACGGCGATTGAACGTTTTGACCAGCTGATCGTGGGCCCTTTTCTGAAATATTGCGAGAAAAGGGAAGATTTCCGTATTTTGGTATTGCCAGATCACGCAACTCCAATTTCTTTGAAGACACATGTTTCTGATTCAATCCCATTTGCAATCTATGGCAAAAATATACAAAAAGGTGATTTTTCAGCTTATAATGAAAAAGAGGCACAAAAATCCGAATTATATTTTGAAAATGGATACCAGCTTATGGAGTATCTTATATTAAACACTCCGCGCTTATAAGGAGAACAGAAAATGTATAAAGGATTAGTTGTACAAAAATACGGAGGCTCGTCTGTAGCTAACGTGGAACGTATTCAAAAAGTGGCAGAGAGAGTGGTAGGCTACCATAAAAAAGGCTACGGACTGGTAGTTGTAGTCTCTGCTTTAGGTGATACTACTGATGAATTAATCCAACTGGCGGATAAAATTAACACTGAACCGTCTGAAAGGGAAATGGATATGCTGCTTTCAACCGGAGAGCAGATCTCTGTAGCTCTGCTGGCTATGGCAATCCATAAACTTGGCGCACAGGCAATTTCATTCACCGGGGCTCAAGTCGGCATTATTACCGATACAAGCCACACCCGTGCCAGAATTATTAAAATAAATGCGGATAAAATAAAGGAAGAGCTGAAAAAAGGAAAAATTGTTATAGTCGCCGGTTTTCAGGGCGTAACCTTAAACCAGGATATTACTACATTAGGAAGAGGAGGGTCGGATTTAACCGCTGTTGCCCTGGCAAAAGAACTTGCTGCTGACTCTTGTGAAATCTATACTGATGTCGAAGGCATATATACCACTGATCCGCGCATTGAACCAAAAGCCATAAAAATAAAAGAAATTACTTATGACGAGATGCTTGAGATGGCTTCATTGGGTGCCCAGGTTATGCAAGCCCGCTCCATTGAAGTAGCCAAAAAATTCAATGTGCCTTTACATGTACGTTCGTCCTTCACAACTAAGGCTGGAACAATGATCATTAAGGAGGTTAAAATGATGGAAGAAGTAGTGGTAAGCGGCATAACCTTAAACAAAAACCAGGCTAAAATTACTCTTTGCGGAGTTCCCGATAAACCAGGCGTAGCGGTAAAGTTGTTTAAAGACCTGGCAGTTGCCGGAGTAAGCGTAGATATGATTGTGCAAAATGTAAGCCATACCCGCTTAACGGATATCTCATTTACTATCGCAAAAGCTGATTCTGCCAAAGCCGGCAAAATCACAAAGATGGTAGCCAGAAAAATAGGCTCAAGTGACGTGCTTCTTGATGAAGATATTGCCCGGGTTTCAATCGTAGGTGTAGGAATGAAGTCTCATCATGGCGTTGCGGCGAAAATGTTCGGGATAATGGCTGATAATAAAATCAATATTGAAATGATTTCAACATCCGATATCAGCATATCCTGTATTATTAAGAAAAAGTTTGCTGAAATTGCGGTTAAAAGATTACATGAAGAGTTTGGGCTAAATAAACGGGGCTAATCATGAGCAAAGTAAAATTATACGATACTACATTACGAGACGGCTCGCAGGCCGAAGGCGTATCTTATTCAGTTATGGATAAAATCCGCATAGCGGAAGAGCTGGATAAAATCGGAATTCACTTTATTGAAGGCGGATGGCCAGGATCAAATCCTAAGGACCGGGAATTCTTTTTAAAAATCAGCCGCAGTAAACTTAAAAACTCCAAGATTGCCGCTTTTAGCATGACCCGCAGGCCGAATATTCCTGCTGATCAGGATACAAATTTAAAAGCACTTTTAAAATCAGGCGCGCAGGTAATTACTATTGTAGGTAAAACCTGGGATTTCCATGTAACCGAAGTATTGAAAACTTCCCTGGATGAGAACCTGGCAATGATTGAGGATACCGTTAGTTTTCTGGTAAAGAAAGGTTTTCTTGTTTTTTATGATGCCGAGCATTTTTTTGACGCCTACAAGGCAAATAAAACCTATGCTTTAAGAACTTTAGATGCAGCTCAGGAGGGAGGGGCCAAAGCAATATGCCTGTGCGACACAAACGGCGGTTTCTTAACCAGCCAGATTTTTTCAATAACCTCCCAGATTAAGGAAAAACTTGGTAGCTCAGTAATAGATTTAGGCATCCATTGCCATAATGATGCCGGAGTTGCAATCGCTAATTCGCTGGCAGCCGTAGAAGCAGGAGCGAATATTGTCCAGGGTACAATAAATGGATATGGTGAACGCTGCGGAAACGCTGATTTGATTCCGGTTATCGCTAACTTAAAGATTAAACTAGGGATTGACTGTATTTCAGATGCTAACTTAAAACAACTTACCCATCTTTCGCATTTTGTCAGCGAAATCAGCAATATGCGCGTAAAAAGCGAACAGCCTTTTGTCGGAGATTCTGCTTTTGCGCATAAAGGCGGTATGCACATCAATGCCATAATGAAGAATCCTTTAACCTATGAACATGTAGATCCCTTGCTGGTAGGTAATCACCGCCGGGTTCTCGTCTCTGAACTGGGAGGCAAAACCGGAATTCTGTTGAGGGCTAAAGATTTAAGTTATGACTTAAGCAAAGAAGACCCTCAAACAAAGAAGATTCTGGAGCTGGTGCAGTCTTTAGAGCACAAAGGTTTTCAGTTTGAAGCTGCCGAAGCCAGCTTTCAGATATTGATGAAGAGGGCACTAAAAAAATATAAGAAATTTTTTGATTTAGAGGGATTTAAAGTAGTTATAGAGAAACGTTCAAACAATAAAATTACCTCAGAGGCTGTAATAAAATTAAAGGTAAAAGGGGTTAAAGAGCATACTGCCGCTGAAGGCGATGGCCCGATAAACGCGCTGGATAATGCCCTGCGCAAAGCCTTAAAGGATTTTTATCCTACCCTGGCTAAAATGCATTTATCTGATTTTAAGGTACGCGTCCTGGATGAAAAAGCAGGGACTGCCGCAAAAGTAAGAGTATTAATCCAATCCCAGGATGAAAAAGATATCTGGAATACCATTGGAGTGCATGAGAATATTATTGAGGCCAGCTGGCAAGCTTTGGTTGACAGCGTAGAATACAAGCTGCTTAAGGATAATCAGTAATTTTTAATACAAAACAACCCTGAAATTCTATCAATGCCCGAAGAGCTATCCAAACAATATAACCCCAAGGATACAGAGGAGAAATGGTATGAAACATGGGAACAAAAAAACCTTTTTTCCGCTAAAGTATCTGCCGGTAAGCAACCCTATTGCATAGTTATCCCTCCGCCGAATGTTACGGGAATATTGCATATGGGCCATGCTCTAAATAATACCATCCAGGATATCCTTATCCGCTATCACAGGATGAAAGGGCAAGAGGCCCTTTGGATGCCTGGGACAGATCATGCGGGGATTGCCACTCAAAATGTGGTAGAGAGATCCCTGGCAAAAGAAGGATTAAAGCGGCAAGACCTGGGAATTGACAAATTTATCGAAAAGGTATGGGAATGGAAGGAGCGCAACGGCTCAACTATTATTTCTCAGCTAAAAAAATTAGGTGCCTCATGCGATTGGTCGCGTACACGCTTTACCATGGACCAGGCGTATTCGGAGAGCGTAACTGAGGCCTTCATCTGGCTGTTTAAAAAGAAGCTTATTTATCAAGGCCATTACATTATTAACTGGTGCCCTCGCTGCCAGACAGCGTTAAGCGATGAAGAAGCCAGCCATGTAGAATTACAGGGCAGCCTGTATTACTTTAAATACCCCTTCAAGAATAACCCAAACGAGTTTATCTGTGTTGCCACTACCCGTCCGGAAACCATGCTTGGGGATACTGCCGTAGCTGTAAATCCCAAAGACTCCCGTTATAAAGAACACATAGGTAAAACTTTAATTCTCCCGTTGGTAAACCGCGAGATCAAGATTATCGCAGATAATTTGGTAGATATGCAATTTGGAACCGGGGCGGTAAAGGTTACTCCCGCTCATGACCCAAATGATTATCGTATGGGCAAAAAGCATAAACTTGACTTTATTAATGTAATGGCCCCTGACGGCAAAATGAATTCTGCTGCCGGAAAGTTCTCCGGCCTTGACCGTTTTAAAGCAAGAGAAGCGGTCTTGGAAGAACTAAAAAACATAGGTTTATTAGAAAAAATCCAGGAACATAATCTTTCTATCGGGCATTGTTACCGTTGCCAGACAATAGTTGAGCCATATCTATCAAAGCAATGGTTTGTAAAAATGGCTCCTTTAGCTAAACCGGCAATTAAAGCGGTAAAAAAGGGAAAGATAAAATTCTATCCGCAGCGCTGGACAAAAGTTTATCTCAGCTGGATGGAAGATATACAAGATTGGTGTATCTCCCGGCAAATCTGGTGGGGCCACCGCATACCAGTATATTACTGCAGGAATTGCCAGTCAAAGAACCCCGCGAAAGGCATTATTGTATCCAAGGTAAAACCGGAAAAATGCCCCAGGTGCGCATCGACCGACATATTCCAGGATAAGGACGTGCTGGATACATGGTTTTCCAGCTGGCTTTGGCCGTTTGCCACATTATACTGGCCTAAAGAAAATACGGATTTAAAATATTTCTATCCTACTTCAACCCTGGTTACTGCTTCAGATATTATTTTTTTCTGGGTTGCCCGCATGATTATGGCAGGGTTGGAATTTAAAAAGAAGATCCCCTTTAAAGATGTCTATATCCACGGAATTGTACGCGATATTGTAGGCAAGAAAATGTCTAAATCATCAGGAAATGTAATTGACCCTTTAGAGGTCATCGCAGAATACGGTACCGATGCCTTGCGTTTTAGCCTTATTTCTATAACTGCCCAGGGCCAGGATGTGTATTTATCCAAAGAAAGGTTTGAACAGGGGAGAAATTTCGCTAACAAGATCTGGAATGCTTCCCGGTTTATCTTAATGAACCTTAAACCTGAAAACGCAAATGCAGATTTGTGCGTTTTCTTCAAAAATGAAAAGCTGGATATTGCCAACCGCTGGATACTCAGCCGTTTTTATTCCACTCTCAAAAAAACCGAAGAGGACCTGGCTGCTTACAGGTTCAATGAAGCAGATAACAATATATACTCTTTCTTCTGGCATGAATTCTGCGACTGGTATCTAGAGCTGATTAAGCCACAGATTGACCAGAAGCAAACTCAATTAATTATGTATAAAGTTTTAGAAAAAACGCTGAGGGTAATTCATCCCTTTATGCCTTTTATATCAGAAGAAATATGGCAGCGCCTTCCGGGCGCAAATGGATCAATTATGAAGCAAAGCTGGCCGCACATCCAGCCAGACTTAATCAATCCTAACGATGAAAAACAGATGCAGCTGGCCTTTGATGTCATAAATACCATAAGGAATATGCGTGCGGAAATGGATGTAGGTTTAAACAGCCGCATTGAGATCAAGTTAACTTTTACTGATAAATCCGTAGAAAAAGTTATCGCTCCTTTAACAGGCTACATTAAAAACCTTGCTAAGGTAGCTACTCTAAAAATAAGCGAAGAATATCAGCCTCAGGAAAATGAATTCGCCTGCATACTTAAGGATATGCATATTGTAATGCCGCTCAGCGGTATAACAAACGTAAGCGAGCAAATTAAAAAGAACCAGGCTAAAATAGATAAGATAAAATCTGAAATCATAAATAAAGAAACTATGCTATCCAACAAAAATTTTCTCAGCCGCGCGCCGAAGGAAATTGTTGATACAGAAAAGGCTAAATTGAAAGATCTGCATGAGCAGGTAATTAAACTGGAGGTGATAAAAAATGGGTTACGATAAATACTTCCTGTCAGAAAACAAGCCTGAAATAAATCCCGAAAGGCTGGAATCCATAATCAGGCATGCCCTGATTGAAGACATCGGGAGGGGGGATATCACTACGCAACTTACTATTCCTAAAGATAAAATAATCAAAGCAAAAATTATTGCCAAAGAAGATTTCCTTGTTTGCGGGATAATAGTAGCGGAAAAGGTATTTAAGTCCGTAGATCCATCCGTGGAGTTTGTTCAAAAAATAAAGGAAGGGCGGATGGTCAAGGCTGGTAAAACAATCGCCCTTATTTCCGGAAAAGCCAGCAGCATACTTACCGCAGAGCGTGTAGCTTTAAACTTGTTGTCGCTTCTTTCCGGTATTGCCACTAAAACTTGGGAATTTGTCCAGGAAATTGAACCATACAAGACAAAGATAACAGACACGCGTAAAACCATGCCCGGGTTAAGGGAGCTGCAAAAATACGCTGTAAGGATCGGAGGAGGGCATAACCACAGGATCCGCCTTGATGAAATGATCCTTATTAAAGACAACCATATCAAGGCAACTGACGGATATACCAAGCTGCCTAGCGTGCCTAAAGGTTATAAAATTGAAATTGAAGTACAAAATCTGGAAGAATTTAAACACGCCTTATACTTTAAGCCTGATATTATAATGCTTGATAATATGAACATTGTGGATATTAAAGAGGCGGTTAAAATAAGGGATAACACTGAATTTAAAAGCCACCACCTTCCAACCAAGCTTGAAGCATCCGGAGGCATTTACCTTGACAATATCAAAAGTTATGCCGCAACAGGAGTAGATATAATTTCCGTAGGGGAATTAACTGATTCGGTAGAATCAGTTGATGTCAGCCTGGATGTTGTTTAAGATTTATGAAATTTAAGCTTATTTCCAGTTTCAAGCCTTGCGGCGACCAGCCAAAAGCAATCCAAGAACTGAGCAAATCCATACTTTCTAAAAACCGCTATACCACCCTGTTGGGGGTTACCGGCAGTGGCAAGACCTTTACTCTGGCTAACCTGATAGCTAAAGTAAACATGCCTACTCTGATAATCTCGCACAATAAAACATTAGCCGCTCAGCTTTATTCTGAATTTAAAGAATTCTTTCCGCATAACGCAGTTGAGTACTTTGTAAGCTACTATGATTATTATCAACCGGAGGCATATATTCCGTCAACAGACACTTATATTGAAAAAGACTCCTCAATAAACGAGCGCCTGGACCGCCTGAGGCTATCTGCGACTACCTCGTTGATGAGCCGCCAGGATGTAATTGTTGTAGCCTCGGTTTCCTGCATCTATAATTTAGGCTCTCCTCAAGACTACCAGGGACATCTCTTAATCCTGAATAAAAATGACCAATTACCGCGCGAAGAATTAATATCCAGGTTAATCCAAATCCAATACGAACGTAATGACTATGAATTTAAACGGGGTAAAATCCGGGTGCGCGGGGAGATTATTGAAATATTCCCTTCATACAGTGAAAAAGCAATACGCATAGAATTAAACGGGGATACAATAGATAAAATCTCCGTATTTGAACCTGTATCAGCTAAGCTATTGGGCAATATAGAAAAAATAGCTATCTATCCCGCTAAACACTTTATCGTATCCGGAGAAAGAATAGAAGGGGCAATTGCTTCAATCAGGGAAGAACTGGCTGGTCAGCTTAAAAACTTAAAACAAAGAAACAAATTACTGGAGGCCCAACGCCTGGAATCGCGCACAAATTATGACTTAGAGATGCTTAAGGAAATAGGTTACTGCCATGGGATAGAAAACTATTCCCACCATTTGAGCGGCAGGCCTGCGCTCAGCCGGCCGTATTCAATGATTGATTATTTCCCGGGAGACTTCCTGACTGTAATAGATGAATCCCATGCCACCATACCGCAGATAAAGGGTATGTATGCCGGTGACAAGGCGAGAAAAGAGACTCTTGTTGAATACGGATTCAGGCTTCCCTCTTGCCTGGATAACCGCCCGTTAAAATTTAACGAATTTAGCCGGCTCACAAATCAGACAATCTTTGTTTCAGCCACCCCTGATGAATATGAACTAAAATTAAGCAAATATAAGGTTGTTGAGCAGCTCATCCGGCCGACCGGGCTAATTGACCCTGAAATAATAGTTAAGCCGACATCCGGACAGATCGAAGATTTAATTATCCAGATTAAACAGCGGGCAAAAAACAAAGAAAGAGTGCTGGTAACTACTTTAACAAAAAGGATGTCCGAAGATCTGGCTAATTACCTGGCTGAAAAAGGAATCAGGGTAAAATACCTGCATTCTGAAATAAAAACCATAGAGCGTTCAAAGATACTCAAAGAATTAAGGGAAAAGAAGTTTGACTGCCTGGTAGGAATAAACCTGTTACGAGAAGGGCTGGATTTGCCTGAAGTTTCATTAGTAGCAATCCTGGATGCGGACAAAGAGGGGTTCCTGCGTTCAGCTACCAGCCTTATACAGGTTGGAGGCCGCGCAGCACGCAACATAAATGGTACGGTAATTATGTATGCCGATATTATTACCGGTTCTATGAAAAAGGCTATCAGCGAAAGCAGGCGCAGAAGAAAACTCCAGATAGAATTTAACAAGAAAAATGAAATTACTCCCCGCTCAATTCAAAAATCAATTAATGAAGGAATCGAGGTATTGGAAGAGGCTGGTGAATTTGTGCGGGAGCTAACCGGTGAGCCGCAAGAGCAATACCAGTTGCATAAATATATTTCTGAGTTAGAATATGAAATGGAGTTGGCTGCCCGTAACCTGTTATTTGAAAAAGCAGCCGCTTTAAGAGATAAAATTAAGGAAATCACCAGTCTAAAGCATAAGTAAGCGGTTTACGGAGACATGAGCTAGCTATGTTACTGGCTATTGACATCGGAAATACTAATATATCCTGTGGCGTATTTAAAGGCAGCAGGTTGATCGAAAAGTTTGATATCCCTTCAAAAAAGTATTCTGATCTCCTTCTAAGCAAAAAACTTAAAAATCTACCCGAGATATCCGCTAGCGTAATCTGCAGCGTTGTCCCTAAACAAACTAAGGTTGTTTCAAGTAGCTTGTTTTCTTTAACCGGGAAGTTACCCCTTATTATAGGTAAGGACCTGGAAACCCCGATAAAAAACCTTTACCATAAACCAAAACAGGTAGGCCAGGACCGCCTGGTAAATGCCTACGCGGCAAGTATATTCTATAAAACCCCACTGGTAGTCGTAGATTCAGGGACTGCTGTTACCTTTGATATAATTTCCGGGAAGAATGAATACTTAGGAGGGTTAATTACTCCGGGTATGGATATGTCTCTTAAGGCCCTGGAAGAAAAAACAGCCTTGTTGCCAAAGGTAAAATTAACTAATCCTAAAACACTTATTGGAAAAGACACCAAAAGCAGCATTTTAAGCGGGATTGTTTTTGGCACAGCTGAATTATGCAACGGGATAATCCGGAGAATCAAAAAGGTTATAGGCAAAGCTTCTCTGGTTATCGGCACGGGAGGGAACATCTGTCGGATCAAGAAATACTCTAAAACTGATATCAAGATTGATAAAAACTTAACCCTAAAAGGAATCTACCTTATTTATAAATATGGGATCAAAAAAAGTATTTAACCTTAAAATCATTATAATAATCATCTTGGGCCTATCTATTTTACCACCTGCCTTTTATGCCCAGCCTGCAGACACCGTGAAAGAAAACAATGAAACAAAAACAGTCGTAAAGGAGGCTTTAAAAGATTTTGAAGCACAAAAACAGAACGAGCAGGACGAATTAAAAGCTCAACTTAACTTTCGGCTGGGTCAAGCGACGGAAAATTGGCTCACCTCTGCCGAAGAAAACAGAAAAAAGGAATTGGGCACAGTTATTGTCCAAGATTGGGATAAACAGGCGCGAATAGCCATGATCCTGCCGGTAAACTATGAATATTACCTGAGGGGATATAAATATAGCGTGACCGACAGTGATATATTTAAGACAGAATCTATAGTTCCTACATATAAAGCTAGAGTAACCATAAAAGAGGAGCTTTACGCAGAGAAATCCCATCATTCTAATGTCAGCGACATAAAACCATATCTGTACACAGTCATCAATACCTGCACTTTAAACTTTATTTATAATAACGGCGAATTTAGTTTATCAAACAGCGAGACTAAAATGGAAAGCATGGTTAATGAAATTTCCAGCGATGTGCGCAAAGAATGGTTATGGCAATGGCTATAAAAATATAAAAAAACCTTGACAAGAAATTTTTTTTGTTTATAATTAGCACTCTAGAGAAAAGAGTGCTAAAGATACCAACATTATTTTTAAGGAGGTGACAAGATGGAGATTAAACCATTGGGCGATCGCATAGTAGTCAAACCTTTAGAAGTAGAGAATAAAACTAAAGGCGGTATTGTCCTGCCGGATACGGCTAAAGAAAAACCGCAAGAGGCAAAAGTTGTTGCTGTTGGTAAAGGCAAGGTCTTGGATAATGGTACTGTTCAGGCCCCAGAAGTTAAAGTCGGCGACAAGGTATTATACGGAAAATATTCCGGCAACGAAATTACTACCAAAGAAGGCGAAGAGTTACTTATCTTACGCGAAGAAGACATTTTAGCTATAATTAAATGAGGCTCAAACTTACGGAACGATTAGTGAACGTAAGTTTGTTAGCCGAATTTATCCCGGCGAATGCAAGAAAATTTGTTCCAAATTTTCGCAGCAGCTTTAAGCCGGGACAACGTATTTAACAGGAGGACTAAATGGCAAAGCAATTGTTGTATAGTGATGATGCCCGCCGCAAGATTTTAAGCGGAGTAGAGCAGCTGGCTGCTGCAGTAAAAGTAACCCTTGGCCCCAAAGGCCGCAACGTGGTTATTGACAAGAAATTCGGCTCACCCACCATAACCAAAGACGGAGTAACAGTAGCTAAAGAGGTTGATTTAGAAGATGCGTTTGAGAATATGGGTGCGCAGATGGTCAAAGAGGTCGCTGAAAAGACTTCAGAGATTGCCGGAGACGGAACAACTACAGCTACAGTTTTGGCTGAAGCGATTTACCGGGAAGGCTTAAAAAACGTAACTGCCGGCTCAAATCCCATGGAATTAAAACGTGGGATTGAAAAAGCAGTAGTCAAAGTGGTTGAGGAATTAGGAAAACTTTCCACTCCCATTAAAGACAAAAAGGAAATTGCCCAGGTTGCCAGTATTGCTGCTAATTCAGACACCAACATCGGTGAATTAATTGCTGAAGCAATGGATAAGGTAGGTAAGGATGGAGTAATCACTGTTGAAGAAGCAAAATCAACTGCCACAACCTTAGACGTTGTTGAGGGTATGCAGTTTGACCAGGGATATTTATCCCCATATTTTGTAACTGATGCTGAGAGGATGGAAGTTCTTTTAGAAGACCCATTCATTCTTATCTATGAGAAAAAGATATCTTCAATTAAAGATATCCTGCCTCTCTTAGAGAAAATTGCCCGTGCAGGTAAGCCACTTTTGATAATTGCTGAAGAGGTTGATGGCGAGGCTTTGGCAACTTTAGTAGTTAACAAAATCCGCGGCACCTTTGTTGCCTGCGCGGTAAAGGCCCCGGGATATGGCGACAGGCGTAAAGCCATGCTTGAAGATATCGCTATTCTTACCGGCGGAAAAGCTTTAACTGAAGATTTAGGGATAAAGCTTGAGAACGTTGATATTGAAGACCTTGGCCGGGCCAAGAAAGTAAAAATTGACAAAGAAAATTCTACAATTGTTGAAGGAGCAGGAAAGAACCAGGCGATTAATGCCAGGATTGCCCAGCTCAAGAAACAGATAGAAGACACTGATTCTGATTATGATAAAGAAAAATTACAGGAACGCTTAGCCAAATTATCCGGCGGAGTAGCCGTAATTAACGTAGGCGCAGCTACGGAATCAGAAATGAAAGAAAAGAAAGCTCGTGTAGAAGACGCCTTACATGCAACTCGCGCTGCTACTCAAGAAGGTATTGTCCCTGGCGGCGGGGTAGCATTAATCCGTACCATTGCTGCTTTAGATAAACTAAAGCTCGAAGGTGACGAGAAAATCGGCGCAAATATAGTAAAACGGGCCATCGAAGAACCCTTAAGGCAGATAGTCCAGAATGCAGGCCTTGAAGGTTCAGTGGTTGTGCAAAGAATCAAACAAGAGAAAACCAATATAGGTTATGATGTAAGCCAGGATTCTTACGTAGACATGCTTGAAGCCGGGGTAATTGATCCTACAAAAGTAACCCGTTCAGCTTTACAGAATGCTTCCAGTATT
>Ga0172375_10004201_pt1 | contig 21471 bp, 16 predicted proteins | sample LakKiv1m_FD_114537 | JGI IMG/M metagenome (GOLD analysis project Ga0172375, IMG submission 114537) | Freshwater microbial communities from Kabuno Bay, South-Kivu, Congo - kab_092012_11.1m | ecosystem: Environmental > Aquatic > Freshwater > Lake | place: Democratic Republic of the Congo...
CAAAGAAAAGACGTACTTTTATTTATTGATAATGTTTACCGTTATATCCAGGCAGGCTCCGAGGTTTCCACCTTGCTTGGACGCATGCCTTCGGCAGTAGGTTATCAGCCGAATCTTTCTACCGAGGTTGCTCAATTGGAAGAGAGGATTGCCTCTACCCGCGACGGCTCGATTACCTCTATTCAGGCAGTGTATGTTCCGGCAGATGACTTAACCGATCCGGCGCCGGCAGCAATCTTTTCCCATTTGGATGCAAAAATAGTTTTGTCTCGCCAGATCTCCGAGCTGGGTATTTATCCGGCGGTTGATCCGCTTGATTCCAACTCCCGGATCATGGACCCGCGTCTCTTGGGAGAGGAGCATTACAATACTGCTTTAGCCGTCCAGAAGGTCTTGCAGCGTTATAAGGATTTACGCGATATTATTTCGATCCTGGGTATTGATGAGCTCTCTGACGAAGACAAATTGACCGTGCAGCGGGCGCGTAAGGTACAAAGATTTTTCTCGCAGCCGTTTTTCGTCGCGGAGAACTTTACCGGTATCAAAGGTAAATACGTTAAACTGCAGGATACGATCAAGGGCGTGAAAATGATTATCGAGGGTGCGCTCGATGATCTGCATGAGCAGGCCTTTTATATGGTCGGCACGATCGAAGAAGCAATCGAGAAAAATAAACAACTGCTTAGCGAGCATTAAAAAATGGCCAAAACTTTTAAAGTCGGTATCTATTCGCCCGAGCAGACTATCTACAGCGGAGAGGTTGTTTCGCTGATCGCGCCTTCCGTAGAAGGTTATCTGGGTATTTTGGCAGAGCATGCGCCCCTGGCGGTTAAATTGTCCTCTGGGAAGATTACCTTGCGTTTCCCCTCAGGAGACATTCGTGTAATCGATGTATCCGGACCCGGATTCCTGGAAGTAGCGCGGAATCAGGCCACCCTTCTTTTGTAAAAAAATAATCAGAATATCCTTGACAAGCAAGCGGAGCTTTGTTATAGTATGCTTGTTATTGTGAAAAATGGAACAATATGATTACCAATAAAAACTGCGTCATTCGGCTTTCCCGATATAAAAACGCCCTTTATAGGTTACAAGCCTTAGGTTTTGTGAAAGTTTTCTCAGATAATCTAGCCGATGCCGTAGGGGTGACTGCCTCGCAAGTAAGAAAAGATTTCTCCATTTTCGGTATCTCCGGCAATAAAAAGGGGGGATACCAGATCGACGCGCTACTTGAAAAGATCAACAGCATCCTGGGTAAGGATCAGTTACAGAAAGTAGTGGTTGTCGGCGGCGGGCATATCGGCAGCGCGTTAATGCGCTACCGGGGTTTTGAAAAAGAAGGCATTAAGATCGTGGCGGGTTTTGATATTGACCCGGCTAAGATCAACCGTTCTCTCCTGGTTCCGGTCCTTCCCCTGGAAGAAATCAAGGCTTTTATCAAAACCAACGGTATCCGTATTGCAATCTTAGCGGTCCCGGATATTGCCGCGCAGCAGGCCGTAGATATGATTTCTGCCGCCGGTATCAAGGGAATACTTAATTTCGCTCCGCTGCGGCTTAAAAGCGCGGAGGGTTGCATCATTAATAATGTTAATTTAGAGATTGAGCTGGAGAATTTGATTTATTTTGTGAATGTCACGGAGAAAACCAAGTAATGCGGATAGCCTTAGGTTTAAATAAAGTAAAATTGGATAAACTTATTGCCGGATATGCCGATAAACCGGGAAGGCTTTTAGGGATACTAGAGGAAGCGCAAGAGCTTGATCCGCATAAGTATCTGGACCGCGACACCCTGGAATATATTGCTAAAAAGACTAATACGCCTGTCTCCCGGATCTATAACATTGTGACCTTTTATGCTTTTTTTAACCTGCAGCCGCAAGGCGACCACTCGATTATCGTCTGCCGGGGTACGGCATGCCACACGCGAAAATCTAAAAACCTCTTGGAGTATTTGCTTAATCGATTTGATCTAAAGGACGATAATTCAACGCAAGGAGAGAAATCTTCTCTTACCACTAAGGATAAACGTTTTACGATTAAAACCGTGGCTTGCTTTGGCCAGTGCGCCTTGGCTCCTGTAGTAGAGGTAGACGGTAATATCTACAGCCATATGACGCAGGAAAAATTAAACAAGATTATCAAAGGGATTAGCCGCGTAAAGAATAAGAAATGAAGATAAATACTGCCGAGGATTTAAAACAGCTTAAAGAAAAGGCCTTAGCCAAGATCTTACCTAAAAAGCTGCGCATTGCCGTAGGCATGGGTACCTGTGGTTTGGGTAATGGGGCAAGCGACGTGTTTCAGGCTTTCGAGCAAGAGCTGGCAAAGAAAAAACTGCCGGCGTTACTGACCAAGGTTGGCTGTTTTGGTTTTTGCGCACAGGAGCCTTTGGTGAATATCCGCTTACCGGGCAAGCCGCTCGTAATTTTAAACCGTGTTTTACCTAAAGATATAAAAGCCATTGTTAAAGATTTAGCCAAGGGCCAGATTGATCAAAAAAAAGCGCTCTGTAAAATAGAATCCTGGGATCACATTACCAACCAGATTAACTACGGATCAGATTTTCCGGAGATTCCCTCTTGGGATCAAATTCCGTTTTTTCAATCGCAGAAAAAAATCGTGTTAAGGGACTGTGGCTTGATTAACCCTGAAGATATCCAGGAGTATATTGCCATAGGCGGATACTCTGCGCTGATGCATGTTTTAAAGGATCTTGCACCCGAAGCAGTGATCGCGGAAGTAAAACAATCTAAGCTCCGGGGCCGCGGAGGAGCGGGATTTCCTACTGGTATTAAATGGGAATTAATGCAAAAGGAGCAGGCGGATAAGAAATATATCATTTGTAACGCCGATGAAGGGGATCCCGGCGCGTATATGAACCGCAATGAAAGTGAAAGCGATCCGCATATGCTTTTAGAAGGAATGATTATCGGCGCCTATGCCATGGGTGCCGGACAGGGGATCATTTATGTGCGGGCAGAGTATCCGTTGGCAGTAGAAAGAATTAAAAAAGCAATTAGCCAGGCACGTAATTTGGGAATATTGGGCGAGAATATCTTTGGCAGTGGTTTTTCTTTTGATCTAGAGTTAGTGGAAGGCGCTGGTGCCTTTGTCTGCGGAGAAGAAACGGCGCTGATTTCTTCGATTGAAGGAAGAAGCGGCCGTCCGCATCCGCGGCCGCCGTTTCCGGCCAAACAAGGTTTCCTGAATAAACCGACCAATATCAATAATGTAGAGACCTGGAGCAATGTTCCGGTGATTATGACTAAGGGCGCGGATTGGTTCAGACAGACCGGCACGCAGAACAGCTCCGGTACAAAAGTTTTTTCACTGGTGGGGAAAATTAAAAATACCGGATTGGTAGAATTGCCTTTAGGGGCTACCTTGCAGACGCTGATTTATAATATCGGAGCAGGCACGGGTACGCGTAAAAAGATTAAGGCAGTGCAGAGCGGCGGGCCTTCCGGAGGATGTATTCCGGCAGCTTTATTTAATACCCCGATTGATTATGAAACCTTAGCTTCCTTAGGCGCGATTATGGGCTCCGGCGGTATGGTGGTGATGGACGATGATAATTGTATGGTGGATATTGCCCGGTATTTTACGGAATTTACTACAAGCGAATCCTGCGGCAAATGTACTCCTTGCCGGGAAGGGTTAACGCAAAGCTTAAATATCCTGACTGATATCACGCAAGGAAAAGCGAAACTAGAACAGATGCGGGAATTGGGAAATCTGGGTGCGGTAATTAAAGATACTGCCCTTTGCGGATTAGGCCAAACCGGGCCGAATCCTGTTTTAACAACTTTGAAATATTTTAAGCACGAATATGATGAGCATGTTCAAGAGGGCCGCTGCGACGGAGGGGTCTGTACGGATTTATTTATCTCGCCTTGCGAAAATAGCTGCCCGTTACATATGAATATCCCGGGTTTTTTAGAGTTGTTTAAGGAAAAAAAGTTGACCGAGGCTTTTGAGTGTATTATCCGGGATAATCCTTTTCCGGCATCCAGCGGAAGGATCTGCCATTTTCACTGTAAGATGCGCTGCCGCAGAGAGGATATTGATTACCCGGTGGCGCAGGGTGAGATTCACAGATATGTCGCTGACCAGATATATAAGGCTAAGCTTGAATCCGGGATTATTCAGAAGCTGGTCAAAGAAAAATTACCGGCTACAGGAAAAAAAATCAGCATTATCGGCGCCGGGCCCAGCGGTTTAACCGCGGCATTTTATCTTAGCCGCTTGGGGCACGCGGTAACTATCTATGAAGCCAATGCCGAGCCCGGAGGAGTTTTACGTTTTGGTATTCCCGAATACCGTTTACCTAAGTCGGTATTAAAGAAAGAGATCGGTTTTATCCAGAAGCTGGGGGCAAAAATTTTATGCAATCAGAAAATCAACGCCAATGACCTACAGGATAAAATTAAAAACTCCGATGCCGTATTTTTAGCTACCGGCGCGTATAAAAATATGGGTTTGGGTATTCCCGGTGAGAATCTTCAAGGAGTTTTATCCGGCACTGCCTTTTTAGAGGACATCGCCGAAGGCAAGAAGCCGGTGCTGGGCAAAAAGGTATTAATTATCGGCGCCGGGAATGTGGCGGTTGATGCCGCGCGTACCGCTTTACGGTTTGGCAGCGCGGTTACGATTGTTTACCGCCGCGAAAAATCAGATATGCCGGCTAATAAAGAAGAGATCAAGCAGGCGGAGATAGAGGGTGTCCGGTTCATATTTTTAGCCGGGCCAAAAGAAATCTTAGGCAATGCTTCCGGCAAGGTTGAGGGATTAAAAGCAGTGAAAATGGCCTTAGGTGAGTATGATCTTTCCGGCAGGAGAAAACCTGCGGCGACCAATGAGGAGTTAAAAATTCCCGCGGATACGGTAATTTTAGCCATCGGAGAAAAAGTAGACGCGCAATTTATTCAGGAGTGCGGAATAAATATTAATGCCGACGGAACAGTGCGGATAGAGCACGCAAACCTAAAGACCAATCTGGATAAGGTTTATGCCGGAGGGGACTTGGTAATGGGGCCGGCTACCGCGGTAGAGGCAATGGCTGACGGCAAAAGGGCTGCCCGGGCAATCGATAAAGCATTAAGTAAAGAAGATCGGTTCTCTAAATTAAGCGTAAGTTTTAGCTATGCTGTCGAGGCTCCGCAGGACCCTAGGGAGTCGAAAAAACAAGAAGGAAATTTGCTGGATAAAATCAAGCGGAGGAATAATTTCGCCGAAGTTTCGCTGGGGCTTTCTTTAAAACAGGCGTGCACAGAAGCCGGCCGCTGTTTAAGGTGCGATATTAAATAAATGGAAGAGCAAAAGATATCCTTAAAAATTAACGCAAAAGACTACGCGGTTAATGCCGGCCAAACGATCTTAGAGGCCTGCGCTGCCGCCGGGATTGATATCCCTACACTTTGTTATCTAAAAGATATTAATCAAGAGGCGGCTTGCTCAATTTGTTTGGTCGAGGTTAAGGGAGCAAAAACCTTATTGCGTTCCTGCGTGACAAAAGTGAATCCGGGCATGGAGATTTTTACCAATACCGTGCGCGTAAGAAACGCCAGAAAATTAAATTTAGAACTGCTTTTAGCCGGTCATCCTAAAGATTGCCTGGTTTGCGACAGGAATCAATCCTGCGAATTAAGAAAAATGGCTTTTGATCTGGGCATACGCAACCTGCGTTTTCCCAAAACCACAAAACATGAGCTTCCTCTGGACAATAGTTCGGTGTCGCTGTCCAGAGATCCTAATAAATGTATTTTATGCGGCCGCTGTGTAGCGGTTTGTTCCGGTGTTCAAACTGTAAAGGCGATCGATTTTTCCGGCCGGGGTAAGGCAAGCAAAGTAAGCACCTTTTTTGATCAGGGCCTGGCTAACAGTGTCTGCGTAAACTGCGGTCAATGCCTTTTGGTTTGTCCGACAGGAGCGATTATCGAAAATAGCGCAACCAACGATGTTTGGCAGGCTTTATCCGACCCTAAAAAATTTGTAGTAACCGAGATCGCTCCGGCGGTAAGGGCGGCTGCGGGCGAAGAGTTTGGGTTTCCGGCAGGGACCCTGGTAACGGCAAAATTAGTCCAGGCCTTACGGCGTTTAGGTTTTGCTAAAGTTTTCGATACGCAGTTTTCCGCGGACTTAACGATCATGGAGGAAGGCTATGAGTTGATTCAGCGGATCAAAAATAAAGGCGTATTACCGATGATCACCTCCTGTTCTCCGGGCTGGATAAAATTTGCCGAGCATTTCTTCCCCGGAATATTGCCGCATCTGTCTACCTGTAAATCACCTCAACAGATGTTCGGGGCGATTGCCAAAACTTACTATGCTAAAAAGTTTAATCTTGATCCCCGGGATATCGTGGTTGTTTCGGTAATGCCTTGCACTGCTAAGAAATTCGAGGCGCAGCGGCCGGAAATGCGCAGCGCCTTTGAATACTGGAAGAAAGAGTTGGGGTTAAAAGAAAGTGATGCCTTCAGGGATGTGGATTATGTTTTAACTACCCGGGAAGCAGCGCGTATGATTAAAGAAGCGGGGATTAATTTTGCCGCTCTTGAAGGAGAGGATTTTGACGCTCCTTTAGGTATTTCTACGGGAGCCGGGGTAATCTTCGGAGCTACCGGCGGGGTAATGGAGGCGGCGTTAAGAACAGCTTATGAGGTAGTGACCGGTAAGCAATTGGAAAAACTTGATTTTATGCAATTACGTGGTCTTGACGGAATCAAGGCAACAGAGGTAAATATCGACGGTCTGATTTTAAAGGTCGCCGTGGCCAATAGCTTAAGTAACGCGCGGGTATTATTAGAGGAGGTTAAGGCTGGTAAATCGCCGTACGCGTTTATTGAGATCATGACCTGCCCCGGAGGGTGTATTGGCGGAGCAGGCCAGCCGATTTCCACGGATCAGGCGGTGAGGCAGAAAAGGATGGAAGCAATTTACGCCGAGGATAAAAATAAACCTTTGCGCAAATCGCACGAAAACCCGGCAGTGCAGGCGCTTTATAAAGAGTTTTTAGGTGAGCCCTTAGGAGAACAATCTCACCATTTATTGCATACGCATTACCAGTCAAGAGAAGGCGTGTTTTAATAAAATTCCCTTGCCTTTTAGGTAGGATATGGTAAAATTTTTTCGCTAACCTGCAGTTTTCTTGTTTTGGCCCCATCTAAAGTTAAGCCAATCAAAGAACTAAAAGGATTATCCGCAAGGAAGAATATTCTTAAAACTACTTTTTAGCCAATGGAACATAAAAAACTTAATCCGGAATTAGTCAGCTTAGTCGAGCAATGGAAAGGTAAAGAAGGCAACCTGATCATGATTCTGCATGAGATCCAGAATCATCACGGGTATGTGCCGCGGGAGCTCTCTTTAGAGTTATCGAAAATGCTGGATATCCCGCTGGCCAGGATTTACGAAGTAATCACCTTCTATAATTTTTTTAAGCTCGTGCCTCCGGGTAAGCACCGCATTGCCGTCTGCATGGGTACTGCTTGTTACCTGCGGGGCGCGGCGGTGATCTTAGAAGAGATCAAGAATATCCTGGGCGTCAAAGAGGGTGAAGCAACCAAAGACGGGCTTTTTCATCTGGATGTTGTCCGTTGTTTGGGCTGTTGCGGCTTAGCGCCGGTAATGATGATTGACCAAAAGGTTTACGGTAAAGTTAAGAAGAACGAGATTACCGATATTTTATCCAAATATATTAAAGAGGAATAAGGGTGATGGTTAAGTTAACTCCTGAGCAATTGGAAAAAATGGGTAAGCCCGCAGCGGATAACGCGAAGAACTGGATTAAAGTAGGGATGAGCAGCTGTGGGATCGCCGCCGGAGCAGAAGAGGTGTATAATTTTTTCACCGAAGAAGTCAAAAAAAGGAACCTGCCGGTTGCGGTAAAAAAATGCGGGTGCGCCGGAATGTGTTATGCCGAGCCTCTGGTTGAGGTTAATGTCGAGGGTTTGCCTGCGGTAATTTACGGAGCGGTAAATAAAGAAATTGCCACCAAGATCCTGGAAAAACACGTGGTTTCCAAGATGCTGGTGAATGACTGTATTTTTGAGGTTTTAAGTTAAAGCGTAAGGCAAAAACAATGTATACAAAAGTTATTTTAGTAAAAGACACGGACACAAAGAGAGAAGACCGCACGCGGGAGTTTTTTACCCGCCTGCTGGATTACCTGCGTGAGTGTAATCTTCATGAGCAGGTCCAGGTAGTGCGGGTTGCCGATATCGGCGTATACGGTCGGGGGCTGGTGGTAAAGATCCTCCCGGATGAGATTACCTATATAAACCTGCAGGATACCGATATCCGCAGGATCATTGACGCGGCTTTTAAGGAAAATAAGGTTGTCGAGGAATTATTGCTTAAGCCTAAGGCCAAGCAGCATCGTATCGTGCTGCGTAATTGCGGTAAGATCGACCCGGAAAGTATCGAAGAATATATTGCCTGCGGGGGGTACCTGGCCTTAAAGAAGGTTTTAGGTGAACTTACTCAACAGAGCCTGATCGAAGAGATAAAGGTAAGCGGTATCCGTGGCCGCGGCGGCGCGGGGTATCCTACCTGGATGAAATGGAACTTTGCCCGGGAGATTAATTCAAACGAAAAATTTGTTATTTGCAATGCCGATGAAGGGGATCCCGGCGCTTATATGGATAGAAGTGTTTTAGAGGGTGATCCGCATTCGGTAATCGAAGGCTTGATTATTGCGGCTTTTGCTATCGGAGCAGCAAAAGGTTATTTTTATATCCGCGCAGAGTATCCGCTGGCAGTAGAAAGGATTAATAAAGCCATCAAGCAGGCTTATGAATATGGATTATTAGGAAAAAATATTCTCGGCAGCAAATTTAGCCTGGATTTAGATATCCGTTTAGGGGCCGGCGCCTTTGTCTGCGGTGAAGAGACAGCGCTAATCTCTTCTATCGAAGGCAAACGCGGCTATCCGCATCCGCGGCCGCCGTATCCTTCGGTAAAGGGTTTGTGGGGAAAGCCCACGGTAATTAACAATGTAGAAACTTTAGCCAATATCCCGCAGATTATCGCTAAGGGCGGGAAATGGTTTGCCGGTATCGGAACGCAAACCTCTAAAGGTACCAAGGTTTTTGCAGTAACCGGTAAAATCAAAAATTCCGGGTTAGTGGAAGTGGCCATGGGCGCGACCTTGCGCGACATTGTCATGGATATCTGTGGCGGGACATTCTCCGGTAAACCGATCAAGGCGGTACAGACCGGCGGTCCCAGCGGCGGAGTGATCCCGGCGGAGCTTTTGGATACTCCGGTAGATTACGAAAATCTGCAGAAGTTAGGTTCGATTATGGGTTCTGGCGGGATGATTGTTATGGATGAGGATGATTGTATGGTGGATATCCCAAAGTTTTATCTGGGATTTTGTAAGGAAGAGTCCTGCGGCAAATGCGCGCCCTGCCGGATCGGCGGTTTCCAGATGTTGAATTATCTGAAGAGAATTTCGGAGGGTAACGGTAAACTAGAGGATTTAAAACAAATGCGCAGGATCGCGCAGGCAATGCAAAAGGCGTCTTTATGCGGCTTGGGTCAAACTGCTTCGAATCCGGTAGTTTCTACTCTAAGATATTTTGAGTCCGAATATAATGAACACATCCTGAATAAAAGATGCCCGGCGGGGAAATGCAGTAATCTGGTGACTTATAGCATTGTCGAGGATAAGTGTAAGCGTTGCGGAATCTGCGTAATTAATTGCCCGGTCAAGGCAATTAACGGGGACAAGGAGTCCGGGTTTAGTATTGTTCCGGAAAAATGCGTTAAGTGCGGCCGCTGCCTGGATGTCTGTAAATTTAAGGCAATCAATAAAAAATAAACTAAAAAATATATCAACATGGCAAAAATAGTAAAAGCAAAAATCAACGGTATCTTATTAAGGGTAGAAGAGGGCACTACCATTTTAGAGGCGGCCAAACGCGTGCAGATTAAAATTCCGACCCTCTGTAAACATCCGGATCTGCCTCCTTCAGCAGCCTGCGGTATTTGCATCGTTAAAATCAAAGGCTCTCAGAAAATGTTCCGCGCCTGCTGTACGCCGGTGGAAGAGGGCATGGAGATAACTACGCATGACCCGGAGATTGTGGAGATCAGAAGAACGGTTATTGAACTTATTTTATCCAACCATCCCAATGATTGCCTGAAATGCGCCAGGAACAACGAGTGCGAGCTGCAAACCTTGACCGCGGATTTCGGGATCAAGGAGGAATCCTTCCCGCAATTTATCAAGGATTTACCGATTGATACCTCGACTAAGGCAGTGGACCTGGATCCGAAGAAATGCATTCTTTGCGGCCGCTGCGTTTATGCCTGCCAGGAGATGCAGGATGTCTGGGCGCTTTCATTTTTGGAAAGAGGGATCAAGACTCGTATTTCTCCTGCCGGAGATATACAGCTGGCAGATTCGCCCTGTGTACGCTGCGGCCAGTGCTCGGCGCATTGCCCGACCGGTTCTTTTGTAGAGCAGGATCATACTGCGCAAGCCTGGAAGGCGCTGCAGGACCCGGATAAATATTGCGTGGTGCAGATTGCTCCGGCAGTGCGCGTCTCTATCGGCGAAGCTTTTGGTTATGTGGGCAAAAATTTCACCAAAAAACTTTATGCCTTATTAAGGCGTTTAGGGTTTCATGCTGTCTTTGATACCTCTTTTGCCGCGGATGTAACGATTATGGAGGAGGCCAGCGAATTCGAGGAAAGGCTGTTGCAGAAAACCCGGCCTCTGCCTTTAATTACTACGTGTTGCCCTTCCTGGGTGGATTTTATGGAGAAGTTTTATCCGGATATGATCGAGCATTTCTCCTCCTGTAAATCCCCGCACGAAATACTGGGAGTGCTTTCTAAAACTTATTACGCCGAAAAGAATAAAATTGATCCCTCCAAGATCGTGATGGTTTCGATCATGCCTTGTACCGCCAAAAAGTATGAGATTACCCGTAACGACGAGATGTTCGCCTCCGGGTATCAGGATATCGATACGGTTTTATGTACCCGGGAGCTGGTGCGTATGATTAAACAGGCGGGTATAGATTTTGAAAGCCTGCCTGAAGAAGAGTGCGACAGTATCTTGGGTGAGTATGCCGGAGCCGGAGTTATTTTCGGGGCTACCGGAGGAGTAATGGAAGCGGCGATCCGTACCGCGCATTACTTTGTCACCGGCAAGGAACTGAAAAATGTAGTATTTGAAAATGTCCGCGGGATTAAAGGCATTAAAGAAACCTCGATTGAAATCGACGGTAAAAAACTTAAAATCGCCATTGCCCACGGCTTAAGCAATGTGGAATATATTCTAAAGAAGGTCCAGGAGGCCAAGAAGAATAACCTGGAGATGCCGTATCACTTTATCGAGGTAATGGCCTGTCCCGGCGGTTGCGTGGGCGGAGGCGGCCAGCCTTATATGGTTACCGACGAGCTGCGCATAAAAAGGGCCCAAGCCTTGTATCAGGATGATGACGAGCGCCAGATTCGCTGCAGCCACCAGAATCCCTATATCAAGAGGCTTTATAAGGAGTTTTTAGGCAAGCCGTTAGGTGAAAAGTCGGAGAAGTTTTTGCACGTGCATTATAAGGCTAGACCCATTTACGCAAAATAACCGCGGCAGTCAGTATTCGCGGGTGCGGTAAAATTTTTTAGATCCTGCGGTAAGGAGCTAGAGCTCTGAATCCAAGGGGGATGAAGTTAAATAATCCCAACCTTTCTGCAGGGTTGGGATTTTTTATTAACGGAATATTCCGCCTCAGAAACTAGCCAAAACTCTCTAGAGTTTTGGCTATTCGGCGGAATAAATTCACGCATTAACTTACTCTTTCACTTTGCGGCGAATCGTAAGTTAAGCGTTCATTTAATTCGCAGACGCTCTACAACTTACTCACACTTTGTGTTCGTAAGTTGTCTGCTCATTTAAGGAGGCTAAAATGGGGAAACGTTTAGGGTTTGTCGGGATCATTGTGCATAACCGTAAAAAAACTGCTCCTTTTGTGAACAAGATATTGACCGAATTCGGAGATTTGATTATCGGCCGCATGGGGATCCCGCATGTTAAGAAGGAGCATAGTGTTATTGTGGTGATTGTGGATGCTTCTACGGATGAATTGGGGGCCTTAACCGGCAAGCTTGGCAAAATCGAGGGGGTTTTGGTAAAATCTGGTTTAAGTAAGGATGATATATGCTCTACATCAATGAAGAAAGAATAAATAATTTATTACAAGACGCGCGGAAGCTAACCAGCCGCCAGCTAGACGCAATTCTGGAAAAGGCAAAATCCCTGCAGCGTTTGTCTTTAAGTGAGTCCGCGCAGTTGCTAGCGGTAAATGACCGCCCAGGAGTAGCAAAAATATTCCAGGCTGCCAGTTTTGTCAAAGATGCGATTTACGGCAGGCGGGTAGTTTTATTTGCCCCGCTTTATATCAGCAATCTTTGCGCGAATAACTGCCTTTATTGCGCGTTCAAGTCGGATAACCGGGTAACTAAACGCAAGGCCTTAACCGTTTCTGAAATTACTGCGCAGACAGAGTGGCTGCTCGGCCGCGGGCATAAAAGAATACTTATGGTTTGCGGAGAGGCTGCTCCTGGAGGCAAGGCACACGTTGATTATTATATTGAGGCGGTGAAAGCGATATATGCTGCGCAAGTCGGGCCGCATAGAATAAAAAGAGTGAATGTGAATTGCGCGCCTTTAACCGTTGCCGAATTCGTAAAACTAAAAAGCAGCGGTATCGGGACTTACCAGATTTTTCAGGAGACCTATCATGATGCAACTTACCGGCGTATGCACCCACAGGGCCCGAAAAGCGATCCGGATAACCGTCTTGATGCTGTGGACCGGGCATTTAGCGCCGGCATTGATGACATCGGCATCGGCGCGCTTTACGGATTATTTGACTGGCGTTTTGAGACTTTAGGGCTACTTTCACATGTCGAACATATGGAAGAAAAGTTTGGTGTAGGGCCGCATACAATTTCCGTGCCGCGGATTGAACCGGCAGAGGGAGCAGAACTTTCCTTTAATCCGCCTTATAAAATATCGGATGAAGAATTTAAGCGGGTTGTGGCAATATTAAGGCTTTCTGTGCCGTATACGGGAATCATTATGTCTACGCGGGAAAACGCACAAATGCGCGATCTACTTTTAAGCTTGGGGGTCTCGCAGATTAGCGCTGAATCCAGTACTTCTCCCGGCGGTTATTCTGCGGAGGATTCAGCTCCGGCAAGTCAGCCTGAGGCACAGGCGAGCGGCCAATTTACTCTTGGCGATCACCGCAGTTTGGATGAAATGGTCGCTACTTTGATCGACCATGATTATATCCCCAGTTTTTGCGCTGCTTGTTACCGGATGGAAAGAACGGGTGAGGCTTTTATGCAGCTGGCCCGGCCCGGGACAATCAAAGGTAAATGCAGTATGAATGCTCTGGTTACTTTAAAAGAATACCTTGATGATTTTGCTTCTCCTGCAGTTAAATCCGCCGGAGAAAAGATGATCGCGCGTTACTTTAAAAGTTTGGAGCCGGCAGAGCAGGAAAGGCTAAAGTTATTTTTCACGCATGTTGATTCAGGGGTTAGGGATGAGTATGTTTAAGCTTAAAGAAACTTTAAACAGGATTTATGTTTCGGAGTTGCCGGCAGAGGAGGATTTAGAAAAACTCCTGTCTCTGAACAGCAAAGAAGAGCTGGATTTTTTGTTTAATTTTGCCGATAAGGTCCGCAAAGAGTTCTGCGGCGACGGGGTTATTTTAAGGGGGATTATTGAATTCTCTAATTTTTGCAGCCGGGATTGTTTTTATTGCGGATTGAATAAGGGGAACCATAAATTAACGCGGTATCGGATGGATAAACCTGCGCTTTTAAAGGCAGCAGCTGATTTATCTGCCGCTAAAATTAAGACTGTAGTTTTACAGTCTGGAGAGGACCCGGGATTAGATATTTTATGGCTTAAAGATGTTATCCGCGAAATAAAATCGCGATTTGAACTGGCCATTACTCTTTCAGTAGGCGAAAGGAGCGTTGCTGATTATGAGCTTTGGCGGCAGGCCGGAGCAGACCGGTATTTGTTGAAAATAGAAACTTCTGATTCCGGTTTGTATGCGGATTTGCATCCACAAATGGATTTTAAAGAGCGCCTGCGTTGCCTGGAAGATTTACGTAAATTAGGGTATCAAGTTGGTTCAGGAAATATTATCGGTTTACCTAAACAGTCTTTAAAAACAATTGCCCGGGATATCATTTTTTTTAAGCGTCATGATTTTGATATGATTGGTATCGGCCCGTTTATCCCGCATCAGGATACCCCGCTGGCTGGACAAATAAAAGGGGATGTTGAGCTTTGTTTAAAAACCATAGCTTTAACGCGTATTGTTACAAAAAATGCGCATATTCCGGCAACCACTGCTTTGGGCAGCCTCGATCAAGACTATCGTATTGAGGGGCTTAAATGCGGAGCAAATGTTTTAATGCCTAATTTTACTCCTCAACCGTACCGCAAGCTTTATGAAATTTATCCGCAAAAAAGATGCGTGAACGAACCAGTGGGTACTTGTAATTCTTGTATGGATGCGATGGCGCAAAGCTTAGGCAGGTTTATTGATTATTCAAGAGCGGATTCTTTAAAGAATAGAAAGGTCAGTACAAATGTATAGGACACCAGCAAGCAACAGATTACATATAGGAATATTTGGTAAAAGAAACACCGGAAAGTCCAGCCTGATTAACGCGATTACCGGCCAGGATACGGCAATTGTTTCTGAAGTAGCCGGAACAACTACGGACCCGGTGTATAAAGCCATGGAGATTTTACCGATCGGGCCGTGTATGTTAATTGATACCGCCGGTATTGATGATGAAGGGGTGTTGGGGGAGGAACGAGTAAAGCGTACCCTGGTAGTTTTACGAAAAACCGATGTGGGTTTGATCGTCGTCCAGCCGGATACAATAATTGACAGCTTTGAAGAAGACTTAATGCGTACCTTTCGTTCCAAAAAACTGCCGTTTTTATTTATCATTAATAAATGCGAGCTATCTGGAACAAAAGCGCAGGAATATTTGGAAAATAATAAGCTTGCTTTTATTAAAGTAAGCTCTAAAACCAGGCAAGGTATCGAAGAGCTTAAAAAGAAAATTATGGATTTGGCTCCCGGCCACTGGTCACCTATTCCCTTGGTCGGTGATATTATCAATGCTAAGGATGTGGTGGTTTTGGTTTGCCCAATTGATAGCGCAATGCCGCAAGGCAGGTTGATTTTACCGCAGGTGCAGGTAATGCGTGATTGCCTGGATAGCAACGCTACTGCTTTAGCTACCAAAGAAACCGAACTGTTGGATTGTCTTAAGGCATTAAAAAATAAGCCGCGTTTAGTAATTACGGATTCGCAGGTGTTTGAGGATGTGCGCGATATGCTGCCAGCGGATATCCCGTTAACCTCTTTTTCCACGGTTTTTGCCCGGCATAAGGGGGATTTGAATGCTTATATTCAAGGAGTTTATGCCCTGGAAAACTTAAAAGACGGGGATGAAATTTTAATTGCCGAGGCTTGCACGCATCACGTGCAGCCGGAGGATATCGGCCGCACCAAGATTCCTACCTGGCTATTGAATTATACCAAGAAGGAACTGCATTATGAAGTTACGGCTGGAGGAGATTTTCCCGAGGATTTAACTCCTTATAAGTTAATTATTTCCTGCGGAGGATGTATGGTCAATCGGCAGGAGATTATGCACCGTATTGCTAAGGCCAGGGAAGCAGGGGTGCCGATTACGAATTATGGCGTGCTTATGGCGTACTTGTCCGGAATTCTTAAGCGGATAATCGAGCCGTTTAAGGGTGGGCTGGTAGAGTTGGATTGGGTATTTGAAGATAAGACCGTGAAGACTTAAATTACAATAAGCCTTGACAAAGATGTTAATCAGTAATAATATATCACAGTTTAGTTCAACATTAGGGACAAAGACGTCCGAAGAGTTGTTCGGAGCGTCTTTTTTTTGTTCTCTTGGGGTGCACAAAAATTAGGCAAAATCAGATATGAAAATAATCAATAAAAAGATAATTAATGATGTTGGGGGAGTTAGAATTACTCAGCTGGATATTGCTTCCGCGGATATCGCCGCAAAAGCTTTACCGGGCCAGTTTATTATGTTAATGGCCAGCGAAAAGGGCGAAAGAATTCCTTTAACCTTGGTGAATACGGATAAGGATAAGGGAATAGTCAGCTTGATTTTTCAGGAGGCAGGGTTTACTACTAAAAGTTTAGGCAAGCTTGAGCCCGGGGATACGCTTTATTCCTTGGTCGGGCCGCTAGGCCATCCCACCGAGATCAAAAAATACGGCAAGGTAATTTTAGTCGGCGGAGGGGTGGGTATCGCGGAGATTTTGCCGGTTGCCCATGCCTTGAGGCAAGCCGGTAACCACATCACGACTATTCTGGGTTCCCGCAATAAAGATTTGTTAATTCTCGAAGAGGAGCTGAAAAACGCTTCGGATGAAATTCATATAATGACCGATGACGGTTCTTACGGGAAAAAAGGTTTTACTACTGACATGCTCAAAGAGCTTTTAGGTAAAGATAAGTATGACCTGGTTTATTCTGTTGGCCCGATACCAATGATGAAAAGAGTGGCCATGGTCACTCAAGAATATAAAGTTAAAACCCTGGTTTCGCTTAACGCCTTGATGGTTGATGCTACCGGAATGTGCGGCTGCTGCCGGGTGAGTGTTTTCGGCCAGGTTAAATTCAGTTGCGTTGACGGCCCGGATTTTGACGGAGCGGGAGTAGATTGGGAAGAGTTGGAAAAAAGAAATAAAGTATATAGTGTTCAGGAAAAGCATATTTGTAATATCTTTCCTGCAGCTTAAAATTATGAAAAAAGAACCAATAAAAGTTAAAGAAGCCAGTGCCCAGGTAAGGGTCGGCAATTTTGAAGAGGTGGTCAAGGGATACTCTGAAGCAGAGGCACTGCTAGAGGCAGCCAGGTGTTTGCAGTGCAAGAATCCTCTTTGCAGCAGCGGTTGTCCCGTGGGTATTGATATCAAGAAATTTATATATCATATTACCCAAAAGGATTACGCTAAGGCATATTTTACCATCCGGGAGAAAAGCAACTTTCCTTCTATTTGCGGAAGGGTCTGTCCTGCCGAATACCAGTGCCGCAAGGCCTGTGTTTTAACCAAGAAGGGTTCTCCATTTGCCTCGGAGCAGGCAATTAATATCCATTTTCTCGAGCGTTTCGCCGGAGACTATGGCAAAGATAAGAATCTGGATGTCCCAGTAGAAAAAGATCAAGCCCTCTCTAAATTTAAAGTAGCGGTAGTTGGTTCAGGCCCGGCGGGATTATGCTGTGCCGGAGAGCTGGCGCGTAAAGGAATTCAAGTGGATATTTTCGAAAGCCTGCATAAAACCGGCGGCGTTTTAAGATACGGTATCCCGCCTTTCAGGCTTCCCTGGGATGTCTTGGATTTTGAGATCAATTATCTGAAAAAATTAGGGGTAAATTTTGTAACTAATTTTCTGGTAGGCAAGGCCAAAAGCATCAAGGATTTATTCGCGCAAGGTTACGCAAAAATTTTCTTAGGGTTGGGCGCAGGGGTTCCGTCTTTCCTGGGGATCAAGGGCGAAAACCTCTGTAATATTTATTCGGTGAATGAATTTTTGACCCGTGTAAATTTAATGTCTGCCTATAAATTCCCCGAGTTTCATACCCCGGTTAATATTGGCAAAAACGTGTTGATCGTCGGAGGCGGAAATACGGCGATGGATGCAGCGCGGGTTGCTTTACGTCTGCAAAAAATCAATGGATTACCTCTCAATACCACCGTTATTTACCGGCGTACGGAAATAGAGATGCCGGCGCGGCGCCTGGAGATTGAGCATGCCCGCGAGGAAGGAATAAAATTTGAATTCCTGGTTCAGCCCAAGGAGTTTATTGGTGATGCGCAGGGATTTGTGAAAAAAATGATTTGCCTAAGGTCGAAATTAGGAGAGCCGGATAGCTCCGGCAGGAGAAGACCGGTAATTATCGAGGGAAGTGAATTCCAGTTAGATTGCGATTTATGTGTAATCGCGGTAGGTTTAAAAGCAAACCAGATCCTGATCAACGCAACGCCGGAACTGCAAACCGATAAATATTCAGACGTCAAGGTGGACTCTGAAAGCATGGAAAGTTCCATTAAGGGGGTCTTTGCCGGCGGGGATATTGTTGGCGGGGAAGGTACGGTTATCGAAGCGATGGGTATGGCCAAGAAGGCCGCCAAAAGGATGATCGAAGAGCTTGCTAAAAAAGGAGAAGGATGATGTCGAAAAAAATCGAAGAGTTTATGGATTTAGTGGCGAAAAGAAATCCCGGGGAAACCGAATTTCATCAGGCGGTAAGAGAAGTGGTCGAATCGGTCATGCCTTTTATCGAGAAGAACCCCAAGTATCAGAAGGCGAAGATCCTGGAGAGGATGATCGAGCCGGAAAGAACGATTATCTTCCGCGTACCTTGGATCGATGACCAGGGGGAAATCCAGATTAACCGCGGTTTTCGTATCGAGATGAATAGTGCGATCGGCCCTTATAAGGGAGGTTTACGTTTTCATCCCAGCGTCAATATCGGCATTTTGAAGTTCCTGGCCTTTGAGCAGGTGTTTAAAAACGCGCTAACCACTTTACCGATGGGCGGCGGAAAAGGCGGTTCGGATTTTGATCCCAAGGGAAAGTCGGATAATGAGGTAATGAAATTCTGCCAGAGTTTCATGACCGAATTACAAAGACATATCGGGCCGGACACAGATGTGCCTGCCGGGGATATCGGCGTAGGCGGACGCGAGATCGGATTTTTATTCGGCCAGTACAAAAGATTACGCAATGAATTTACCGGGGTGCTTACGGGTAAGGGCCTTAATTGGGGCGGCAGTCTTATCCGTCCAGAGGCCACGGGTTACGGATGCGTTTATTTTGCGGAAGAGATGCTTAAAACCCGCGGGGATTCCCTGAAGGGCAAGACTTGCGCGGTATCCGGCTCGGGTAATGTCGCGCAATACACGGTAGAAAAACTTATTCAGTTGGGAGCAAAGGTAGTGACCCTTTCGGATTCCGACGGTTATATCTACGATAAAGACGGTATTGACAGCAAGGAATTGAATTGCGTTTTGCATCTGAAGAACGTCAAGCGCGGCAGAATTAAGGAATGCGCCAAGGAGTTCAATTGCAAGTATTTTGAAAAACAAAGGCCGTGGGCGGTCAAGTGCGACGTGGCGTTTCCATCCGCGACTCAAAATGAAATTGACGAGAATGACGCCAAGACCCTGGTGAAAAACGGCTGTATTGCCGTGGCCGAAGGCGCGAATATGCCGACTACTCCGCAAGGGGTGGAGGTATTCCAAAAAGCCAAACTTCTTTATGCTCCGGGAAAAGCTTCCAATGCCGGCGGGGTAGCTACCTCTGGGTTAGAGATGAGCCAGAACAGCCTTAGGTTATCCTGGACGCGCGAAGAGGTAGACAGAAGATTGCATGATATTATGATCGCCATACATGAGCAGTGCGTTAAATACGGCAAGGAATCCGGAGTGGTAAATTATGTCAACGGTGCCAATATCGCCGGGTTTGTAAAAGTAGCCGATGCCATGTTGGATCAAGGGTTAGTATAAATCAATAGCTAGCAAAAATAGAAAATAGGGACAGCGACCTTATAAAAGGTAGCTGTCCCTATTTTACTAGTTGCAGGATGGCTTTTTTGGTTGTAAAATTATCTTCATGGATAAAGAAGATAAAATAATCGAAGAGTTCTTCCGCAGTTTAAGGGTTACGCTTACCAACGCCTTCTCTTATTCAAAAGACCACCCCTATTTCATCAAATCCGTAAAAAATTTTAAAGTTAAACTCGAAGAAACTTTAGGATTTTTTAATCCTTTGAAAATCGGAGTAACCGATGCCACCCTGGTGGTGGACGGTAAAAACCTCATCGGCAGCGGTTTTTATGATGAGTTGGCGCGCATTCTACACCAGCGTAAAATCAAGAGCATCGAAATAAGGCACGGCGCAACTTTGCAGGAGCTGGTGCAGTTCTTTTCCGTAATCTCCATGTCACAAAAGGATGTTTTTAAAAACGGCGGGATCCGTGCGCTCTTAAAAAAAGAGGAGCTGCTTAATTTTACGATCGAAGAGCTGGATTATTCCGCCTTCCTGCAAGGGGAAGCCCAGGAGTGCAAAAATATTTGGGGTTATATGCTCAGAGAAGCTGCCTATAGCAATGACTTAAAGCAGTTAGACAAACTGGCGGATGATTTCGGAGCATTAATCAAGCGCTTTGATGAAAAAGATATGTTTAACGCCGAGGGGGTCTCCGAGGATGTCAATGAGTTTTTACTGGCCTTAAAAGAAAAGGACCGGGAAAAGTTCGATAAATGCTCTAAGGATGTTTTTCTGTGGATCCTGCAGAACAAAAAATCCCTTGATCCGCAAAAATTGGAAAAACTTAAGACGATTTTTGACGGGCTGGGTTTAAATGAGCTAAGCGGGCTTTTTTGGGAGGGGCTTTCCCAGGAGGAGAATTTCGATGCTTTGAGCCTGCGGCTTTTTTCCAAAATCTCCGACAAAAAAAGCCTGCCTGAGGTTAGCGAAAGGATCTACAACAAGATCAGCGAAACGCAGGATTTGGAGGCTAATCCTAAAATCGTCAAGAAGATCCGCAACCTTCTAAGCGCTAATGAGGATGATTCGCTTTCTGTGGTTTACCGAAGCACCCTGGAGTCTTTGATTAAAGGGATATCTTCTTCGGGCAAGCTATCCTTAGATCAGCAATCCTTGCGTAATAATTACCGTTATATTTTACTCAGCTTATTCCTGACTGAAAATGACCGTGATATTTTACAGGAGATCGCAATTATCCTGGAGCAGGGATTGGGTCTGGCTTTAGGGGACAATGATCTTGATTTTTTCCGAGACCTTTGGGCGGCAGTGTTAAAAAGAAAAAAAGAGAACTTGGCGGTTTGCGCGGTCCTTGAAAAAGGGATATCCGTTTTTATCGAGAATATTGTTTTAAACGGATCCTTAACCGAAGAACAGGGTTTTTTGGTTGAGATGGTTACCGCGCCCAGCCAGGCGCTGGTTTTGTATCTGGAGAAGATATTTACCTCGGAAAGGGCCAATCCTTATATTTTACGCTTATTCTTTAGGCTCTTCCCAGGGCATCTGGATGTTTTTTACGAAAATTTATCACGCCGGTATCAGGATATGGATTTCCTTTCCAGTGTTGCCGAAGCCTTAGGCCAGATGGATGCCTCTATTGCTACCGGAGTATTAGAGAATTTATATTCCTCGACCAATGAATTAATTAAGGTAGAGGTATTGAAAGCAATGCGTAGATTAAAAAAGGTGGACAGCACATTTCTATTGCGTCAGCTAAATACCAATTCGGTGTTATTGCGCCGCGAGATTGTTTCCGTCTTGATGCTGGATAAGCGGTCAGAGGAAAACATGTTAAACATTTTGTTTAGAAATCCCG
>Ga0172375_10004203_pt1 | contig 21466 bp, 20 predicted proteins | sample LakKiv1m_FD_114537 | JGI IMG/M metagenome (GOLD analysis project Ga0172375, IMG submission 114537) | Freshwater microbial communities from Kabuno Bay, South-Kivu, Congo - kab_092012_11.1m | ecosystem: Environmental > Aquatic > Freshwater > Lake | place: Democratic Republic of the Congo...
AAGAAATGTTTTTCTTTGCGTATCGCGGCTTGTCAAGGTTACCGCGAAGGATGGCTCGCAGAACACATGGTCATTCTCGGTATTGAGGATCCTCAAGGCCATGTCACCTATGTTACGGCCGCGTTACCTTCAGCCTGCGGAAAAACAAATTTAGCTATGCTTCAGGCGACGTTACCGGGCTACAAGGTGTGGACCCTGGGAGATGATATTGCTTGGCTCAATGTTGGCAAGGACGGCCGCTTGTATGCGATCAATCCTGAGGCTGGTTTTTTTGGCGTAGTCCCGGGAACGTCTGTTCAGACAAATCCGAACATGATGCGTACGTTACGTGCCAATAAATTTTATCCGACCCTTTTTACAAATACTGCGATCAATCCTGAAACAAATGAGCCGTGGTGGGAAGGTGTGGATGGCCCTGTTCCCGAGAAGCTGATTGACTGGCAGGGAAAGCCTTGGACCAAGGCGTCTGGAACAAAGGCGGCGCATCCTAATTCACGATTTACTGTTTCGATTGGTAATTGTCCGACCTTATCCAAGGAGATCGACAATCCTAAAGGTGTTCCGATCTCCGCGATCATTTTGGGTGGCCGACGCACACAGCGCGTGCCGCTAATAGCCGAAGCGTTTGATTGGCAGCACGGCGTTTTCTTGGGGGCGCGTACAGGATCAGAAACAACCGCTGCCGCTGCTGGGCAGGTTGGGGCGTTGCGTCGCGACCCGATGGCCATGCTTCCGTTTTGTGGTTATAACATGGGTGATTATTTAGGGCATTGGCTGAAAATCGGTAAACGCCTGAAACATCCGCCAAAGATCTTTGCTGTGAATTGGTTTAGGGTCGATGATAAAGGAGATTATATCTGGCCTGGGTTTGGTGAGAATATCCGCGCTCTCAAGTGGATGATCGATCGCGTGAACAATCGTGTGGGCGCTCGCAAAACACCCATTGGCCTTTTGCCGGAAATCAAGGATCTGGATATGACAGGGCTGCATATTCCGCAAGACAAAATGGAACAACTTTTTGCCATTGATAACGCGGGTTGGCAAGAAGAAGCCAAGGATATTGAAAAGTTTTTTGGCCAATTTGGTAGCCGTTTGCCCAAGGCTATGACCGAAGAATGCTCTAAACTCGCTGCGGCTTTAAAATAAAACAACAGTTACTTATCAAGCTTATCCCCTTGTTCTGTGTATTGCTGAGCAAGGGGATGATTCTTTTTGATAAAAAAGTTCTTTATCCCACGCTGTAGACACCGCTCAACAAGCGTGTTAAGATTCGATTATGATAAAAAATTTTCCCTTCCTTCCGATGTTTCCTGGCGAGGTTCAAGAAAAAGGCTGGCAGGCCATTGATGTCTTGATCATCAGCGGGGACCCTTATGTCGATCATCCGGCTTATGGTACAGCCGTGATCGGGCGCCTTCTAGAGGCTCGAGGTTATAAGGTTGGTATTATTGCTCAGCCGAATGGAGACAGCCTAGAAGATTTTACGCGTCTTGGCCGGCCGCGTCTTTGTGCTTGTGTTGCCGCCGGCAATGTTGATTCCATGATCGCTAACTATACGGCCAATAAACGACGCCGCTCAAACTTAAGAGGTGAAAAAGGGTATCAAGGATCACGGCCTGACCGCGCGACCATTGTTTATGTCAATCGATTGAGGGCCGCATTTAAAAACTTGCCGATCCTCATCGGCGGCATTGAAGCGAGCATGCGGCGCTTGGCGCATTATGATTATTGGGATGACGCGATACGTCGGTCGCTCTTGCTGGATGCCAAAGCAGATGTGCTGATCTACGGCATGGGAGAGCGGCAGATCGTTGAGATCGTTGACCGGCTTGATCATCAAGAAGCTGTTGGCTCCATTCGCGATGTCCGCGGGACTGTTGTCCGCGTTAAGAAAGAAGATATCCCGTCGGAAACTCTGAGGCTCCCTTCTTTTGAAGAAGTCTGCCAGGATCCGCAAGCTTTCAACCAGGCTTTTCGTTTAGCGTATGAGCAGATGAATCCTTTTACGGCAAAACCAATGGCGCAGGCACACGCCGATCAATATGTTTTGCAGCTGCCGCCGGCCTTGCCGCTGAGCACCGAAGAGTTGGATGCCAGCTATGCCTTACCGTATCAACGGAAAATACATCCCTTTTATAATGCTTTCGGTGGCGTTCTTGGATTTGAAACCGTGCGTTGGTCGATCGTGGCTGTGCGCGGTTGTCCGGGGGAATGTAGTTTTTGCGGCCTGACGATGCATCAGGGGCGTATTGTGCAAAGCCGCAGCAGGGAATCGATCCTTAAGGAAGCCCAGATGCTCGCGCGTGACCCAGAATTCCGGGGAACGATCAGTGATATTGGCGGCCCAACGGCAAATTTGTACGGGGCTCAATGTGTCAAGCAGAAAGCACAGGGCCCTTGCGCAAAAAGACAATGCCTGATGCCCTCGAAGTGCCCGTCCTTGCAGATCCCTTATGCCAAAACACTTGATCTGTATAATGCCATTCGTCAGATCCCAAGAGTGAAGCATGTGTTTGTCAGCAGCGGTTTGCGCTATGATCTGCTCTTGGAGCCCGAAGCGAAAGAATATTTGCGGCAGCTATGCGCGTATCACATTAGCGGACAGATGAAGGTAGCCCCCGAGCATACCGACGATGAAGTCTTGGCTGTGATGAATAAACCATCGTATAAGAAATATGAAGATTTTGTTAAAGAGTTTGAGCGCATCAATAGGCAGCTTAAGAAAAAGACATATTTGGTTAATTATTTTATTAGTGCGCATCCCGGAAGCCGCCTGGAAAACGCGCTATCGTGCGCGACAAAGCTTTTATCGCGACGTATTCGCCCAGAACAGATCCAGGACTTTTTGCCTTTGCCGATGACCGTGTCCAGCTGTATTTATCACACCGGCAGGCATCCTTTGACTGGCGAGCATGTTTTTACGCCTAAAAGTCACGAAGAGCGCGCGATGCATCGCGCTTTGCTACAGTCACAGAATGCGGAAAATAGGCCTTTGATCAAAAAAGCGTTACGGCGGCTGAAGAAAGAACATTTAATAAGACAGTTTAGCGCGAGGTAGAGCGTGCGGAAAATATTTTCTCTGATCATTCTTGTTGCTGCTTTTAGTGTTTCTTTGCAAGAAGCGGAAGCTGTTTTGCCGACGCTTTCTGTTGAAGAGATCGTTCAAAGAAATATTGATTCCATTGTGCTCGTCGGTGCCTTAACGTCGCAAGGGACAAGTTTTGGCAGCGGGTTTATTGTTTCGGCGGACGGCTTTGTCGTAACCAATTATCATGTTATACAGCAGGCGATCAGCATAGGCATAAAACTAAAGAACAACGAGAAGTATGAAAATGTTTTGTTCGTGACGGCTGATGCCAAAAAAGATATTGCGGTTTTAAAGATACAAAAAGGAGTTTTTGATCCGGTCTTGCTAGGGGACAGCGATCGCGTCAAAGCTGGTGAGCGTGTTGTCGCGATCGGTAATCCTTTGGGTCTGGAAAGCACTGTTTCTGATGGGCTGGTAAGCTCCGTCCGCGATGCCGGCAAGGGCTCCAAAGTGCTGCAGATCACAGCCCCTGTTTCCGCAGGTTCTAGCGGATGCCCTTTATTCAATCTTCGCGGCGAGGTTGTCGGGATCGCCGTGGGAACAAATATTAACGGCCAGAATATCAACTTTGCCATTCCGATTAATTACGCGAAGAAGGTCTTGAATACGGAAAGAAGCCGCGCCACCGCGAAGCGGCGTAGTGGCAATGCCGCGTCAAAAAGTTTTACTATCTATACCGTGAGGCGCAGCGATACGCTATTTGACCTGGCGCGCCGTTTTGGTACGAGCGTGGAACGTTTGATGAAGTTGAATGGCCTCAGCGATACAACAATTTTTGTCGGGCAGGCGTTGACGATCCCTCGGCCAAGATAGGGCAAGGCGCGGCGAAAGGGAAAGTTCTTGCGGGAATATGCGATTATCGATATAATAGCGCTTTAAAAATATAGAAATTTTTATTCTTTAGGGTCACGATGAGTTCTTTTCTTACAATCTTTCTGATCGTTTTTCCTCTAGCGACAGCTTTTGCGCTTTTGGTGTTCCAGGGCGCAAGAACGCGTATTTTTACCGTTGTGGGGTCTTCCGTTCTTATCGCTGCTGGTTCTTTAGGCCTTCTGGCTCTGAACGCTCAGCAGAACATTATCCGCTTGAACCTCGAAGCTCCCTGGGTAGCCATAGCGATGCTTGCGGTAGAGCTAGCGTTGGCGGCGTATATTTTTTATGTGGGCATTCGCACCAAGCGTTATATCGCGTCTGTTCTGGTGGCGATACAAGCGTTGTTGATGGTAGTTTTTGAATGGCGCTTTGGCCACGCCTTACACGTCGAGCATACGATCTTTATTGATACGTTTTCCGTTATCATGACGCTGATCATCGGCGTTATTGGAAGCTTGATCGCTGTTTATGCGTTAGGGTATATGGATTCTTTCCACAAGCATCATCGCAAAGAATGCGCTGACCGCCGGCCGCTTTTTTTCTTCGTTTTGTTCGTTTTTCTTTCAGCCATGTTCGGCATTGTTCTTTCTAACAATCTTCTGTGGTTGTATTTCTTTTGGGAGATCACGACGATCTGCTCGTTCATTTTGATCGGCTATAAACAAACCCCGGAATCCCAGGATAATGCTTTTCGGGCGTTGATCTACAATTTGCTCGGAGGTTTATTTTTTGCGGCTGGCATTGTCATGCTTTATTTTTCAGCTCAGACGGTTGAAATGGATAAGCTTATGTTCATGCATAAGACGTCCGTATTGTTGCCCGTTGCCTTCCTTTGTTTTGCGGGTATCATCAAATCCGCCCAGATGCCTTTTTCCTCTTGGCTTTTGGGTGCTATGGTCGCGCCTACACCCGTATCTGCGCTGTTACACTCTAGCACGATGGTGAAGGCTGGCGTGTATCTTGTGGTACGTTTTGCCGGCGTCCTTGAGAATACCATGGTTGGGTTGGGCATCGCGCTTATCGGCGCTACGACATTCTTGTTGACCTCGATCATCGCGATCACGCAGAGTGATGCAAAGAAGATATTGGCTTATTCGACCATCGCCAATCTTGGCCTTATTATCATGTGCGCCGGCATCGGGACCTATGAGGCCGCATGGGCAGCGGTCTTGCTCATTATTTTTCATGCGGTCGCGAAATGCTTGCTCTTTTTGTGCGTTGGCGTGGTGGAGCACAAGATCCATAGCCGCAATGTGGAAGATATGTCAGGGCTCATTATCACGATGCCCAAATTATCCATTATGTTGCAAATCGGCATGGCCGGCATGTTCTTAGCGCCCTTCGGGATGCTTATTAGCAAATGGGCCGTACTTAAGGCTTTGGTGGATTATAATCCGCTCTTGTCGATCTTTCTTGTGTTCGGTTCTTCAGCTACGCTTTTTTTCTGGGTCAAGTGGATGGGGCGCTTGATCTGCATCGTTGATGAAAGAGAAGACCTGGAAGATGGTATTCGCCGCAGTGAGTGGCTGGCGCTGACGTCCTTATCGGTCATGACGATCGGCGTTTGCGCTTTTTTTCCGGCGATCGCTGCTATCTTGATCGAGCCGTTCATCCAAGAAATGTACCATACAACTGTTTCCATGGGGCAAGGAAACCTGATCATCATGGCCATTATGTTAGCGATGGTGATGCTTTTTCCGCTCAGCTTCCTTAATTATGGAAAGAAGGTTAAGGTCGTGGATGCTTATTTGGCGGGCGCGAACACGCCTAAGGGGACGGCTTTTTATGATTCTTTTGGTGCGGCGAAGGATATGCATATGAAAAGTTTTTATCTTGAAAGATATCTTCAAGAAACAAAAATATTCCGTATCGGCATCGCGGTGTGTATTGCGCTGATGATCGCCGCAACCTTGGTGGCAATGACATGACAACACTTTTTTTGGCCCTTATCTATTTTCTCGCAGCGCCTCTGGTGGGTGCTTTTTTAGCCGGTGTTGACCGCAAGCTGACATCGCGGCTTCAAGGGCGGGTCGGGCCGCCGTTATGGCAACCGGTCTTTGATGTGATGAAGCTTTTAGAAAAAGAGAATCTTGTCGTGCGCCGATCGCAGAATTTTTATATTGTGTATTATTTGATCCTCGTTATTTTTACCGGAGGGCTCTTTTTTACAGGTAAAGACATGCTGCTCGTTATTTTTGCCCTGACGCTTGCGAGCATCTTTTTTGTTCTCGCGGGGTATAAGGCGAGCTCACCCTACAGCTTTATTGGCGCGCAAAGAGAGCTCTTGCAGATCGTTGCCTATGAACCGGCTGTTCTTTTGGCCGCGATCGGTTTTTATATGGCAACGGGAACGTTCAATGTTGCCGCGATCGCGCAAACGCCGCGGATGCTTGTTCTTGTTTTGCCCGGCATCTTTTTGTCTTTCTTGTACATTTTGGCGATCAAGATGCGCAAATCACCGTTCGATCTCTCAACGTCCCACCATGCGCATCAAGAGCTTGTCAAGGGTATCACGACGGAATTCTCCGGACAGACGCTGGCGATGATCGAGATCGCGCATTGGTATGAGACGGTCTTTGTCCTGGGGATGGTTTATCTGTTCTTCGCCAAGAGCATTGCTATTGGCCTTATCGCGACGGTGATGGTTTATTTCTTGATCATTTTTGTTGATAATGCGTTTGCGCGCGTGAAATGGGAATTAGCGCTTGCAAGCTCTTGGATCGTTGCTTTTATTTTTGGCGCAGGGAACATTGTCTGGCTTTTTGTCCTAGGAAGGTCGTCATGACGCTTAAGAGATCACCGTGGATCATTCACTATGATGGATCCAGCTGTAACGGTTGCGATATCGAGGTCTTGGCTTGTTTAACGCCGGTCTTTGATGTCGAACGCCTGGGGATCATCAACACGGGCAATCCAAAGCACGCGGATATTTTTGTTATTACAGGATCGATCAATGAACAAAATAAAGATGTTGTATTAAATATTTATCACCAGATGCCGGAACCTAAGGTTGTTGTCGCGGTGGGGATCTGCGCCAGCTCCGGGGGTATTTTTGCGGAATGTTACAATGTGGCTGGGGGTGTTGGAAAGATCATTCCTGTGGATGTCTATGTCCTGGGTTGCGCGGCAAGGCCTGAGGCCATTATCGACGGCATCATCAAAGGTGTCGGTATTCTGGATGAAAAACGCAAGAAGCTTATCAGCATCCATAAAGGGTTTGAAGAGCTTGTGATCCAGCAAGCTGATGCATTCGACGCTGTAGAGATCTTATGGCTTCAGAAGCTTGCCAATCAAAGCGAGGCAGAGCTTTATCACGATTTTTCTTTTGCTCCTTTATTGCAGACGCTTGATCAGGTGTGGGAAGATTTTGAAAAACAAGTATTCTTAAAGGCAGTCATTGATAAAAAGATCGTGGGTTCTATCCGGGCTTATCAGGAAGGGGATCTGTGCCGCATGAGCCGTTTGATCATCCATCCGGTTTATCAAGGGCTGGGTATCGCCAAAAGGCTTCTCGCTTCGGTCGAAAACATGTTCCCTCAGGCGCGGCGGCTTGAAATCGCCGTAAGCCATCGTAACAAGAGGCTTATTTACTTTTATAAGAAGCTTGGATATCAACTATCCCGGCGCGAGAAGGTGACTGAAAAAGTGGATAGGCTATTTTTTGAAAAAACTGTAGCGGAGAAAGATCATGATTGAAGAGCAACAGCTGATCGTTATTACGCCGGATCAGTTACAGAGTAAGGTCGAGGAAATGAAGCAGGGCGGCTATCGTTTGGTGCAGATAGGCTGCACACAAGTTCCAGGGAGCCTTGAGATCAACTACTCTTTTGACAAGGCGTACACATTTATTAATTTACGTATCGTCCTGTCCTCGGAGAAGGAAACCTTGCCGAGCATGAGCAGTGTTTATTTAAGCGCCTTTCTTTATGAGAACGAAATTCATGACCTTTATGGCGTGACGTTTTCTAGCATGGCGGTTGATTATCAAGGGAATTTTTATCGGACAGCGGTCAAAAAGCCTTTTTTAAATGTGATGCTGACGCCTGAAAAAAAGGAAGGTGCCGCATGAGCAAGCGCACGATCGTTCCTTTTGGCCCGCAGCATCCTGTGTTGCCGGAGCCTATTCATTTGGATCTGGTGCTCGAGGATGAAAAGATCGTTGAGGCAATTCCCTCGATCGGATTTATCCATCGCGGGCTCGAGAAGCTTGTCGAGAAAAAAGACTTTATCGAGTTCACGTATGTCGCGGAACGTATCTGTGGCATCTGTAGCTTTATCCATGGGTTGACGTATTGCATCGCGATCGAGCAGATCATGAAGCTTGAGCCTCCGCCGCGCGCCCAATTTCTGCGCGTTATTTGGTCAGAGCTGTCACGTATTCATAGTCATCTTTTGTGGCTGGGGCTCATGGCGGATGCCTTTGGGTTCGAAAGTTTGTTCATGCATTCGTGGCGTATACGTGAGAAGATCCTGGATATTATAGAAGAAACAACAGGGGGCCGCGTGATCTTCGGATCAGCCAAGATCGGCGGTGTGCGGCGTGATATTACAGACGAGAAACTAAAAGAGATCCTCAAGAAACTGGAGACCTACGAAAAAGACATTCGGGAAGTGACGAATGTATTCATCCAGGATTCTTCCGTCAAGCATCGTCTTTGCGGGGTCGGGATCGTCAGTTCCGATGAGGCTTATGCGCTTGGCGCTGTTGGGCCGACCTTGCGCGCCAGCGGCATCGTTTCCGATACGCGCAAGCTTGGTTATGCGGCGTACAATCAGATCGATTTTGAACCTATCGTGGAAAAGGCCGGTGATTGTTATGCCCGATGCGTGGTACGCATTCGAGAACTTTTTCAATCGCTGGATATCATTCGACAGGCCGCGGCCCGTATGCCTCAAGGACCCTTGGAGGTCAAAGTGGTTGGCTTTCCAAATGGGGAATTTTCCGCGCGCACAGAACAACCTCGCGGAGAAGTCATTTATTACGCGAAGGCGAATGGAACAAAGTTTTTAACGCGCTTGCGTGTCCGCACGCCGACGTTCGCCAACATTGCTCCGCTTCTAAAAATGTTGCCCGGAGGCAGCTTGGCGGATGTGCCGGTCTTGATCTTAACGATCGATCCGTGCATTAGCTGCACAGAAAGATAGGCGTATGCGTTTTCTTACGATCACAAAAACATTGCTAAAGTCCCTTTTTTTTGGGCCTGCGACCGAAAAATATCCTTTTGCCAAGAAAACATATTGCGACCGCAGCCGTGGCAGTATCGCGATCGACATTCAAAGCTGTATCTTTTGCGGGTTGTGCCAGCGCAAATGTCCCACGGATGCGATCGTGGTCAGCAAAGAAGAAAAAACATGGACGATCGACCGCTTGCGTTGTATTACGTGCGGCGCCTGCGTCGAAGTTTGTCCCAAAAAATGCCTCGCAATGGAAACTCAATATACCGAGCCCAGCCGGGGGCGCAAAGAGGATTGCTATCGCTATGCATGAGCATCATGCGGTTGACGCGCTTGTCAAACAAGTCATTGAGAAGGCCCATCTTGTCAAGGCGACAAAAGTGTCGCGCGTTATGATCGTTATGGGAGAGTTACTTGGTTTTGACGAAGGGTCCGTGCGCCTATATTTTGAACAGCTCGCCGAAGGAACTGTTGCCGAAGGCGCCGCGCTTTCTTTCAAGACCGCCCAAGCCGGACTGAAATGCAAATCATGCCAGACATCATTCCTGCGTGATAAAGAAAATTTTTCCTGCCCGTCTTGCTGCAGCATGCAGCTTGTCATTACCAGCGGCAAGGAATTCTATGTTGACGCTATTGACGTCGAATCTCCTTAAGGCCTATGTGTTACGCTATTCCTGGAAAAGTCCACGCTGTTGAAGGCAACATCGTGGTGGTGGATTATTTTGGCGAATACAAGCGCGCCCGTTTTGAAATGTGCACGCTTGCCCCAGGCGATTATGTGCTCGCCCAGGGCGGGTATGTGATCCAAAAGGTCGACGCGGCCGAAGCAGAAAAGACCCTTACCGAATGGAAAGATCTTTTTTTTGCCTTAAAAGAAATTGACGCAAAGAAAGTTCAAGGCACTCATCGACAAAAACCACTAAGTCGTTTGGCGATCGAGAGGATATTGTCAAGCTGCATGCAAGAAAAGCCTCTTTCAGATGATGAGGCACAGATACTTCTTGAGCTTCAAGACGAAGAATCGCAAACAGCGCTCTATCAGACTGCCAATGCCTTGCGCCAGAGGTTTCATGACAATGCGTGCTGTGTGCATGGGATCATTGAGATCTCAAATCATTGTCAGCGCGCGTGCCACTATTGCGGGATCTCGACCTGGAACAAACCCCTGAAGCGTTATCGTATGAATCGCGATGAAATACTTGAAGCCGTGCGGGAAGCGGTTGACGTTCACAGCTTTCATTCGCTTGTTTTGCAAAGTGGGGAAGATCAAGCGTATTCGATCGAGGAGTTATGTGACGTGATCGCCGAGATCAAGCGGCGTCATGCTGTTTTGTTGATCGCCAGCTTTGGCGAAGTGGGGCGTGAAGGCTTAGAAAAGTTGTACAAGGCTGGCTGCCGGGGGCTTTTAATGCGCTTTGAAACATCCAATCCGGGCCTTTATCAAAAGCTTCATCCGGGCACCACGCTTGCCTCGCGGATCGACGAACTTAAATACGCGACGAAGTTAGGATTTTTCTTGATCACGGGAGGGCTTGTTGGGCTTCCGGGCCAAACAGCGCAGGACATGATCAACGATATTCGCCTTGCGGCATCTTTGCAGCCGGAAATGTTAAGCTTTGGCCCCTTTTTGGCGCATCCACATACACCTTTAGAGCATGTGAAGCCCGTCAGTGAGGCGATGATGTTCAACGTTTTGGCGCTATCTCGCATCATCGCAGCATCGCAAGCCAAGGTCCTTGTCACAACAGCATTCGAAACATTAAGCCCGAGGGCAAGGGAGCAGGGTTTGATGGCGGGAGGAAGCTCGGTGATGCTTAACGTTACGCCTTTTATGTATCGCAAGCTTTACACGATCTACCCTGATCGGGCACACACAGATGAAAGCGTTGAGCAGCAGATCAAAGAGACAGTTAACTTGTTAGGATCTTTGGGCCGGGCACCGACAGATTTGAGCATTTAGAAAATATCAGGAGGTTTTTATGAAAAAGAACGATCCTCATAAAATTTTAGAAAAAGTCCGCCAACAAAGACCCGTGGTGCATCATTTGACGAACTGGGTCACGATCTATGACTGCGCGAATATCGTTAAGGCCTTGGGCGCATCGCCTGTCATGGCGCATGCCAAAGAAGAAGTGGCGGATATGGTCCAGATCGCTAACAGCCTCGTGCTGAACATCGGAACATTGACGCCAGAATTTGTTGAGGCCATGAAGTTAGCGGCTCAAGCCGCCAATAAAAAAGGAATTCCTGTTGTTTTGGATGTTTGCGGCGCGGGCGCGACACCGTTGCGCGATAAAAAATCTTTTGAGCTTTTGGATGCGGCGCATATTGACATTATCAAAGGGAACGCTTCGGAAGTCGCGCGCGTTGCCGGGGAATCCGTCTCAACCAAGGGTGTGGACGTAGGTGATGTGCAAAAGGATATGGTCAAGGTCGCCCAAACCCTTGCCCAAGATCGTCATTGCGCGGTTGTTGTGACCGGGAAAGAAGACATCGTCACCGATGGCAAGAAGACGCTGATCGTTAAGAATGGCGATGTGATGATGACACATGTCGTCGGAACGGGATGCATGGCCTCTTCGGTCATCGGAACGTTCGCGGCTGTTGACAAAGACCTCGTGCTTGCCGCCGCAAGCGCCTTGGCATGTTTTGAGATCGCGGCAGAGATCGCCGCGAAAACATCCAAAGGCCCGGCAACGTTTAAAGAGAGCCTGCTGGATCGTCTTTTTCATTTGGACAAACGCGCTATTGAAAGAATGCAGCAGATCATTGTTTATCCCTAAAAGGTATTGATAGCCGTTCGTTTTGATCAGATCTTGAAGATGCTGATAAAGCCAAGAAGAACTTTCCCTTTGGGGAACTTTCTTCTTGGCTTTTTTGTCTAAACAATAGAGGTAAGAAGCGCAAAGAAGAGGTTGTTCTGTTCTTCGTGTTTTTCTGAAATGATGATGGCAGCCGTAAGCTCTTTTGGTAGAATAAAGACAAAGGTTTAGCATGACAAAGCAAAGATCTGTTTTAATATTTATATTCATATTATTTATAGCGTTTTTTTACGCCCGGCCTTTGAGCGCTGAGGACGTCCTTTCCTGGAATGATTGCCTGGCTCAGGCGCAAAAGAACAACCCCGAGCTTATTTCCTCTGCGGAAAAAATAAACCAGGAGCGATCCGGCAAGGACATTACCGCTAGCGGCCTTTATCCGCAAACGAATGCGACCTTGGGCGCTTCAACCGGCGAATCAAAGTCAGACAGCGGGGCCACCACCACGAACAATTCGTATTCCTACGGCATTAACGCAAGCCAGCTGATCTTTGATGGCCAAAAAAGCATCAGCGCGACAAAAGCGGCGGAAGAAGATGTCAAAGCCGCTCAAGAAAATTATCGTTTTACATCAACGCAGACACGCTGGAACCTGCGCACGGCGTTCGTCAATTTACTGAAAGCTCAGGAACTGATCAAGGTCGCTCAAGATATCGAGAAGATCCGTCGGGATAATCTCGTTTTGATCACCTTGCGTTATCAGTCCGGCTTAGAGCACAAGGGCGCGCTGTTGACCGCCGAGGCAAATGTCGCGCAAGCGCGATTGGAGATCTCTCAGGCCAAGCGTGATGTGGAGCTGGCACAACGACAGCTCGCGAAAGCCATGGGAGCAAAAGAGTTTAAGGCGTTCTTTGTTCAGGGAGATTTTGTTGTTTCTGCTGCCACGATGCAAAAACCTGATTTTGACCAAGTGATCAAAAAGAACCCTTCCGTCCTTCAGGCGCTTGCCAAAAAGAATTCCGCGATGTTCAACGTGAAAGCGACAAAAGGGAATTTCGCGCCTCAAGTTTCCGCGAGCGCGAACGCTGGCAAAAAAAGCGCTGACTGGCCTCCGGATAACGATCAGTGGAGCGCAGGATTGAACGTGAGCCTGCCTTTATTTGAAGGCGGATTGAAACAAGCGCAGCTTGATCAAGCACGGGCAGTTTATCGGCAAGCTCAGGCGGATGAGAGAACGGCCCAAGATGCGGCCTTGGTCGCGTTACAGCAATCATGGGGAGATCTGCAGGATGCGGTCGAGCGCGTGGATGTTGAGCGAAAGACCTTAGACGCTTCTCAAGAGCGGTCTAAGATCGCGGAAGCTCAATACGCGATAGGTTTTATCACCTTCGATAATTGGATCATCATTGAAAATGATCTTGTCACGGCAAAAAAATCCTATCTTCAAGCTCAAGCGGACGCGTCGCTCGCTGAAGCGGATTGGGTTCAGGCGAAAGGAGAAACATTAGAGTATGCGCCTTAAACGAATATTTATCTTTTTTATTTTTATTGGGCTGATCGCAGGGGGAATATTCCTTAAGTACCCCTGGAAAAAGAGTTCTGAGAAAGCGCGCGGCTTGATAGAGCTCAACCCTGTGGTAGGCGATATTGAGAATTTTATATCGACTACGGGAAGCGTCCTGCCGCGGAATCGCCTTGAGATCGTTCCTCCGGTCAACGGACGTATCGACAAGATCTTTGTTCAGGAAGGCCAGCAGGTCAAGACAGGCGACACGCTCGCGTTGATGAGCTCGACGGAACGCGCGGCGCTTTTGGACGCGGCGCGGGGCCAAGGGGAAGAGACCTTGAAATATTGGCAAGAAGTTTATAAGGCGATCCCTCTGACGTCTCCTATTGATGCGGATGTTATTGTGTCCAAAACCCAGCCCGGACAGACCGTAACGACCGCAGATGCCGTCGTTGTCTTATCGGACGAATTGATCGTGCGCGCGCAAGTTGATGAAACGGATATCGGCAAAGTAAAGCTTGGGCAATCCGCTACCGTTTCATTGGATGCGTACCCGGATGAAAAGATCCAAGCCATTGTAAAACACATTTATTACGAATCAAAGACCGTTAACAACGTTACCGTGTATGAGGTCGACTTGGCATGTGAGAAGATCCCGGTTTTTTTCCGCTCTGGCATGAACGCGACCGTTGATCTTTTGGAGAGTTCAAAGAAGCACGTTTTGCTGGTCCCCACCGAAGCGATCAGCGCAGAGGAAGGAAAACATTTTGTTCTTCTGAAAGTATCCGGAAGCCCCGAGCCTGTGGCGCGAGAGATCGAGATCGGTATTGCCGATAGCGAAAATACTGAGATCGTATCCGGGATTACTTCTGGGGATACCGTCATGATGAAGTCCGAAGAGTATCAGCTGCCCGAAAGCACAACCGGCACTAATCCCTTTATGCCGAAGATGCCGACCCGGCAAAAGAATAGTGCGTTAAAGAATATGCCATTATGATCGAAGTCAAAAATCTTAATAAAACCTACCGCATGGGTTCGGTGACCGTAGAGGCGCTGCGCAATGTATCGCTGAAAATATCAGAAGGCGAGTTTGTCGCTATTATGGGCGCTTCGGGATCGGGCAAGTCAACCTTAATGCATGTCTTGGGCTTACTCGACAGGCCGGACGCGGGAGAATATTTTTTAGATGGCGAGGAAGTGACCAGGCTTTCGGATAAAGAGCTTGCCTTGGTGCGCAATCAGCTGGTTGGATTTGTTTTTCAGCAATTCCATCTTTTGCCGCGTATGACCGCGCTGGAGAATGCTGAGCTTCCTTTGATCTATGCCGGCCGCAAACATCTTAAAGAGCGCGCGGCCAAAGAGATCGAAGAAGTTGGCCTGAAGGACCGTCAGCTACATAAGCCCAACGAGATGTCCGGAGGCCAACAGCAGAGGGTCGCGATCGCGCGCTCACTCGTCAATGACCCTCCTATTATTTTTGCCGATGAACCGACGGGGAATTTGGATACCAAAAGCAAAGAAGAGATCATCGCGATCTTAAAAAAACTCAATCAAAAAGGTAAGACCATTGTGATCGTTACGCATGAACCTGAGATCGCGGCGTATTGCCGTCGCGTGATCCACATGCGGGACGGGCAGATCATTTCGGATAAGACCGTTGCCCCCACTCCGGCCTTGGCCCATGACGGCCAAAGCGAGAGCCAAGTCAGGGATATTTTATTGCGATCTCGCAAGACGATGAACGCGGGGATGGAATTCTTTGATTATTTACGGCAAGCGGTCTTTGCGATGTTGTCGCATAAGATGCGCGCTTTTTTGTCCATCTTAGGTGTCTTGATCGGCGTTGCCGCCGTGATCGCGATGCTCGCGATCGGCCAAGGCGCCAAAGAGTCCATTGAAAAACAGCTTGCTTCGCTGGGATCAAACCTTTTGATCGTGCGCGCCGGCGCGCCAAGATCGATGGGCGTATCATTGCAAGCCGGCACTGCGACCCGGTTCACTTTTAAGGATGTTGCCGCGATCAGGCAACTGAAAGATTCTGTTAAGAGCGCTAGCCCTTCGGTGAGCGATCGCGCGCAGATCGTTTACATGAATAATAATTGGAATACGCAGGTCGAAGGCGTCAGCGTTGACTACGCGCAGCTGCGCTCGGCGGTCCCGACGATCGGCAGGTTCTTTACTGAGGAAGAAGTGAAAGCGAGATCCAAGGTCGCCTTGTTGGGCAAGACAGTCGCCAAGGAGCTTTTTGGCAACAATAATCCGGTGGGGGAAACCGTTAAGATCAATCTGATCAAGTTTGAAGTTGTCGGGATCCTGCCGCCCAAGGGGACAACCGGCCCTCGCGACCAAGATGATACGGTCGTTATTCCTATTACCACCGCGATGTACCGCATTTTTGGCAAGCAATATATTGATTCCATTTATGTCGAAGCGAAAACAGCTGAGCTCACGGATAAGGCTCAGGATGCGATCACGAGCCTTATCATTAAACAACATCGTTTGATCACGGATGACCAGAAAGATTCTTTTCAGATCCGTAATATGGCGGATATTAAGAACACATTGACAGCGACAACCCAGACTATGTCGTTATTGTTGGGGGCTATCGCAGCTATTTCACTATTGGTCGGCGGGATCGGCATTATGAACATTATGCTTGTGTCTGTCACCGAAAGGACCCGCGAGATCGGCCTGCGCAAAGCGATCGGGGCGAATAATACAGATATCATGATCCAATTCTTGATCGAAGCAGTTTTGATGTCGCTGCTAGGCGGCATTAGCGGTGTTGCGTTGGGCGCGGGAACATCGATCCTGATCACGTCGATCGCCGGCTGGGCAGCAAAGGTTTCAGTCTTTTCTATTGTATTGTCTGTTGTCTTTTCTCTTTTTATCGGCGTTGTCTTCGGGCTTTGGCCGGCGCGGCAAGCATCGCGCTTGGATCCGATCACAGCCTTGCGCTACGAGTAGGATATATTTTGTATTGATGGGATTGACAAGAGCTATCTCTTGATGTTTAATGATAGCGTAAAATAATAACAAAGGGGAGGTCGCTCACAGCGGCCTGAGAGTCTTCGTGGTAACGAAGTGACCCTGATAACCTGATCTGGATAATGCCAGCGGAGGGAAAGGAGGCAACAGCTTTTGATCCTCATGCATTCGGCATGGGGATTTCTCATTTTTAAGGGGAATCATTGAAAGGAATACAGAATGAAATTAGATGAAATAAAGATTTCGAAGGCGATCATTGAAACATATAACGAAAAATTGATCAACGCTCTAGATGTTGACGTGGCGGTTGTCGGCGGCGGGCCGGCTGGCATGGTGTGTGGTTATTATTTGGCCAAAGCAGGCAAGCGCGTTGCGTTGTTCGAGCGCAAGCTTTCCGTCGGCGGCGGCATGTGGGGTGGTGGGGTGATGTTCAACGAGATCGTTGTTCAGGCTCAGGCCAAGGATATCCTCGATGAATTTGGTATTCGCAGCAAGCTTTATGAGAAAAATTGTTACACGGCTGATGCGGTCGAATGTGTAAGCGGTATTTGTTTTCAAGCTGTTCAAACAGGGTTAAAGATCTTTAATTTGATGAGCGTGGAGGATGTCATGGCGCACGGCAAAAAGATCACAGGCCTTGTTTTGAACTGGACAGCTGTGGAGATGGCGCATCTTCATGTCGATCCTATCACGATGCGCGCTAAGCATGTGGTGGACGCTACAGGACATGCAGCTGAGGTCGTGCGGATCGTTGAGAGAAAGTCCGGCATTCGGCTAAAGACAAAGACCGGCAAGATGATGGGCGAGGGGTCAATGTGCGCGCACGAAGGGGAACTGGCCACACTTCGCAATTCAAAAGAGGTTTGCAGTGGGCTATCCGTTTGCGGGATGTGCGCTAACGCGGTTTTTGGCGGCCCGCGCATGGGGCCGATCTTTGGAGGGATGCTGTTGTCAGGAAAAAAAATCGCCCAGGAGCTGATCAAGAAAATATAGGATGAATTTGCAAAGGGCTGGGCGTTAGCGCCCAGCCCTGTCCTGCCTTTTGGCACAAATCTGGCAGCAACATAATTGCAAATGAAACAAAAGTTTTATCTGAAATAGGGTTTTCTCCTAACAAGAAAAGAGTTTACATGAGAAGTGAAGAAGTATAATATAAATGATTATGGACTGCCAAATAAGAAAATATTTACACCTAAAAGAGGATCTTCGTGGAGATCCTCTTTTTTATTTAAAGGAGGAATAAATGAGAAAAGGCGTCATTTTTGTGTTAGCTATTTTGTTTTTAGCCGGTTGTTCAACTGCTAGTTCTCATCGGCAACAGGTTATGGATGACAAGGGTGACAGGTTAACTGTCGGCAAGGTGCAGAGAGAAATTCGCATAGGCATGCCTTCGGCGCAAGTTATTGAAGCGCTCGGATCGCCAAATATTGTGTCAACTGATGAGAATAGGTTAGAAGTTTGGGTTTATGATAAGTTTGCTACAGATGTGTCTTATTCAAACAATGAAGGTGGTGTTTGGTTGATTTTGGGGAGCGTAGGCGGGAATTCAGGAGCAACGTCGAGCACGCAGAGGACCTTAACAATTGTTGTTAAGTTTGACGCTGATAAGAAAGTTCGAGATTTTGCCTATCACTCATCGAGTTTTTAAAGGTATAACCTATGAGAAAAACATTTCTATTTTTTAAGGTATTTATTGTTTTGTTTGTGTGCTTAGGGTTATTTGGTTGCGCAAGCGTTCCAAAAGGATTTCTTAAAATTGATGAGAAGTCTTTAGAAAAAAGACAATTGCAGATGAGGCAATATGACACAACTAATGAAGAGCAGATTATTACTTCTGTGGCGGGGGTTTTGCAAGATTTAAGCTTTACCTTGGATGAAAGCGAATCGGAGCTGGGATTAATTTCTGCCTCTAAAGCTGCTAGTGCCGTTAACGGTGGACAAGTAGCGTTGGCTGTTGTTGCCGATATGCTAGGTGCTTTGGGAGGAAGCTACTCCAACAATGTTTCAAGAGCTGACAAAGAGCAAAGAGTAAAAGCTTCGGTTATTGCTAGGCCTAGTTTGGATGGAAGAAAGATAGTCGTTCGGGTTACGTTTCAGAGAATCGTTTGGAATATGAACGGACAAATCAACAGAGTCGAAACCGTTAATGATCCAGAAATGTATCAGAAATTTTACGATGGCTTATCAAAAGCAATATTTTTGGAGGCGCAAAAAATATGAGTAATTCAAGAAGATATGCATCTTTTATGGCTGTGTTATTTTTAGGGTTTTTTATGTGTGGATGTGCAACAACTGCTGTTAAGGCTCTTGAGACGAGTGAGAGCCAGGTAAAGCTAAGAAGTATGCAGACGCGTTCTTTCGATACAGCTGATAAAAAGAGAATGATGCAAACGGTCATTAGCACAATGCAGGATTTGGATTTTGTTATTGATAAAGCGGATTTAACGCTCGGATCTATTACTGGCTCTAAGTATCTCGGATATGCAATCGTTACCATGACTGTAACTGTAAGACCAAGGGGAGAGAAACAATTATTGGTAAGAGCCAACGCTCAGTATGGGGTTACTTCAGTAGATGATCCTGCAACTTATCAAGATTTTTTTGTTGCCCTAGAAAAGGCGCTTTTCTTGACAGCTCAGCAGGTGGATTAATTGCAAATTGCTAGCGTTACCACAAATATTACGGTTGTTCACGTCTAGCATAAATTGCGTCCGCCTTAAATAGAGAAGCGGTCTCGCAATCTGATGGGCTCTGATGAATAATATTCATCAGAGCCCAAATTTTTTCTTGACAAATTTCACATCTTATTCTATACTCTACCATGTCTATAGGAATTATAGAGAAACAGGAGAGATATGAAGGTCACATACAAAGGGGATTACGCGCTCAAGGCAGTTCTGGATCTGGCACTGCACTATGATCAGGGATTAGCGACGATCCAGGAAATAGCCCAGCGTATTGACGCGCCGGTTAAATTCTTAGAGCAAATCTTGGCAGATCTTAAAAAAGGCGGTTTTGTTGAGAGTAGACGCGGCAAGGTTGGCGGATACTCGCTCTCGCGCGATCCTGGCAAGATAACCGTAGGCGAGGTGATCCGCTTTGTCGATGGACCCATAGAGCCTATTTCCTGCGTGAGCGCAGGGTATACGAATTGCGCGGATCTAAGAAAATGTGTCTTTAAGAAAATATGGCATCAGGTCGCGGATGCCACATCAGATATTATAGACCATATTACTTTTGAAGATCTGGTCAACCAGGTTAAGGCGCGTGAGAACGTTTTGGCGTACTCTATATAAGGAAAAGACCATGAATTTCTACACAGCGAAAGACAAAATGATGTACATGTGTTGCTTCTACGGCAGAGGAGGCCTGCTTATGTGATCTTGTATCACAACGTAAGTAGGCCAACGCACCACTGCCAAAGAAAAGCAGTGGTTTTTTATTAGAAAAACATAAAGGAGAGAATATGAGCAAGAATGATAAAGACCTAAGGATAGAAACACTCGCGCTCCATGGAGGCCAGGAGGCAGACCCCACCACAGGATCGCGGGCAGTTCCTATTTATCAAACTACATCTTACCAATTCAAGAGCAGCGACCATGCAGCGAATCTTTTTGGGTTGAAGGAATTTGGCAACATCTATACGCGGCTCATGAATCCCACGACGGATGTCTTTGAAAAACGCGTGGCAGCCTTGGATGGCGGTGTGGGTGCTCTGGCGGTCGCCAGCGGCCAGTCGGCGATCACGCTTTCGCTTTTGAATATCGCGCAGGCAGGGGATGAGATCGTTTCCGCGGACAATCTTTACGGGGGAACGTACACGCTTTTTCACTACACGTTCGCGCGTTTAGGTATTAAGGTCAAATTTGTAAAGTCCAATGACCTGGACGCGATCCAAAAAGCCATTACGCCTAAGACAAAAGCGATCTACGCGGAGTCCATCGGAAATCCTAAGCTGGATGTGGCTGATCTGGAAGGTATTTCTAAGGTCGCCCACAAAAACGGTATTCCGTTTGTCTTGGACAATACTTCTTCACCGTATCTGTTGCGCCCCATTGATCACGGTGTTGATATCGTTGCTTACTCGGCCACAAAATTCATCGGAGGCCATGGGACAAGTATCGGTGGTGTCATTGTTGATTCGGGCAAGTTCGACTGGACCAACGGCAAGTTCCCTTTGATCGCTGCTCCGGATCCAAGCTATCATGGGATCAATTTTGTTGAGGCGTTAAAGCCGCTGGGGAATATCGCCTACATCATCAAGGCGCGTGTCACGCTTTTGCGCGATCTGGGGCCATGCGTATCACCATTCAATTCTTTCTTGTTTTTGCAAGGATTGGAAACATTGCACCTAAGATTGCCGCGTCATTCGGAAAACGCGCTTGCCGTAGCGAAGTATCTTAAAAAGCATCCTAAGGTGAGCTGGGTTAATTATCCCGGATTAGACGACAGCCCTGAAAAAGAACGCGTGAAAAAATATTTGCCCAAAGGGGCCGGTGCCATCATCGGTTTTGGTATTAAGGGTGGGCTTGAGGCAGGAAAAAAATTTATTAACGCGCTAGAGCTTATATCACATCTGGCGAATATTGGTGATGCAAAGACCCTCGCGATCCATCCGGCTACAACAACACATCAACAGCTCTCCGGCGAAGAACAGCTGGCGACGGGTGTTACGCCGGATTTTATCCGTTTGTCCATTGGTCTTGAGCATATCGAAGACATTATTGCAGATATTGAACAATCATTGGGGAGAACTTAACAAGAGGAAGCCCCGCGGTCGCTTGTCTGCCTATCGGCAGAAAAGCTCCCTGGGGTAAATTCGCGCATATAATTTAACGCTCCCTTTGGTCGCGTAAGTTATGCGCTCATTTAAGGAGGCATAAATGAGTAAAATATTTTCAGATATTACAAAAACGATCGGCAATACACCGCTTGTAAAATTAAATCGTATTGCCGAAGGCACGCACGCAACGATCTTAGCAAAGGTGGAGTAGTTTAATCCACTTTCAAGTGTCAAAGATCGTATCGGTGTGGCCATGATCGAGAATGCAGAAAAACAAGGTATTCTGAAAAAAG
>Ga0172375_10004204_pt1 | contig 21465 bp, 17 predicted proteins | sample LakKiv1m_FD_114537 | JGI IMG/M metagenome (GOLD analysis project Ga0172375, IMG submission 114537) | Freshwater microbial communities from Kabuno Bay, South-Kivu, Congo - kab_092012_11.1m | ecosystem: Environmental > Aquatic > Freshwater > Lake | place: Democratic Republic of the Congo...
CTGTCAATATGGAGCATCTACAAACACAACAAGATATTTAGAAATCATAAGGGTTAAAGATACCTCATCAACTAATGATTGGGAATGGAAGCCAGGCGACACAGTTGATGTTGATGTTAGAGTAAAATACACAAATACTCAAGATTCAGATGATAGTATAGATGCTGTTATAAAACTTGATTTATATGACTCTATTAGCAACGAATATGTTGATTTGGATAATTCTGATGAATTCGAAAGAGAAATATCTCTTGATGAAGGAAGTTCTCAAACAGAAACATTCAATATTGATGTGCCTATTGAGGATATTGTAGATGGCGCTTCAAGATACAAACTTTATGTAAAAGTTTATGAAGATGGTGAAGAAGATACACTTTGCACTGATAAAGATAATAACAACAATTATTTCCAAGATATAACAATAGAAAAGAAAAGTTATGAAGTAATACTTAAGAGTTTGGATGTAACATCACCTGTTCCTTGCGGACAGCAAGCAACAGTTTCAGCAACAGCTTGGAACATTGGAAACAATGATGAAGATCAAGTTTATGTAAGTGCTTACAACAGAGAACTTGGTTTAATAAATGTAAGTTCAAATGTATTTTCACTTGACCAAGGTGATTCAAATAGAGTTGATATAGATTTCATGGTACCAGCAAATGCAACAGAAAAAACTTACGATATTATATTAACGGGATATTACAAGTACAGCAAATCTTCTGAAATTTACAGAGAAGAAACATCTGAGAATTACAGAGTTGCATTAAAAGTTGAAGGTTGCACAAAAACACCATCAGTTTCAATAACACCCGTTCTATCAGATAATACTCCAAGAGCAGTAATAGGAAATCAAGTTACAATTGAAGCAACACTAAAGAACACAGGAACAACTTCAGCAGATTACACAGTTGATGTTTCTGGAAATACTCAATGGTCAAGCGTATCTTCAATAGAACCTAAAACAGTTACATTAGATGCAGGAGAATCAAAGAAGGTATTAATTACTCTTAGCATAAATAGTGATGCACAAGAAGGCGATGAAGAATTCACAATAAGAGTAACTTCAAATGGAATAGCAAAAGAACAAAAAGTTCTATTAACTCTTGAAAAATCTCAATTAGGAAATGCAATACTTGAAAACATAACTAACAACTGGTTCATATACGCAATTGTTTTGATTAATGTTATATTGATTATTGCAATAATCATTGTAGTAAGAAGAATAGTTTCAAAAGATTAATTCTTCTTTGTTCTTTCTTTAAGCAATTATTTATATACTTTATATTATTATTTTTTTCATGTCTAAAAAAGAAGCAAGAAAGTTTTTACTAATATTTCTAAGGTATTTTTTTCTACTAGCCTTTGCTCTATTTGCATTTAATTTTCCATTCTTTTACGAGTTCTTTCTAAGACTTACAATCTACCCTCTTAATTTTCTTTTAAATCTCTTTTATAACTCAAGTTTTTCCAACAACCTTATAGCAATAAATGGCTATCATATAGAACTTATACCGGCTTGTATTGCAATAGCGGCTTATTTCCTGCTTCTAACTCTTAATCTAACAACACCCATGAATCCAAGAAAAAGAATTTATTCTGTTATTTTTTCCTTTCTGATTTTTTTATTATTTAATATAGCAAGACTTTTCTTTCTATCCCTTCTTTTTATTAATTCTAATATTTATTTTGAGCAGATTCACATGATTCTCTGGTATTCAATAAATATTTTATTTGTTTTAATAGCCTGGTTCTTGACTGTTTATTTATTTAAAATAAAAAACATACCAGTATATCAAGATTTCAAGTCTCTTTTTTTAAATTTAGAAAAAAGAAGAATAAAAAGGTTTTTATAACTAATATTTCTTAGACTAGAATGGACATCCTTAACTTTATACTTAATCTTTTAATGCATTCTGATAAGTACATTGGTTTTTTCTTGCAGAATTATGGCCCCTTAACTTATGCAATACTCTTCCTTGTTATTTTCCTTGAAACAGGACTTGTGGTAACTCCTTTCTTACCTGGCGATTCTCTTATTTTTATTGCAGGTACTTTCGCTGCAATAGGTTCTCTAAATGTTTTTTTGCTCTTTATTATCCTTTTCCTTGCAGCAGTAATAGGGGATTCTGTAAACTATGCTATTGGGCGCTATCTTGGTCCAAAAATATTCCATAAAGACACAGGAAAATTCTTAAGAAAGGATTATCTCTATAAGACTAGAGATTTCTTTGACAGGCACGGCGGTAAAACCATTGTTTTCGCACGTTTTATGCCTTTTATAAGAACCTTTGCACCTTTTGTAGCAGGAATAGGAAGCATGCGTTATTCTCATTTCTTTAGTTATAATGTGCTTGGCGGATTCCTCTGGGTGGGTATATGCGTTTTACTTGGGTATTTCTTTGGTAATATTACAATTGTAAGAGAGAATCTAACCCTTTTTGTAATACTAATAGTAGCAACTTCAATGACTCCTGCTGTAATACATTTTATAAGAAAAAAACTAAAAAGAAAATATTAAAACTTAGAAAAATATTGTTCTAACATTGCTAATTCAAATCTTTCTGTTGCTCTTACTATTTCACAATCTTTAAACTCAAGCTTATAGCAATTTACTTGCGGTTTGCTTATCTTTGTTTCGTTGCTATTAGTTATGTATATAACAGTATTAAGGGGGTTTGTATTGCAGTTAACATAAGGAATATCTGTTGTATTTATACTAGAATTATCTAAAGCCGCTTTGTAATCTATTCCAAAACCATGAAGGAATATCCCAAGATTTCCTCCAGCAACAGCATTATCCTTACATGCGGTTATATTAAAAGATATGTAGGTTTTTCTATCTAATAGGAATTTTATTTGGTCCTCAGGTATTTGAACAGGTATGTCTGACAGAGTATTTGGATTATTATTAAAATCAATAGAAAAGGTTTTAATTAACTTCCTACTAGAATCATAAAGCGGGATTTGTGCAGTATAGAATAAAAGACTTCCAACTTGTTTTTTATTAAAGGTTACGTCATTATATTTGACAGTGTTAGAATTTTTTGGAATAAAAAAGTATATTGCTGCCCCAACTATTATAATAAAAACTAAGACAAATATAATTCTCATCTGACTATCTTTAATATTTTTCTTTTTCATTTTTGATTTAAGAATATCCTTTCAATCTTTCTAACTCTCTTTTTGCTTCTTCAAAACGCCTTTCAGCTTCATTAACTCTTTGCTTTTTATGTTTTATCTCATCTATTGTTTCCTGTGCTTCTTTTATTTTTTTCTGGGCTTCAGCCAATTCCTTTTCTATTCTTGAGTTTGGCTGTATTCTTATATCTTCTTTTTTGCTTGAACTTGACGATGGCAATGGGAAATGCCATTTACCCCTCATTTTTCTTAAGAAAAATAAAACAGCAACACCGACGATTATTATTCCAACTATTGCATAAATCCAATTCTGGAATTTAATAATAAAACTCTTGATGCTTGAACTAACTGAACTAATTGAACCCATAAGAGAAAAACCCGTGCTATTTTGACTTGTTTGATTGGTAGTAATGTTTTGTGTTGTTTGATTATTTATTCTGCTAGAAGTATTAGTATTTGTGCTGGTATTTGTATTGGTATTAGTATTCGCATTTGATGTAGTTGAATTAGTCCCGAATGGATCAAGAGTTATTGGACTGCCTAAAGTAACATTTACATATTTTTTTGTTGCTACTATTCTGCCTTCATTTTTCATAATTAAAGTAATGGATGATATCTCTGCATTTGATGTTAATGTAATTGTATTGCTTTCCTTAAAATCAGTATAAAAATCAGTTATCTTTATTGATTCAACACCGGTTGGATCTAAAACACTCACTCTAACAGAAAGATTATATGTTGTTGGTGCTTTTACTGTTATTAGTGTGTCATCCGCACTTATTAAAGGTAAAACTAAAGCCAAGAATAAAATCAAAAACACTATTTTTTTTGTCATTTCTTATTTATAAATTTACAAACCTATTTTATTAAAAGTATAACAGAACTTATATTTATAAATATTGCTTATTTTATTCCAAGGATTCTAAAAAGGAAAGCATCAGAAGTCAAGCCAGAATCTCCGCTAATATACTGAATTACAGTACAACCATTCTCCTGAAAAATCTTAGAATTATTTGTCTGCTTAAATATAATTACATTGTCAGTTAAACAGTTTTTTATAGCATGGTCCTCTGTGCAATTCTCATATATGCAGCTATAATCTGTTTTTTGGACAAATCTATCCAAATTCATCCTTATTTCAGATATGCCCACACCATAAATATCTTCTTGTGAATTTATTCCAAAGTAAAGCGGTTTATCTTTGTATTCACCAATCGCTTTAGTCAGATTAATTGTAACATTCTCAACATCATTTGGATTAAACCTTGTTTGATATTCAACTCCATTAACAGAAAAACCCCAGTAGCCATAGTCATTTTCTATGAACTTAATACCATTATAGGTAACGGTTTGGCTAGTATCATTATTTTTTGAGTAGTCAGAAACAAAATAACCTGCTATACTGAAGAGCATTATTATTCCAAGCACAATAACAATTACTTTTTTATTTCTCTCGTCTTTTTTCTTCTGTTCTTCTCGAGTAATTATCTTTCTCATATTATCTCTATGAAATTAAGTCTTTTAAACCTTATCATAGAATTAGCATACTTACCAGAAGTGAGTAAAAAAAGAAAGAAAAAGAAATAAAAAAATTTAAAATTTGTTTATGAAGTTGTCTGTGGTAGAACTAACTTTGTACCAACATCTGTTGATACTGTTCCGTCCTTAACCTTAGCTACAGCCTTAGTTGTTTCAGGTCCCTCGTAACCAGCAACTAGCATTGCTATTTTCTGATTATTGTAGGGGCTTACAGAAACTTGTATCAAATATTTGGTTGGACCAGCAGTTGTTTGTGCAGCCCAAGCATCTCCGCATATCGGAGCGCTACTTGCGCCATTTGTTAATATCATGGCAGCAGCCTTATTGATACATGATCCTCCAACAACAATTAAGTTGTTTGAAGCAACTGAATCAACTTTATCATCTGTAACTACAGTTATACTTGATGAACCAACACTTACAGCAGCAGCAGAGAAAACAATATCAACATACATCTGATCTAACGGATTGTATATTGTTGCTTTGTTATTTGTTCCACTTGAAATATCGTATTGTACGAAATCTCCATATCTATCTACAGCTTGCCTCAAGTATGAGTTAGAGCCTAGACTTGTGAAACTTGCAGCACTGTCTTTGAATACAGGTTGTGCAACAGCAATTTCAACAGGGCTTGTTCCGGCTGTTGATAATGGTATGCAAATATAATCACCATATGTTGATTGATTATGTTGCTTTTTCTCCATTAACAATATAGCAGGGCCGTATGTTTGATTGAAGTTACATTCTGGTATTCCGCCATCATTATCAGGATCAATACCTCCAAGTATTGCTCCAGCTACAGCTCCAGATGTATTGGCAAGATTTGAAGTTGTCCAATTTACTGTAAGAGCAGCATTTGAACCCGCGGTTACAAAAGTTACTGCAACAGCACCAGTTGTAGTCAAGTTAGCAATATTAGCAGTTCCAGCTGTTGTATCTAATGTATCTCCTCCATTTGGTAAAATGTAAGCTGTTCCATTAGTTATGTTTGTTGGTGCAACAATTGCCATGAATTCACCATTTGCTAGTTGAAGTCTTGGGAATAATGTTGTATATGTACCAACAGAACCAGCAGCAGCACCAGTACCCCATGTTATCTTAACACCGTCTGTTGAGACGTTATTAAGGAAGTATTGCCCTCCTCCGATTGTAACTGCATTAGCAGTTGCACCAGTTGAGTTTAGGGTTATACTGTATGGTGTACCTGTTATAATATCTGATAAAGATACTTTATTATTGCTTCCAGTGTATGTAAAACTAACACTGTCAACTCTTAAAATCATACCTTTATCTCCTTCATTAACAACGATGTAATCGTTTTCTTTTGCGTTTTCTCCTTCAAGTACGTGGATGTAATTCCTTCCGCTTGAAGCAGCAGCAGCATGAGCCAATATAGGTGATACTGTACTAGTTGAAGTATCATTATCATAAGCAAAATCAAGTGTGTATTGTCCTTCTTCCTTAGCTAAAGCGCTTGTGAATGTAACACTAGCTTTCAAGTTATTATCAGTATCGACAACAATTTGATCTCTAGCATCTGCTTTCAAAGTAGGAATAGTACCCACTAGATTTACTCTTAATCCTCCGAATACAGGATCAACGAATGAATCTCCATCTTTGATGTAGTCTGTTGTTGTTTTTTGCTTAGCAACAGCAACTTGTATTTGGCTTATTCCATCACCAGTTCCTGTTATAGTGCAATTTGTACCTAAAAGAATCTCATCATCACTACCATATGTTACTTTTTGAGCATTTTGAAGAGTTATCTTGTTTGAGCCAATAAGTAAAGTAGCGGTGTTTGTTGTTGATTCTTTAGCAGAGTAAATGACTGTCTTTGCGTATATGTCAAGTCCTCCTACTTTTCCACTAGCACCCTCAACTATTTCTTGAGGAGTACCTCCATCAACAGCAAGAGTTACTCTATCTGTTGTAGATTGTGTTATTGCAACAATTTCTACAGTGTGTTCTGCTCCATTGATTGTTACAGTTGCAGTTTCTCCTTCTTTAAGAGATTTTTCAACACCTGAACCATACAATACGACTTTTTTATCGCCTGTATTTGAACCAGAGCCTATTGTATACTTTTGTCCTAATATACTTACTTCATGTCCTTTAACAGAAGAATTAGAAACATCAAGAACTTTGTTCAAGTTTAACTTGTATGTATACAAAGGTGTTGCAGCATCAGTTCCTACTTGTATGTGCAAGATAGGATCATCAACATCTCCACCACTTGTTCCAAATGCAATAGCAGAACTACCTACGCTTATTATTTGTGAATAAGTATATGTTGTTCCAGCATCATCTGTGAATGTTCCATCAGCTAAAGTATTTGGCATTTCAGTGTTAGTCAAAGTTGACCGTCCACCTGAAGTTAAAAGATCAGCAAAATTAATCTTGCTTGAAGAAGCTAGATTAACTTGGTCTCCTGTTCCTGATATTGTTGCGCCTTCTTTAACAGTTACACTCTTGTCAAGTGTAGCTCCTAAATCAGTAGCAGCAAGCATATCTGATGCAATTGCATTTTGTCCGTAAACAATAGCAGCATCAGCAACACCATCCTTTACGAAAGGTGCAGGCCAGGCAGCAGTAGCGAAAGCAATTGTGCTTCCAATCATAACTGTCGAAGCCAATACCGAAGCTATTTTCTTAAAATTTATTTTCATTTTTATTAACCTCCTTTCACACAATTGAACTATGCCTTTGTGTATGCTTTTAATTAGTCATTTGCAAACACATGACACTTATCTATGTATTCTCTGTATGTCAAAACTGCTTTTCTAAGTCATTAATTGTTGACAATAGTTATCTGGTTTTTTACCTTTAAAAACCTTTTGCATTCTCGCCCATAAAACACCGAATATCTCGGGATTCCTTTATAAACCTTTTGGTATCACTAGTTTAAGATTACAGCTTTTTTGGACTTGAATTAGTATAATTTTTTATTAGTTAATTTATGCTATTAATATAGGTACTAAAGATATAGATATCAATAATATATATATTATAGATATCTAGAAAGATTTATATAGTATAACCGACGCTATAATACTGAAAAAGAGTTAAATTTTTGAAGAACATGGCAACTAAAAATATAAAAACAAAGACAATTACAGTAGAACAAAAAAAAGGCACCTTCAGAGCACTATTCAGCCGTTTCAAAATAGAAAAAACAGATAAAACAGCAGATATTTCTGCTCTTAGGAGTTTAATGAGCAATGAAAAAGCCAGGATTCTACATGTTCTTAAGACACAGCAGCCTAACTCAATCTATAAACTGGCTAAGATTCTCGGCCGCGGTTTTAAAGCAGTCAGACAAGATATGACTGTTTTAGAAGAGTTTGGCTTTGTTGAGATGATACCCATTCATAAAGGAAAAAGAGAGAAACTAAAACCCCTCATTGTTCTTGATGAATTAGACATAAAATTTAAGCTTTAATTTTTAGTAATTGTTTAGCTATTTTTGCATATCTCAAGTCTTACTAGTATTCCCCCACTATCAAGACTTATTGGTGCGGTTTCAGCTTTTTTAGCAGCACAAAAAGAATTATTGCCTGAACTAATAGTAAGTATATTGTTTTGCCTTGTGCTTGAATCACTAGTATTTAAATAATAATCAGCCCTAAGAAGATAATAGCTAATAGAAGCACCCTGACCTGTTACAAAAGCCCTTTTTAGCATCTCACTATAGGTTCTATTAAGGACCACGCATGACTTTTCCCCATTACCGCATTCTTTCTGGCTATCTAAATAACAATCTTTGACTAGTTCATGCAGAGTTCTATAGTTGGGTTCGCTATCCTTAAAACATTCTGTTGTATAAACAGTAGCAGCGCTAAGAAAATTACCAATAAGAGCATCCTCGCCTGCAATAGGAACCTTTGGTTTTAGATAAATCCCAAGAAAAATAACAGAAACAATCACAACCATTATAACAATTATCATGAATCCAAACATTTCATACTGTGATTTATCTGATTTAAAATTATTTTTCATTTTATTCATTTCTAGTGTCTGAAGTGTATATCATTATCCTTCCAAGCTCCCACCTTTTGTAATTATAGCCGTTTTTAGTGTCTGTTCTACATAAACTCACAAAATTAGCATCAGCAACAGAGTCATTTATTGGTTTAATAACAGTAAAAGTATTGCAATTAGGATAGTTTCCTATAGTGCATTCTATTGTTTCATTTGAATAAGGAAGAAGCTTCTTTATAACAAGCCCATCAATTTTCCAGAAATTCTTATATATTGTATGCTCTTTAAATATAACCAGCTTATCCATATCAATTGAATTGCCAGCACCACAACTGAGTTCAGGACTATCAGCAATTCTCATAACAAGCATTAATGCCCTGTCCTTTTGAGATTCATAAACGCTTGTCTTAATTCCGCTCATTGTAGTTGTTATGTAAAATAAGAATACTATTATAAAGAAAAAAAAGATGAATATAAGCACAAAAATCATCTCCTTTATATTTGTTTGAGACTTCTTAGAATTCCTAATGCATTTAGAAGAAAGTTCTGGTTTCATTTTACTTAACTCTATTTATCTTGAATAGAGTTCTATTAACGTCCTGCTTAGGAACTTTTTTTAGAAACATTTTCAACTTAGAGCCAAGCCAATTATTTTTCTTATAATCTTCTCCAACTAATGCTCCTGCTAATTTCTTATATTCAATGCTTGAATGGGTTTTTCCAAATAAGGTTGAAGGCATGTTTCTATGGAGAGCTTCAACAACCTTTGTTTCATGAGGTAAAAATGCGAGAACAGGGACATCGCAGGTTTTTTCTATATCATCCAGACTGAGTTCAAAATCCTTATTATAAACCTTATTTATTATAATCCCGTTTATTGGCGTTTTCTTTTCTTTAGCAAATCTGATTGCTTTTAGAGTTGTGCTTAGTGTTACTAAATCAGGAGTAGTTATAACAATAAGTTCATCACTAGCCATCATTGCCCCAAGTAGCTCATTAGTTAAATTAGGTGAAGAATCAATGATAACAACATCGTATTTTCTTTTAATATCACCAAGTTTTTCTCTTAACTTCAGAGGATTTACAGCAGGATAGTTTACAGAGCCAGGAATAATATCAAAACCATGTCCTGTTTCATAAACAGCCTGTTTAATTCCTGCTTTATCGTCAAGAACATGATGTATTGTTATTTCAGGATTAAGAAAACCAATATGCAAAGCAAGATTTGGGGCAGAAAGATTTCCATCAACTAACAAAACTTTCTTATTATAATCATTGGCGAGACTTGCACCTATCGCAATTACAGAAGAGGTTTTTCCAACCCCGCCCTTTATAGAAATGATTCCTATTGTTTTTCCCATTTTCACCTCTTTAATTATTTAATTATATTTGTCTTTTATGCTTTTTAATACTTTTGTTTTTATGATTCGCAGTTATAAACCCTGCAATCCAGGTCAACTTTGCAGTTTTTATCATCCATTGCTTTAACTTCGTCAAATATATTCATCAAACTGCTCGATGAAGTTAAGTTTCCTGCTTGGCTTGCAATTGTCTTAAGATATGAGCTTATATCAGAAGAACAGCCCGCTCTTCCTATTACCCCTATCTTTTCATCATAAATATTTGCAAGTTCATTAATTTTTTTCCCAAGTCTCTTAATATTACATTCGTAAATTTCATTTGAAGAAAAGATAGCAGCATAAATGAGGTTTCCAAAATACTCAACTGTTTTTCCATTCTTAGTTACACTACCTTTTTCATAACTGCTTGTGCAATAATCTTCATTACAATCACCAGAAACACTTATATTGCATCCATAAGCTCCTTCAAAGCAAACCCTTATGCTTCCTTTTGCACAAAGATTTACATTAGAAGTTACATTTATATTTAGGAAATGAACGCCACTTAAATCTTCTGCAATCTTCTCTGGCGGCTGTACAAAACAATAATTTTCAGAAGAACTTACAATCATTATTAAATCATCAACTTTAAAACCGCTAAAAAAAGGAAAAGCAGTTATATAGAATACTTTTCCCTGCAAAAAATTGTTTGCAAATATGTATTTATTATATCTGCTTATTGCTTCTCCTGCCTCAGGCCATTTTTTTAAAATTCCAGATTCTTCTGTAAACGCAAGTGTTTCTCTACCAAAAGGGAATCTTGAGTTTGGCACAGAACAATTAAAATAAATTCTCGTTTCTTTTTTGAATCTTATAGGTTCAGGAGAAGTTGCGCTCGTTATGCCATTTGAAGCCGGGTCAAGATAATTTAATAGTTGCTGTCCTGACAAGCTGTTTTCAACTCGAGTTTCTGTATTTACAAGTCTTGTAGTAGCATAAATTGCTATGAGTATTATAAAGCAACCAGCAACAATAGCAAAAATCCAGCTATAAGGCAAATCAAAGAGTGCTTTTTTGCTTTTCATTTTATTCGCTTACTTCGACAAGGTTTTTACCTTGTTTTATTGCAAGCCCAATTTTAACTTTTTGATTTACAACTTTTATACATACGGGATTATGATTACTCAAATCAAGATGTTTTAATTCTTTGCTTTTAAAATCAAGATTAGTTGATGGGGCATAAAGATAAAAATTATCTCTGAAATTTATTCCTTTGCTTTTTATTTCTGATATAACGCCCTTTTCTAAGTCATTAGCATTTGAAGTTATATTTAAATTCCAATTTACAAAGCAAACCCACTCAATTCCAGAAGGAAGTACTCCGCTATATGAAGTTGACACCTCTATTCCAGGATTCCAAACCTCATTAATTTTTGCTTCAAGATTCTGTACAAATGAGATAATCTGGGCATTTTTTTGCCAACCCAAAAAAAATCTGATGCCAATGAAAGCAACAACAATAAAAAAAACAATCATTATAATGGCAAATATCATTGAAAAGGACATTCCAAATACCTCTGCTTTTCTATTTTTCAAATCTAAGATTTTTTTATTTTTCATAAACTCACTTTTGATTTATCTAACTCGAGCTGATACTATAAGGTATAATTATAATAGAACATTCACTTGGATTAGGCTGATTGCCGTATCTGTCAACGCATTTTATATAATAGTTCTGATTTGTTTTCCAAGCAGTTGTGTGAAGTGTTTGATTTGAGTAAGGCATCTCTGTTCCCTCTGATTTAGCAATATCGAAATTGCATGAGCTGGTTGAGTAATAACAAGAAGAGTCTTCATCAACGCCTATAATTAATTGGCTTTCAAGACTATAAACTCTAACAACAGTAGGAGCAGACCTATCTGTAAATATAGAGAAGTTCGTTGAATTAAAGGCAGTATTTCCTCCGAGATCAAAGCATTTGAAGTAATAGTTATAATTTCCTTGTGTTAAATCAAGATTCTGTGTATGAAGGTTTCCTCCTGTTTCAGACATTTCAACAAAACCCGAATCAGGATTAGTTGAGAACTGGCAATTTGCATTTCCATTGCTATAACCATTATCTGTTTTTACTGCTAGTGTTGTTGTTATTGTATTTGTTCCACCACCAATAGTTCCATTTGGTCCAACTTCTAATATTGTTAGTGGCTGTGTTCCTATTAATTTGAAAGGATAGCTTTGTTGCATCGAGATATTATTCATATCTTTACATCTGAAATAGAATTGATTCTCTTCTTTGTCTTTAATTCCTGTTAGTGTAGCATGACAAGTGTACATTAACTCAGCATTCATCTGCCAGATTGCATTATCACAATTCATTTGATTTTCCATTGCATCATAATCAGAATCAGACCTACTCCATCTGCAATTGCTTGGCTCATTAGTATAAACTTCAAGACTTAAATTATCGACTTTGTATAAAACAGGCGAGTTTGATGCAATTGAGGTTGCTTTTATTAAAGGAGCTGTTTGGTCTGGTCCGCTTTCAATACAGAAGTTTACAACATATTCATCTTGATTTACATTTTCATTTCCATCTTTGCATCTTATATATAAGGAATACTCCCCATTATTTTCAACACCAGGGAAACTAGTATTTATTGCGCTTGTTCCAGGTAAGCTTATGCTCTGGCTGTGATTTTCATTAAACATATTGCTATCGCCCATGTAGTATTGCAGGTCATTATAGCTTTTAGTGTGATTAAAATCAATTTTGCATTGGCTTGGCTGTAGTTTATCTCCTTCTTCTGTTGTTAGTATTCCAAATGTAAAAGCAGTAAATGCTTTCAAGCAGCCATCTTGTCTTTCTGGATTTACTATTCTCATTCCTGATGGTCCGCTTGATTGGCCTGGCGGTCTTGTCATTTTAGAACCAGTGTATTGATAACCCTCTGTAATTGCTTCATTCCAAGGTTTTATTCCAGGAGAGTTTACATCATAAGGCGAACCGTCAATGCATTTTTCATTTCCTGTTCCTTGATTTATAATCTTACAAGTTTGTCCAAGTGATTTACATCTGTATTCAGAACAAGGCATTAAAGGATTTTCATTGCATTTATTGCATTGATCTTTTCTTGTATTTGAATCAAAATAAGAAGGGGCTTGCCAAGGCATGCATTTGAATTGTATTGTTACTTCTGTTGTTTCTGTTTTTTTGAAAGTTTTTGCAAGAATATAATAAGCTACAAGTAATCCAACTCCAACTGAAATTCCTGTTCCCCAAGCACCAACTTGTCCTCCCTGACCTCCAACAGCTCCTTTTGGGGTTGTGAATTTATTAAAAGCAGAAATAATTCCATAAGTTGTTTTTCCAGCCATTATTCCAGCTGATAGGGCAAGTGTTATACTTTTAACATTATTTGCTTTTTCTCCAGGAAAAATCTGTGCAATAGCAAGCCCATATCCAAGCACAACAGAAGCGTATTGAAGTCCTTCAAATGCATTTCCAAGGAAATGTCCTGTTGCAGTTTGGGGTGTAAAATCTTTTTTTGAAAATGGATTTGTATAACTTACATCGCCTTGTTTTATATAATTATTCCACGAGTTTTCATCCCAACCAGCAGCTTCTAATTTTTTAATATTATCGGGCTGCAATTTACTCCATTCAGAAATACTTTCTTGTGATGTAAGTGTCTTAACAGTATCAGTTATCTGCGGTGCTTTTGGTGTTGGTGTATTAACATCACCCGGAGGATTTTTTCCACTATAGCTATAAAAACCCCCAATATTTATATCCTTTAATTGTTTTTCAAACTCTGTTTTTGTAAGTTCTCCACTAGGGCCATAATATTTCCCATTGTCAGTATAATACCCCTCATCATACCATGTTGCACTAGAAGATGGTGGCTGGATAGGGGTTGGTGTTGAATCAGGATTGTAAATTTCATAATTATTATAATCTAAAAATGCATCATCATAAGCTTTAGGTGTTAAATCTATAAGTTCCCCGGTAGTCCAGCTAGCACCAGGATTATTAGAATTAAAATACCTTACAGAATAAGAATTTCCGGCAGAAGAATCCTGAACAAGAGCAACATAACTATCTCCTTTTTTCCTCATTGTTCCATCAACATAACCTGCAGGAGTTATAGTTGGAGCACTAGCAGCACTTACTCCTGCGAAACTAAAGCTGAATAAAAAGCAAAACGCAAAAATTTCTATAATTAAAATAGAAATTTGCGAAAGAGCTATAGCTCTAATGGTTTTACTTTTATTCTCTTTTTTTCCTGTCCTCATTTTTTCTCTTTTTGTTTACTTTTTTATTTTATTTTATTATCTGAATCCAAAACAGCAACCTGCAAGTTCTTTTAGCCAGTTTCTCTTATATAATCCCTCTTTTACACATTCATCATGTGCTTCTGATTCAAGGGCGCACAATTCTTCATTACGGGCAAGACCATTTCTTCCATCCAGGATTAATCCTATATCATTGTTCCTTACTAAATCAGCTTTTAAAAGCCCCTTAAGATAATCTTTTGTAATCGGAACTCTAACGCGCTGTTTTCCATCAATTAGATGATAAGCATAACCCGGTCCAGTGCTTTCAAATGCGAGTCCTACAGGCCAATTTCTTTTATAATTTAACTTGTTTGTATAGATTGGTGCATTATGCCATTGATTAAGATAGGTTTTACTTCTTTCTTCTTCTGCTCTTTTTTTTGCAGCTTCTTCAAGAGCTTTTTGTGCTTGAAGTCTATCCAAAAATGCAGGAAATTCAGAAGAATCTTTAATCAAACCCCTTCTAGTTAACTCTTGTATTAATTCTTGTCTCTGTTTTCCCAATAATTCTTTCATTTTATCTTCATTATATTGTTCTCTATCCTCATTAGCTCTTCTCTGAAAAATTTGAGCACCAACAAGAGCATCCGCGTTTCCTGTTTTATAGAATTGCAGCATCATTGAATCAGAAAGAAGCTGGAAAGGATCTCCAGCTCTTGCTTCAATACCAGCATAACCACTAGCCAAAGCAACACCAAGAACTAATTTAACTAAGTTTCTTTTAATTCTTCCCATGTTTATTGTTTGCATTTTTTTATTTTATTCTTGTTTTTATTAGTTTTTTGCGTATTTAAACTTTATGTTTTGTTACCATTTTAAAGTTACACTTATTTTATTATATTATTAATCCAATCTTTAATCATGAATCCTGTTGAAGTCGGATTAGTAAAAGTTGGAGTTGTTGCATTTCCGGTGTTTGAGTTTGAAGTTGTAGTCGCTTCAAGTATCTGTGCTCCACCACTTCCTGCTAATCTTCTATTATTGAAATAAGCAGCATAACCTCCATCAGTATAAGTTCCAACCCAATTAATATAACCTCCGCAATCTCCTAGTTTGTAGCATATACCATTCATTTCCTGTGCCCATTTTTCAACTGTTGCCTGACTTATATTTTCATTATTTTTATCCTCTTCTGTTAAGTACTGACAATTCTGTGTACATTGTGGTTCTTCTTCATTTTTAGTTCCAAGTATTCCTTCTAAGAATCCTGGCACAAGGGGGTGCTTTGTTTTTTCCCATTTTATTGTTATTGCTGAATTTCCTATTGAGCAGCTGCTTGCAGCAGAAGTTGTTCCTGTGCTTGGATTTATATAACCGCTTCCAAAACTTGGTGTTGAACTTCCAAAACCAGGAGTAGTTGCATTTCCAGAACTTACAGCTGAGCTAGAACTCGAGCCCCAGAACTGAAAACCTGGCGGATAATTAGGAACGCACAATCCATCAGGAGTTGGGTCATCTTGATTTCCATCATTATTAGAATCATTTGTACTCTTTGTAACCTGTCCTGAACTTGAGAGATAATAATTTTCTATCCATAAGCATTCTCTTTGATTTATGTTCTCACAATCACTTTTCTGTTTCTGTTGAGTGCAATCACCCCACCTATTTGTCCTGCAAGCAGCTTCACTAAAGCCGCTTATAGAATTTTCAATGCAAATCTGGCCTCTGTAATCAGCACAGGGCTCTGTGATTATCTCATTATTCAAACAAATCTGCTTATAATATCTTGAACCAACAGTATCTTGTCCTTCTCCTGTTGGTGAATCACTTACACACCAAGACTCTCCATGTTTTTTACCATTAGCACAACTCAAACTAACGCAAATATAATCCCCTTGTTCTGGTTTATTTAAAATTCCAGAGTATTTTTTGCCAATGCTTCCAAGGAAATAATCACAATTTCCACAAGTTTTTGAACCAGCATTACTTGAACCAGCCCCACAACTTTCTGATTTTTTGTAAACATTTCTCCAGTATTGGGGATCATCATATCTTGAGGAATCATAAATATTTGCTCTATTATTACAAGTATCAGTATAGTAAACCTCGTCTTTTCCTTCTATTATTACTGTGTTTTTTGTTTTTCCGCATTCTGTTCCTAATTCAGGAGCAGTGCATAGAATATCCTTATAAAATCCTAATGAAGCGCCGCCTGTTTGATTACCCGAGATATTTATATTATTATCAGTACTTCCTGCTGTTGTACATTTTTCTCTTAATTCAAACTTGCAGGTTTTTCCACCACGGCCGTTATCCATTACACAAGCACCCGTGTCTTTACCCTGCGCAGTTGAGATGCATGTAACTTCATTTTGAATTCCACTTCTAAAATCTGTTGTTAGTCCGTAAAATCCTGATAACTGCTTGCATCTTGTTAGTGTTACAAATGCACCCTGATTTCCGAGTATGCAGCAACCCTGCTGGCATTGTATTATATTACATTCAGGACTATCAGCCCAGGTTGCATTTGAAGCTTCGCATATTCTTTGTGGTGTGTTTTCCATGCATAATCCTTCCTGTGAATCAAAACAACAGCCCCTCTTGCAATAGCTTGTTGAATCGCATGAACTTGGAACTGTTTTAAAATTAGAATCACACTGCTCAATTGGTTGGTTCTGGCACCAAGCACCACTTAGTGTTTTTTCACAGCAGTAACTTGCTCCACTATCTTCTGCTGATGCAATACCAATTAAAAATATTAATAATAAAACAGTTGAAACTATTATGAATAAATTCTTATTTATCTTATCTATTTTTTGTTTGGTTTTCATTTTATATTTAGTTTATTGCGTAACCTGGTGGCCAGGCTAAACTTCTTGTTGCAAATTGCAGCTTTTGTCCGCTCGCTTTATCTGTTACAATATAGACTTTTGTTCCATCATCTTGTCTGTATTTTTCAACTCTTAATTCAGGATAATAAGTCATGTAAGTCTCTATGCTGGCATCACCATAGCGTGCTTCATAGTTCTGTATTGACGAAGCAACCATAATCATTTCATAGATATTTGAGCTGAACTCTCTTGTAAATGAACTTGAAGGTATTATTTTTTCTTCACCCCTTATTAATTTTAATTCCAGATCAATTGAAATTTTTATTTTATTATTTGGATTAATTTCTAGATTTGGTGCTTTTGTTCCTGTGACTACTACTTCATAACCGCCATTCTTCAGGTTGTCAATTGTGTCTTGAACGCATTTTCCAACACTAGTAGCAATTGCTTTTTTGACTTCTGTTTCAATTTGCTGTTTTAACAATGGCTTTTGCATCACACAAGTCTTATACCACTCTGCTGTGTAGCACAAATAATCAATGCTAAAATTATTGTATCTAAAATATAATTCAGGTTTTATTGTTCCGCCATGCATAAGTGTTTCATTCAGAGCCAATCGAACATTTTTTTCAAGACAATCTCCTGCTATTATTTGTTCTGTTGTTTTAGGTCCGAATCTCTGCATTAAATTAGGCAAGAAAATAATAAGTAGAACCGCAACTATTAGTAATGCAATTATAATAAAGATAGTCAATTGTGCACGCTTATTTAATATTCTGTTTTTCATCTCTTTTTTCTCCTATAAGCTAGTTTTTTTGATTATTAAACTTTATTATATTTGATTATACCTCATTGTTAATGGCAGTAGTCCTGGCAACAAGACTGCAAGCACCATCATTTTCATTTCCAAAGTAGTCTCCGCATCTTATATAATAGCCAAGATAGTATTCCCAGTTTGTTGTGTGGGCTTTTTCACTCCCACTCATGCGTGTTGAATTTTCTGTTAGGAAAGCGCATTTGTAGCTTGGATTAAAAGATACAAAACACTTTGATACTTCGTTGGTTATTAATTTTAAATCATTGCCTTGTCTGAATATTCTGCTTATTACTGGTGGTAGAGTATCTAATATTAAATTATAAGAAAAGCTTATGTTAGCTATATTCTCTGCACTATCAGTGCATTTTACATCAACATAATAAGTTCCTGCTTGCTGTCCTGTAAGATTTTGTTTATGGCTATTTGAATTTGTTTTTGAGAATTGAACAAAGACACTCGAACCCATATCAATTGATGTGCTTTTTCTCCAACTGCAGACAGCCTTGCCATTAAATCCTCCACCAGAAGTAACTGCTTTTAATTCAATATTAGAATCACTTATGCTTTTTATCTTATCTCCAACAGGAGAGACTTCTGTTATTTTTAATTCTTCAGAATGTCTAAGTATATATTTATGGCTTTCTGAATTTGTATTTCTATGATATAAACTATTTTCATTTCCCTGAAGCCAAGGCTGGTCTTTGCATTTCACATAAAATTCTGTCTGACCACTGAGAATAGTAGTTATATTTGTGAGTTTGCCAGAACAGATGTAATAACCTCTAAGAATAGCAGTATCGCTGATAGCTGTTTCACATGAAAGGTTATTTCTCATTGAACTATAATTTATATCAGAATAATCCCATTTGCACTCACTTGGTTCATTAAGACTAAACTCGACTGTTTTTTCTGTTGTATTAAATTTAATTGGACTTCCTGATTTTGGGGTTTCATTCTTTATAATGGGTGCAATATTATCTGGATTTTGCATTACTTGAAATTTAATTTCAAAGGGATTCATTACTTTTCCATGTCCTCCAGCATCTAAACATCTTACATAAAGAGTGTGAGAGCCTTGGTTCATTAAAGCATATGCCAGAGTTCCATTTTCCATTTCAACTGCTGTCTGACCAGGAACATTTAGAACAATTCTATGTTCTTTGCCAAAACCATTTCCAAAATAATAGTTCATGTCTTGGAATTTAGCTCCTGCATTGTCTAAATTGAACTTGCATTCAGAGTCCTTATTTGTTTCAATTACAAATTCAGCAGCAGTATAAGGTGGGATTGGTGGATTAGGATTTATGCTCTTTAGTGTTATTGTAGGGGCACTAGTATCAGAAGATGAAAAACAATAACTTCTATCGGCATTATCTGGTGTTTCATATTCACAACTGCCACCAAGTGATTTACATCTGTATTCAGAACAAGGCAAACCATCATTACCACATTTTTCACATTCGCCTGATTCTGGTGGCTGCCATTTGCTACATTTAAAATTAAAGTCGCACTGTATATGATCATCCCTCGATGCATGACAATAGAAAGTTGAAATTGTGACACCACCACCAGGAGCACCAACCCAATTTGATTTTCCATCACAATCACTTATTAATCTACATCTCTCCTCAAGAACTTGCATTAATTTTTGATCTGGTATTGAACCATTTTCAGCTAATTTATTTAGATTACTTGCTAAAATATAGGCATCCCCACTACCATAATTATCAATTATACTTACCGGATTTCCACTCGTTGGGCTTAATCCATTTTCCTCGCAATTATTTGGATACCAATCACCAGTGAGACTTGAGGTTGCTCCAGGATAAGACGCAATATCAAAACCAGCCAAGTCAATAACTCCTGCATAACCATATTTTTCATCATATTGATTAATATAATCATTTGGATTATCCCAACTTTTAAGTCTCCATCTATTGCAATCGCCGTTATCATGATCAAAATATAGTGTTGCTGAATAGTCTCCAGCAGAGCACACACTTTCTTCTTCTGTACTAGAGCCTTCAGAAACTTCTGTTGAAAGTTTTATTCCGCCTTGAATAAGAGGCAAGCATTTTTCTAAATGTAAATCATCAAATAAAACAGACCTGGAAGTGCTTGCTTGACAAAGACCAAAAGGACAATTTGTTGTAGTTGAACCTGATTCTTCAGCAGAACAATCAGCAAAGACACTTGAACCGCTAAGCCCATAAGCTGATAAAATATTGCATTCCAAACCAACAGGCCACATCTTGCAATATTCTGTGTTACAAGATTCTGAATCGTTTTCAGCAGCCAAGCAAGTTTGATAAGGATTTATCTTGCATTGTGCTTCTCCTGTTCCACTTTCAGAAACTCCTGAATCACAAGTTTCTAATCTATAGTCAGCACAGGGCTCTGTTTCAACATTTCCATTTATACACATCTGCTTAAAAAATCTAGAACCAACAGGGCCTGCTTCTTCTATCAAAGTGCCGTCGTAAAAACACCATGAATCCCCATTTTTCTTTCCATTTTCACAATTTATACTTTTACATTGGGCTTCTGTTATGCTTTTTTTCTCACATATAAACCCAGAATCATAACTGCAGGTATCTTTTTTCTCGCATACTTGGTTGCATGTATCAACAAAATAAACATCACCATCATAACACTTTGTTTTTGTCGTTTTAGTACAAGTTAGATTCAGAGTAGGGTTACAGCAGAAAACTCCTGGCCTGAAATCTCCAGAACACTGCGAGCTTGTTGTATATTGGCATTGTTTATTTACTTCACCAACTATGCAAGCGCCTTTTACTTCTGAATCAGCATAATTAGTACAGGCAGCAGCATCAATCAACTGAAAATTATAATTCATTCCAAGATTATTAGATAGTATCTGGCATTCACTCGGGGTTGTCATCTGTGAATTAGTTCCAAGTATGCAACATCCTTCATTGCATTTAGAGTTAGTACATTGCGGATTTGCAAATACTTCAGCAGGGCTTACGCAAGAACTTTCATCAACATTTTTTGTGCATATGCCGTTAGTTGGATTATAACAGCAAACATTATCCGCACTAACACCTGAGATAACTATGAAGAATAAAATTAAGAATCCAATTAAAAATATCCTCTTTTTCTTTTCAAATATTTTATTATCTTTTTTCATTTTGATTTTATGGTAGTCTAACGCAATTTCTTAAAGCGAAATTAAATTTTTTTCCTGATTCTACTTCTGTTATTCTATAAATTTCTATTCCATCATCATTATACAGCACTTTTGATATATCATAGTTTCTATTCTGCTGTATTAGCTCTACAATTCGTGCATTACAACTTTCTTCATCGCAATTGCAACTAACTTCCTGATTGACTATTTGGGTTGAAATTTTTATAAAATCATAGAGTGGAGAGCTTACTTTTGTATCAAAATTTTCAAGAATAACACTATTGTCTCCAACAACAAAACTAATTTTCTTCTTTATATTAAGTTGAATTTGATTAAGACCAATTTCTACGCTAAAATCAAGAGGCCCATCTTGATAGTTATAATTCTTTAGTTCA
>Ga0172375_10004205_pt1 | contig 21464 bp, 19 predicted proteins | sample LakKiv1m_FD_114537 | JGI IMG/M metagenome (GOLD analysis project Ga0172375, IMG submission 114537) | Freshwater microbial communities from Kabuno Bay, South-Kivu, Congo - kab_092012_11.1m | ecosystem: Environmental > Aquatic > Freshwater > Lake | place: Democratic Republic of the Congo...
AAGACCCGGCTCCCGGAGCCCCAAAGGGCCGTTCTCTGGTCGATCTTCGAGCGAGTCCGTGCCGACTTGCAGTCGCGGGGACTCACTACGCGCGCCGGTCTGTTTGCAACGGTCGCGGCGAAACTCTCGGCAGCCGCAAAGCCCGTGTTCGATTTCGCGATCGTCGACGAGGCGCAGGATCTCAGCGTTAGCCACCTGCGATTTTTCGCGGCGCTGGGAGGGAAGCGTCCGAACGCGCTCTTCTTCGCGGGCGACCTCGGACAGAGGATCTTCCAGCAGCCGTTTTCTTGGAAAGGTCTCGGCGTCGATATCCGGGGCCGATCTCGAACACTGCGAGTCAACTACCGCACGTCGCATCAGATCCGCACCCAATCCGACAAGCTCCTTGGCCCGTCTGTCACCGACATAGACGGCAACGTCGAGAACCGAAGCGATACCGTATCGGTCTTCAACGGCCCGCCACCGACTCTGAGCGCGTTCAAGGACGCGACCGAGGAGGCCGACGCGGTAGCGAGATGGCTGACCGAACGGACTCGCGCAGGCGTGTTGCCCCATGAGATGGCCGTCTTCGTCCGCTCCGCGGCCCAGTTCGACCGCGCGAAGGCGGCGGTTGCCGGCGCTGGGATGCAATTCAAGGTTCTGGACGACCACGTCGAGACCGCACACGGACGCGTCTCGATCAGCACGATGCATCTGGCCAAGGGACTCGAGTTCCGCGCGGTAGCGGTCATGGCATGCGACGACGAGATCATCCCGCTTCAAGAGCGGATCGAGACCGTCGGTGACGACGCAGACCTGAAGGAGGTCTACGACACCGAGCGGCAGCTACTGTACGTGGCGTGCACGCGCGCGCGAGACTACCTGCTCGTAACGAGCGTGGAGCCGGCCTCGGAGTTCATCGACGACATGACGGCTCGCGCTTCCGTAACATCCTGACTCGGTGCGACCGCGACATGAGTAGCAAGCCTGAGGTAGGACCGAACAGCCCAAAATCGGATACTCGGGTCGGCAAGATCTTCGCGGAGATGCCCTGCGTTCGGACGGGTAACGATCCTCCGGCAGAACCGGAGGCATTCCCGTCGCTGGCCCCTCAAAGGGGCCTGTCCGCGACGGAAGACAGCCCCCAACGCCCAGCCTTTGATCTCATTTGTCTCGCGCTGCGGTTTCTCACCGGATACGGTCATCGACACAAACTGCGCCGCGCATCATCAAGCAAGCGCGAGCACGAGAGCAACTCCCGGAACTGTCAAACTTCGACTGCCACTCCGGCAAAGCCGGAGGGACTCCCGCTTACGCTAGCGAGCAGTTTGCACGCCGCTTCCAAAAGCGGCGTACGTGACCGATCTGGATCTCGACCACCGCGCGTCTGCCAGGCTCCCCAAGCGGGAGGGTTGGGTAGCATCGATCGCCGAAGGGGATCTTCCAATAGTGGGGACGACGAGCGCGGAGGCGCGCGCATCGCTGAGCGTAGCATAGATCGCCGAAGGGGATCTTCCAATAGTGGTCCCCGCGACTCCGGGAGTGTCCCGGTGCGCAGAGGTCCAGCATTTCGAAGATCCGGCTCGGCCGGATGGTTCCGTTGGATCCCAAGGGCCGTAGTGTTCAGGCCGCGGCGGCGTAGTCCGCGTAGGCGAAGACCGGATCGCTGCTCGGCTTAACCTCGACGGCGTCTCGAATCGCGATAACCTGGGCACCATCGGGATACTCTTCCTCTCGTGCGGCCGCTACGCCCTCCAGCGTGATCCCCTCGCTGCGGACAGTTTCGCGCGCAGCCTGCCAGCCCTGCTCGATTTCGTCCGCAGCCTGATCGAAGAATGCGTGTACCTGACGCTCGAAGGCGTCGGCGTCCGACGCCTCCTTGGCGAAGTCCTGGAGCACGGTGATGTAGGTGTCCTTGAAGTCACGCAGGGCGGCTTCCTGGGTGGATCCCGTCGCCGCGATCGCCGCAGGGATCACCCCGTAGACCCAGACGCTGTCCTCTTCGACAGACAGGAGCACGCGGCCGGTGCTGCTGACTAAGCAGATGAACCCGTTTCCGGCGATGTAGTCGTCGCGTCGGAAGAACAGCGGGTACACGGACGTCATTACAATCCTCCACGCGTCGGAACCCGACGATCGGGTGCGCGACTCAGGCACATTCTGTACACACTTCCCACCCCCAAGACTACCAATGATGGACACCCAGTCGACGATTATGGCCGTCAGAGCATCGGTGGTCCGTGCCCCCCTCTCTCGTCGGCGACTACGGCCAGACGGGTTTGCGCTTTTCGATGAAGGCCATGATGCCCTCGCGCGCATCGGGCGAGGCGATGGTCTCGGCGAGCATCTCCTGCAGGTAGGGCAGAGCCTGCTCGATCGTCAGGTCTTCTTGTTTGCGATACGCCTCGAGGCCGCGGCGCATGGTCCCGGGTGCGAGCTGCGCCAGCTCGTGGGCCAACGCTGCGACGGTTTCGTCGAGCGCGTCGTGCGCCACCACCTGGTTGGCGAGCCCGTAGCGCACCGCGGTCTCCGCGTCGATTCGGTAGCCGCGCATGATGAAGTCGAGGCCAATGCGCGCCGGCATCACGCGGAACAGCGAGGCCATCACCATGTAGGGCCACAGCCCGCGCTTGATCTCGGGCGCTGAAAAATGCGCCTTTTCCGACGCGATCACCTGCGTGGCGTTGCAGACGATCAGCAATGCGCCGGCAAGCACCGGACCTTGCGCCTTGACGATCACCGGCTTGTACAGGTTGCGGATGCGGCGGCTGATGTCCGCGCCGTCGCCGCGCGCCGGCACCGTGCTGATCGACGGTTTGCCGCCGCCGCTCATCATCTTCAGGTCGCCCCCGGCGCAGAAGACGTCGCCCTTCGCGGCGATGACGACCACGCGCACCGACTTCTGCTGCCCGGCATAGTCCAGTGCGTAGAGTAGCTCGTTGGTCATCGCCTGGTTGATGGCATTCTTCTCGTCGGGACGGCTCAGTGTCAGCGTCATGACGTGATCGTGGACGTCGATCTCCACTGCCTCGAACACCAGGCCGTCGAGCGAAAGCTCTTCTTCTTTCATTCCAATTCCCTCGCGTGCAGGTCCGACTCGAAACGCACCGGCAAAACTACGCGGCTTTGATGTGAAGAATCGCGCGCGCCTGCTGCGGCGTCGCGATCTTGCGTCCGGCACGCTCGGCGCACTTCACCAGCGCCTCGACCAGCCGGCCGTTGCCGCCAGCCTTGGCTCCGTCAGGTAGGTAGAACGTGTCTTCGAGGCCGGTGCGCAAGTGGCCGCCGAGATCAGCGGTGCGCTGGTGCAGCGGCCATACTTCTTCGCGACCGATCGCGGTGACCTGCCAGCCGTGCCCCGGGCGCATGTAGCGCAGCAGGAACGGCAGCAGGTCCGGGTCCGCCGGCATTCCCGAGGCCACGCCCATCACGAAGTTGTATTCCGGGTTCCTCACCATACCGACGTCGATGAACATGCCGATCGAGCGCACGATGCCGACGTCGAAGCACTCGAGTTCCGGCAGCGTGTCGGTTTCTCGCATCACCTCGACGATCTCGGAGATCTTGTCCACAGGATTGCTGAACAGCATCGGCGGCCAAGCCCAGCTGCCGCCTGCCCTGGTCTTCAGGTAGTTGAGGCTGCCGGCGTTGCAGGCGGCCATTTCCGGTTTCACTGCACGCAGGCACGCGATCGGGCCGCTCTGGTCGCGCATCGGCACACCCGTGGTCATGTTGATCAGCACGCCCGGGCACCGCGCGCGGATCGCGTCGCAAATCGCGCTGGCGACCGCCGGATCGAACGAAGGCAGGTGGCCCATTCCCGGCGTCTGGTCGCGGAAGTGCACGTGCAGTACCGCCGCGCCGGCGTCGTAGGCCTCGCGCGCGGAGGCCGCCATTTCCTCGACGGTGACCGGCACCGGATGTTGCTTCGGGTCGGTGAGCACGCCGGTCAGCGCACAGGTGATGATGGCAGTGTCGCTCATGTCACGTCCTCGGCCGGCTCCCGCCGTGATCGGCCAGATCCTGTCGCATACGCGGCCGGCCGTCTACTTCTTGGCCGTGCCCTGCGCGGAGTTGAAGACGCTCATCCCCGCCGAAGCATCCAGATCGGTCTGCGTCACCTCCGTGAGGCGCGTCATCGTCATGTAGTAGCCGATGGCGAGGATGGCCTCGACGATTTCCCGCGGCGAGAAGTGACGGCGCGCCTCGGCGAACACGCCGTCGCCCACGTGCGCGTCTTCGATGACCTCGCGGCCGAACGCCAGCAGCGCACGTTCGCTGTCACTGAATACCGAAGCGGCCAGCTCGACGCGTTCGAGTGAGTCAATCTGGACCTGCGGCACTCCCACTCCGAGTGCGATCCCCAAGTGCTGGCGCCACTCGTAGGTGCCGTGTTCGAGCTTTGCGACCAGCAGGATCAACAGCTCGCGCTCTTTGTGACCGAGAGCCTGTTGGGCGAGGATCGCACCGCCCAGCATCATCTGCGGCACGATCGTCGTCTCCGCGTGAGCCATCATGCGAAAGATGTTCAGCTTTACGGGTGTCGCGGCAAACGCCAGAGCCACATCGCCAGTGGCCGTCTCCGGATCAATCAGCGGTAATCTCGCCATCGGTTGGTTCTCCTTGCTGCTTGTTCAGTCTGCGCCTGCGGCGATCCGCCGCGTGAAAGTCTTCGTTCTCAATCATCGCCACACGGGTCGGGGCGGACTGGGACCGATGGCTCGGCCTGATGCGGATGGTCCCGGTTTCGAGAAGCGAAACAGTTATGCCCATGGACTTGGACCGTGAACTCCTACGGGTTCGACGGCGCGATCTTGCCGACCTGCCGGTTGCGTGGCGATCGGTTCGGGTGGCAGCGGCGGTTCACATTTCACGGATCGGATCGGAGCCGTCCCACTCCAGCGACGATTGCTTGACGACGTTCTCGAAGAACCACCCCTTGGGTCCGCTGATGTCGGACAGTTCGATCACGGTGCCGGGATGGGCTTGGGTGTCAAAGTAAGTGAAGCGGCCTTGCTCACCGCCGATCTGACCCTCGTGCCCGACTTTGTATCCGAGCGACAACGCGCGGTCGTAGAGGCACTGGTAGTCATTGGTCCAGTAGGCGACGTGCTGCATTCCTTCACGGCCCGAATCGAGGAACTCCTTGTACAGCGACGGCGCGTCGTTGCGCTGCTGAATCAGCTCGATCTGAAGGTCGCCCGAGTTGGCCAACGCGACACTCATTTCGAGATTCGACGCCACACCACGATGCCGAAAGTAGTCGAGCTTGACACGTTCGAAGTAGAACCACGGCCCGACGCCCATCGCGTTCACCCAGTGATCCATGGCGGCACGCACGTCACGCACCACGTATCCATTCTGTCGAATCGCTCCGAAGAGGCGGCTCATGTGATCTCCTTTGACCGATCGGGCATTCGTCGGCTCAGCACGGCGCCGCAACGGCACGGACGTTCGCAGCCTGGCGGGGCGCTGTGACGGCGTCGTGATCGAGTACCGCTTGCAACTGCACGGCGGTTCGCTTTTCCGGCCATAACTGGAATACGATTACAATATCGTCGGCGCGTCGTGCAACTCCTGCTCGGAAGGATATCCGGCTCGCGCAGAGCGTGCGTCACGGCGCGCTCGAACACGGCGCCCAAATCCCCCCGAGTCGCCGTTGAGTAACGACGAATGAGTAAGCCCCGGACCGGCACCAGCACGCCGGCATCACTGCTGGCCGAGCCGCCGTTGCGAGCGCTGCTGCGCCTGGCGGCGCCGACCACGGCGGTGATGAGCGTCGCGGCGCTCCAACAGGTGCTCAACACCTACTTCGTGAGCCATCTCGGCTCGGTGGCGATCGCCGCGGTGTCGCTGGTCTTCCCGATCGCGCTGATCCTGACCACGATGGTCGGCGGCGGCATCGGTTCGGGCGTCGCGTCCGCGGTCGCGCGCGCGCTCGGCGCCGGCAAGGCCGCCGAGGCCCGGCAGGTAGCGGAGCACTCCTTCGCTCTCACCGCCGCAATGGCCGCTGTCTTCACCACCATCATGCTGGTGTTCGAGCGCCCGATTTTCGGGGCGATGGGCGCGACCGGCGAAGTGCTCGAAACCGCCCTCGCGGTCGCGCAGATCACCTTCGGTGGTCTCGCCGTGACGTTCTTCATCGGCACCTGCGACAGCGTGCTGCGCGGCGCCGGCAACGTACGCACGCCGGCACTGTGCTCGACGCTGTCGCTGGTCCTGCAGATCATCGTCACGCCGCTGCTGATGTTCGTCGCGGGATGGGGCATCCGCGGCGCGCCGGCGGCCACGATGCTCGGCCAATTGATCGGCGCGCTGCCGCGCTTGCCGTATGTCTTCGGACGCAGGGCGACGGTACGTGCACGTCTGTGGCCGTCCAATCTCCACGTCGCGCCGCTGGCCGCGGTGCTGCGCGTCGGCGTGCCGGCGTCACTCGGAACGCTGATCCACTACGTCACCCTGATGACCCTGACGGCGGTGATCGCGCGCTTCGGAACGGCTGATCTGGCAGCTTACGGTCTGTGCAGCCGCTTCGACTTCGTCTTGATGACGATCTGCTACGGCACCGGAATCGCGGTGCTGACCATGGTCGGCTTCGCAAGCGGCGCCGGACGCCCCCACCTCGTGAGTGCGTACACACGCCGCGCCGCGTTCGTGCTGGCAGGGACCATCGCCGTCCCCACCCTTTTGCTGTGGATCTGGCCGAGCCTTTGGCTCGGACTGTTCACGGACGACGCTGCAATACTCGACATCGGGCGCCACTACTTCCACACGATCGGGCTCAGCTACCCGCTGACGGGAATCTCGATGGCGGTCTCGTTCGGCTTCCAGGGCATCGGCCGCGCCGTGATGCCGCTGATGATCGGCATCGCACGCGCCGTCGTCCTGATCGGCGGCGCGGTCGCGCTGTCGGCGCGGCCAGGCGGCGACGTCACCTCGGTCTTCGTTCTGGTCGCGGCCACCAGCATGGTTTCGACCGCCGTCATGGGCGCGATGTTCGTGCGCATGCGGCCGCGCGCGGGCTGATCTACCCGAGCGGTCGCGGCGGGCAACACCGTCCGCGTCTTCGCGTAGCCCGGTGGCCATTGTCCGGTTCGCGCACGAAAACGCCGGCCGGCCACGAGGCTACTCTCGCTGCAACGAAAGCGCAGCGCTGCGCCGGCGAGCGTTTCGCGGCAGCGACGGTTTCCGGATAAAATGAGCGCGAAATTCAACGAGCCGCACCCGGCGCGGAGGATCCCTTGGCCCAAACTCGCATGCGTAAACCCAGCGCGACAACGCGCAAGGCAACGACTGGTTCGATTCCCTGCGCCGTCATCCCCGATGTGACGCCGAGCGAGCTTGCACCGGCCGAGATCCAGCGCCGGCTGCGCGACCTGGTGGCCGCCGGAGCGGTAGTGAAGGCGGCGGGACTCGCCCGCAAGGATCCCTCGCGGCTGATGCGCGGCCGCTACGCCGCGACCTCGTTGATCGAGTTGTTCGACACCCGGTTCTACCTCACCGACTACTTTCAGACCCCGCAGCTGCGGTTCTTCGTCGCCTACCTCGTGCAGCCTCCGGGGCGCGGCGGACGCGTCACCATCTACCCGCGCATCATCTACAAGGACGGCTCGCTGATATGGCGCACGGCCTCGCACATGGTGTCTTCCGACTACGATTTCTGGGTTGGCAAGGGCGACGTGCGCACGTGGAGGGTCGGCGACGAGGAATACTTCGAGTCGGTCGAGTCGACTACCGACATCCCGTTCGAAATGCAGTCGGCGCTGGAGACCGTTGCGCGCAAGACGCTCAAGATCCGCCGCGAAAGGGCCGCGCTCGACCTGGTGCTGCGCAACGCTCCGGCCTCGCGCGTAGTTGCCTACTCCGACTTCACGGCGCCGCGGCGGCGCGCCGCCGCCAACCGGCGCAATCTCGTCAACGCCGGCCGCACCGTCGCGCGCTTCCGCGACAAGAAGGACCCTTCGTCGCTTGAGATCGTGCCGGGTTTCGAGCCTGACTTCACCCGCGGCATCGTCGAGAAGACGTCGTCGACGAGCGTGCTGTACGGCGGCAAACTCGAGCGCTTTCGCATCCTGTCGGTGAACCGCAAGATCCAGTATCTGTTCTTCGCCGGGCCGCTGCAGGTGTGGATCATACCGCCCCAGGCCACCACCACCGAGCTCTCGAGTTTCGGAGTGCGTACCATCGACGTCGTCATCGACGACGACATGTGCGTACCCGGCTACGAGTATCACTACCTCGACGATACCGAAGATCCGCCGGTCTTCTACAGCCAGATCCCGGCCGGCTTCGCCGGTCCCGCCGGCCCCCACGATCCCGATCGCGCCGACGCGTCGCCGTGGCTCGACAAGATGCCGGTGATCCAAGAATTCCGACGCAGAGTACTGAAAGCGAAAGGGTAGAGAAGCGCCGCTACACGGACGGACGCTCGGCGTCCGCATTGCAGCCGCCACGAAGCTCGCGTCAGCGTGCGTCGCCGAGTTTGGAGTTCATCTCCGGCCGGTCGACCCAAGCGCCGATCTCAGCGGCCAGTTCGCCGATCGCCTTCTGGAGCATGCCGCAACTGTCGACCGCGCCCATCGAGCTCTCTTTGGCGGTGAACGTCCCCTTTGTCTTGCCGCCATCGATCAGGCGCCCTTCGACCGTCATGCCCTTGCGACCCGAAAGGAATCCGCCGCTACGCGCCTCGACGTCGACGATCTTGAGTGTCAGAACTTTGCCTTTGGGCGAGTCGGTCAAGACGACCTTGGAGTTTCTTTCGGCGACCGCGGCCGGAAGCGACCTCTGCAAGCGGCACTCGACCATCATCTTCGCACCGATCACCGCCGAGCCGGCGGCTGCGATGCGCGCCGACTGGACCGCGCCCGCCGGCAGCGCAGCGGCCTTGCCTGCACCGGAGCCTTTCGGTGCCGCAACGGATTTCTTCGCCGCGCTCGCGCGCTTGGCCGCAGCGGCCTTTTTGGCCGCGGCCTGCTTCTTGGCCTCGGCCGCCCGTTTGGCCTTGCGTGCCTTCCTCGCACGCCGTTTCTTGACGGCGGCCTTCTTGGCGTGAGTCTTCTTGGCAGCGGGTCCGGCGACCTCTGGTTTCGCCGCCTGCGGCTGAGGGCCGACCGCATCGGCATTGCCTGCGGCGGCGGGAGCGGCGGGTAAACCAGCGGCCGCACCCGCCTCCTCCGGCAACTGGATCACCTCGGCAGCACCGGCGATGCCCGCGCTACAGACCAACGCTGCCAGCAAGCTCGAGGCCACCTTGAAACCCACTCTGCTCATACACGCCCCTCTCTTTTTCGGCACCCAAGAACCAGAACCGGTGGAGTCAGCACATCGCCGCAGTCCACCCCCGCTTCGTCTCACATCTCGCAGCGCAGCGGCTAGCGCAAGCCCCGTCGGGCAACTCTTTTCCGAATCAAATCGGGTGGGTCAAACCGGCGTCTGCCGGACGCCATATCGCTTGCCGGCCGAGCCCGGCACGAAACGCTGCCCCGCCGACATCAGTGTGACCGGCAACGGCGAGATCAGCAACGGGCACGAGCCCGTTGAAAATGGCCCACGAGCGCGGAGCTGGCGACGCGCGAGGATCACGCCTGTCTACTCGAGCTCGCCCCTCGCCAGCTCGGGGCTCGTGCGCGCGAAACCACTCGCTACGACGTAGCTCCGCTACGCCTCCGCTCGCGGCATTTCGCGCGCGCCTTGCATCCGGACCATTTTGAACGGGCTCACGACGCTTCTTCAACGGTCTGATAGCGCACGCGCCCTGACGCAACTCTTGCCGAAGACGGATCGGGCGGGTCAAATCGGCGTGTGCCGAGCGCTCTTTCAACAGGCTGTGCTAGCCGAGCAGCACCAGTGAGAAGGCACGCTTGGCAGCGCCAAGAACCGGCGACGGCGCGACGCCGAGCAACACGGTTGCTACGGCGGCTATGGCAACGACGACCGCGGCGTAGGGACGCGCCGGCGGCAACGCTTCGGCGGGCGCGTTGTCGAAGTATATCGTGCGTACGACGCCGAAGTAGTAGGCGACCGAGATCACGCTGTTGAGCGCCGCGATGACGACCAACCACACCAGCCCCGCGTGCAGCGCGGCGCTGAAGACGTAGAGTTTGCCGACAAACCCACCAAGCGGAGGAATACCGGTCAGCGACAGCATGAACAGCGCCAATGCGACCGCCAGCGCCGGATGGGTCTGTGCGAGCCCGGAGAAGTCGGAGATGTTCTCGCAACCACGGTCGCGGCGCGTCAGCGCCACCATCACACCGAACGCGCCGATGTTCATCGCGCCGTAGGCGGCCAGGTAGAACAGCACCGAAGAGCCGGCCTCGGCGGTTCCGGCGGTCACGCCCACGAGCACGTAGCCAGTGTGAGCGATCGATGAATAGGCGAGCATGCGCTTGAGGCTGTTCTGGCGAAGCGCCACCACATTGCCGACCGTCATCGTCACCGCGGCCGCCCCCCACAGCACAGGAAGCAATTCGGCCCGCAGCGGCGCCAGCGCCACCAGCATCGTGCGCAGCAGCGCGGCGAAACCGCCGGCCTTGACAGCGGTGGCCATGAAGGCCGTTACCGAGGTCGGCGCACCTTCGTAGACGTCCGGCGCCCACAGGTGGAACGGCACCGCCGCGATCTTGAAGCCGAAGCCGATCAGCATTAATCCGGTGGCCATCAGCAACACCACGTGATCGGCGGCGGCGTAGTGTGTTGACGAGAGCGCTGCCGCGACGTTGGCGAGCACCGTCGAGCCGGTGACGGTGTAGATCAGAGCCACGCCGTAGAGCAGCAGTGCCGACGCCAGCGCTCCCAGCAGGAAGTACTTGAGCGCGGCTTCGTTCGAGCGCAGGTCGGACTTGCGGATGCCGGCCAGCACGTAAACGGCCATCGACATCGTCTCGAGTCCGATGAACATCACGATGAGGTCGGTGGCCGCGGCCATGATCGCCACACCGATCACCGCGAAGAACATCAGCGAGTAGTATTCCCCGCGCACGATCGCGGCGTCGCCGAGGTATTCGACCGACAGCAGCACCGCGCCCGCGCCGAGCGCGCACGCGAGAAGGTTGAAGTAGACCGCGTAGCCGTCGAGCGCCAGTGCATTGCCGTAGACCGCCGGGGAACCGCTGTAGTGCAGGCTCACCGCGGCCGTGACGGCCAGCCCCAGAACCGTCGTCCAAGCCACCCCGACGAAGCGACGGTCACTCGAGAACATCTCGACGACGATCAGCATCAGCGCCCACGAGCACGCGACGATCAGCGGCAGACTGGAGTTGAGAGCCTGCGTCATGTCAGTGCGCCTCCCCGTGCGCGGCGGCTGGCGCCGCGGCCTCGGGCGTCGGCGCGACGGCGGCGCCTCCCGAAGACGAGGGCGCCGGCACGTGGCCGACGCCAGCCTCTGGCGCCGCGCCGTGCCCCGGCACCGCTTGCCCCCCGACCGACGCGGCGACTTGGTGAGGCACTGCCCCGTTGCCGGCGCGGGAGCGATCGGCTGCCGCATTCCCGGCGGCCAGGTCGCGAGCAGCCGTGGCTTTGCTCGCGTGCGCGAGCGTGGTGGCAACCGACGCGTGCATCACGTCGAAGAACGGCTGCGGATAGACACCCATCACGAACGCGAGCACGATCAGCGGAACGACCGTCACCAACTCGCGGCGGGTCATGTCGGTCAGTTTCAGGTTCTTCTCGTTGGTCACCGGACCGAACATCACGCGCTGGTACATCCACAACATGTAGACGGCGCCGAGCACCACGCCGCTGGCGGCCAGTGCGCCCAGCACGCGGTCGAAGCGAAAGGCACCGAGCAGAATCAGGAACTCGCCGACGAAGCCGTTCATAGCCGGCAGTCCGATCGACGACAGCATGATCGCCAGGAAGCACACCGCGTAGACCGGAAGCTGCTTCCACAGCCCGCCGTACTCAGCGATCAGACGCGTGTGGCGCCGCTCGTAGACCACTCCGACCAGCAGGAACAGCGCGCCGGTGGAGACACCGTGGTTGAGCATCTGGTAGATCGCGCCTTCGACCCCGGTGGTGTTGAGCGCGACGATGCCGAGCATCACGAAGCCGAGGTGGCTGACCGACGAGTAGGCCACCAGTTTCTTCATGTCGGGCTGCACCATCGCGACCAGCGCGCCGTAGATGATGCCGATGACGGCCAGCGTGCCGATCCAGTACGACGCCGCCACCATCGCGTCGGGGAACAGCGGCAACGCAAAGCGCAGGAAACCGTAGGTGCCCATCTTCAGCAGCACGCCGGCCAGGATCACCGAGCCTCCGGTCGGCGCTTCGACGTGGGCGTCGGGCAGCCAGGTGTGCAGCGGGAACATCGGCACCTTGACGGCGAAGGCCAGGAAGAAAGCCAGGAAGCAGGCCTGCGCGGCCATCGGCGTCAGTTGCGTGCCGTAGAGATCGCCGAGCGCGAAGCTGGGCTGGCCGGCGCCGGCGGCGTGCTGCAGGGCGAGATAGATGATCGCAGCCAGCATCGGCAGGCTGCCCACCATCGTGAACAGCAGGAACTTGATCGACGCGTAGACGCGCCGTTCGCCGCCCCAGATCCCGATGATCAGGAACATCGGCACCAGCATCAGTTCCCAGAACACGTAGAAGAGCAGCAGGTCGATGGCCACCAGGGTGCCGAGCATGGTGGCCTCCAGCAGCAGCATCGCCACCATGTAGCCTTTGAAGCGATGGTGCACGCTCTCGGCCGCCGAGATCAGTACGATCGGCGTCAGCACCACCGTGAGCGCGACCAACAGCAGCGAAATGCCGTCGATGCCGACCATGTAGGAGGCGCCGAGCTGTGGCAGCCAGCCCACGCGCTCAACCAGTTGGAAGTCGCCGCGCGAAGCGTCGAAGACGCTCCAGATCCAAACGCAGATGGCCAACGGCAGCAGCGAAACCGCCAGCGCCAGGCGCCGCATCAGCGCCTCGGCGCCGCCGGGAATCGCGGTGACGAGCAGCGCGCCGAGGGCCGGGGTGAAAACCAGAAGACTGAGCGCGTTTCTCATCCTGCCACCCCGATCAGAGCGCTGAACGTGAGGGCCAGAACCAGAGCCGCCACCCCTACCAGCACGGTGAGCATATAGTGCTGCACGTTACCGGTGGACCAGCGCCGCCAAGCTTCGCCTGTCGAACTGACGGCGCTAGCCGTGCCGTTGGCGACACCGTCGATGAACTGCATGTCGACCGAACGCCACAGCGCGTAGCTGAGCCGCAGCAGCGGCTGCACGACCAGCGCGTCATAGACGGCGTCGATGTTATAGGCCTCGCGCATCTGCCAGTAGAGGCCACGCAGCACGTTGGCGAGGCTGCGATCGGCCTTCGGCCCACGCGAGTACATCACCCATGCCAGGCCGATGCCGGCCAGCGCCGCGCCGACCGAGATCGCCATCAGCAGCAGCTCGGTCCCCTCGCTGATGCCGAGTTGGTGATGGCCGACCGAGGGCGCGAGATACGCCGCGAAGGTGTTGCTGCCGCCGAGCACGGCCGGAACCCCGACGTAGCCGCCGACCACCGCCAACCCGGCCAGTACCATCAGCGGTATCGTCATCGTCAGCGGACTCTCGTGGGCGTGCTCCCATTTGTGGTGATCGCCGCGGAACTCGCCGCGGAAGGTCAGCACGTAGAGCCTCGTCATGTAGAAGGCCGTGATCGAAGCGCCGAGGACTCCGCAGCCCCAGATCCAGGTGTGGCCGCCGGCGTAGGCCGAGGCGAGAATCTCGTCCTTGGAGAAGAATCCCGACAGGCCCGGCACGCCCGCGATCGCCAGCACCCCCAGCGCGAAGGTCGCGTGGGTGATCGGCATCTTCTGCGAGACGCCGCCCATGCGGCGGATGTCCTGCTCCTCGTGCAGACCGTGGATGACGCTGCCGGCGCCGAGGAACAGCAGCGCCTTGAAGAAGGCGTGGGTCATCAGGTGGAAGATGCCGGCACCGAAAGCCCCGACGCCGAGCGCCAGGAACATGTACCCGAGCTGCGACACCGTCGAGTAGGCCAGCACCTTCTTGATGTCGGTCTGTGCGATACCGATGGTGGCCGCCAGCAGTGCGGTGGCGGCGCCGACCGTCGCGACCACCTGCAACGCCAGCGGCGCGGCTTCGAACAAGCCGTGCAAGCGCGCGACCATGTAAATGCCCGCGGTCACCATCGTCGCGGCGTGGATCAGTGCCGACACCGGCGTGGGACCGGCCATCGCGTCGGGCAACCAGACGTAGAGCGGGATCTGCGCCGACTTGCCGGTGGCACCGACGAACAGCAGCAAAGCGCCGGCCAGCGACGCCCACGCCGGCAGTTCGGCGGCGCGTGCGTTGATGGTCGCGAAAGTCAGACTGCCCTGCCCCATGTCGACCAGCGCCCAGAAAATCGTGAACGCGCCGAGCACAAAACCGGCGTCGCCGATGCGGTTGGCCAGGAAGGCCTTCTTGCCGGCCGAGGCTTTTTCGGGATCCGTGTACCAGAAGCCGATCAGCAGATAGCTGCACAGGCCCACGCCTTCCCAGCCCACGAACATCAACGGCAGGTTGTCGGCCAGCACCAGCACCAGCATCGCCGCGGTGAACAGATTCAGGTACGCGAAGAAGCGCGCGTAGTCCTCGTCGTGCGCCATGTAACCGACCGAGTAGAGGTGGATCAGGAAGCCCACCCCGGTCACCACCATGATCATCACCGACGAGAGTGCGTCCACGGAGAACGTCACGTTCGCACTGAACTCGCCCGAGGCGAGCCACTGGTAGACGTTGTCGGTAACGACGGTTCCGGCGGCGGATCCCACTACCGTCGAGAACGCGCTGGCCGCGAGCGCGAAGCTGACGGCCACCGCGGCGCACGCCACCAGCCCGACGGCGCGGCGTCCGAGCCGGTACCCGAGCGCGATGTGAAACAGGACGCCGACCAGCGGCGCCAGTGGAATGTAGCGAAGATACGACACCGCGATCGGCAGGGAGGCGGTCGCTTCGGTAGCTGCTGCGTGCATCGGCCTTGTTTCCTCGAACCTTCGCCTAACGCCCTTGCCCGACTACCACTTGAGAAGCGCGATCTCGTCGGCCGCCACGGTCTGGCGGTTGCGAAACAGCGCCAGGATCACGGCCAGACCCACGGCCGCCTCGGCAGCTGCCACGGTCATCACGAAGAACACGATCGACTGTCCGTTCATCGACCCGAGATTGTTCGACCCCGCCACGAAGGCGAGGTTGGCCGCGTTGAGCATCAACTCGATCGACATGAAGATTATGATCACGTTGCGGCGGACCACCGCCCCGACCGCACCGATCGAGAACAGCACCGCGCTCAGCGCCAGGAAGTGTGGGGTTCCGATCATCAGTGCGGTGCCTCCTGGCTGCGGACCAGTGAGGCCTCTTGTCCGTCTTGCTCGTCCCCTTCGTAGCTGCCGTCACGTTTGGCCAGCACCACCGCGCCGACCACCGCCACCAGCAACAGCACCGAGGTCAATTCGAACGCGACCAGGTAGTCTCTGAACAACTGGCGTGCCAGTTCAATGGTGGTTCCGAACGCCGGTTCGAGTGCCTCGACGCGCGACCCCGGCAGCACGCTGCGCGACAGCACCGCCACCATGCACGCGGCGATCACGGTTCCGGCGCAGAAGCCGATCCCCGACAGCCCCGGTTTCTCGCCCACACCGCGGTCGGATTCGAGGTTGAGCAGCGTGATGACGAACAGGAACAGCACCATCACCGCGCCGGCGTAGACGATGATCTGCAGCGCTGCGACCAGGTGGGCCTGGAGGAACGCGTAAAAGACCGCCAGACAGAACAGCGAGGCCACCAGCGAGAGCGCACTGCGCACCGGATTCTTCGAGAGCACCACGCCCATCGCCGAGGCGACGCACACGAACGCCAGCGGGTAGAACACCAGCGGACTCACTTGCCTTGCTCCACGAGCAAGATGACGAGCGCGGTAACCGCCATGTTGAGCAGCGCGATCGGCATCATCATTTTCCAGCCCAGGTTCATCAGCTGGTCGTAGCGGAAGCGCGGCAGAGTCCAGCGCACCAGGATCTGGAAGCAACAGAAGAACACCACTTTGACTGCGAACGCTCCGACCTGGAGCGCGGAGATCAGCAGCGCCGGCAACGCCACCGGCGCCATCCCCGGCAACCCGAAGCCCTTCTGCGAATCGAGGTACGGAACCTGCCAGCCGCCGAAGAACAGCGTCGTCACCAGACCCGCCACCATCACGATCTCGGCGAAATCCGACAACATGAAGCAGGCCTGCTTGCCGCCCGAGTACTCGATGAAGTAACCCGCGATCAGCTCCGACTCGCACTCGGGAAGGTCGAAAGGCACGCGCTTGGTCTCGGCGATGCCGGCCGTCAGCACGATCACGAAAGCCAGCGGCTGGTAGAAGACTCCCCAGGCCGGCAGTACGCCGAACAGAAGCTTGCCCTGCCACTTGACCATGTCCTGCATGTCGAGCGTGTTGTAGAGCAGGATCATGCTCACCAGCGCGATCCCCATCGCCAACTCGTAGGAGATCATCTGGGCGCTGCCGCGGATGCTGCCCAGCAGTGCCCAGCGGTTGTTCGAAGCCCACCCCGCCAGCACGATCCCGTAGACACCGAGCGACACCAGCGCGGTGATGTAGAGAAAGCCGACGTCGAGATTCACCGCCTGCAGGTTGACGACACGCTCGCCGATCGTGAGAGTGTCGCCGAACGGCATCGCGGCAAAAGTGACGACGGCCGGAAACAGCGCCAGGCAAGGGGCGAGCGCATGGCCGAGGCGGTCGGCAACGGTCGGAATGAAGTCTTCCTTGGTGAAGAGCTTGAGCGGGTCCGCCATCAGCGTGTTCATGAACCCGAGGTTGAAGGGCGCGGCGATGCGGAAGACCCCGGCACGGTTGGCGCCGACCCGGTCCTGGACCAGCGCGCTACCCTTGCGCTCGACCCACATCAGCAACGCCGACAGCGTCAGCACCGCCAGAACCATGGCCAAGGACTCGATGCCGCCGATCAGCCATTCCATGACATTGTCTCCACGGCCCCAGCCTCGCGCCCGCGCCTCTTCAAAGCTTCTCGCCGCGCTCGAGCTTGCCGAGCATCTCGATCACCTGCTCGACCGTCAGATTCTCGTGGAAGCGGTCGTTGATCTGCAGCATCGGTGCGGTGCCGCACGAGCCCAGGCATTCGACGCGTTCGAGCGAGAACTTGCCGTCGGCGGTGACCTCTCCGGCCTCGATGTCGAGGCGCTTGGAAACCGCTCCGTAGATGTCCTCGGCGCCGCGCAGATAACACGATAGGTTCGTGCACACCTGTATGTGGCTGCGACCGACCGGCTTGCGGTGGTACATCGAGTAGAAGCTGACGACGCCTTCGACCCAGGCTCTCGGGAGTTCCATCAGCTCGCAGATGTACTGTTCGACCGCAGGGCTGATCCAGCCGAACTCGCGTTGCGCCAGCCACAGGACGGTCCCGAGCGCCGCACGCCGCTCTGGATAGTGGGTCAGTATTTCGTGGTACTCGGCCAGCGCTTCGGGCCGAAACGCCACCGGACCGCTGCCTGCCGCTTTGTCAGTTGTGATCTGCTGGGACATTGTCTTGGTTTCGCGCGATGTGTCCCGCCTCAGCGGTCGCACTCGCCTCCGATCATGTTGATCATGCCGAAGGTCGCGGCGAGGTCGGGAATCATGAACCCCTTGACCATCGTCTCGAGCGACGACATCCCGTAGAAGCACGGTGGCCGGACGCGCACTCGGTAGGGCCTTCCGCTCCCGTCGCTGACGAGGTAGAAGCCGAGTTCGCCGTTGGCCGCCTCGCCCGAGAAGTAGATCTCACCGGCCGGCACGCGAATGCCTTCGATGACGATCTTGAAGTGGTTCATCAGCCCTTCGATGCTGCCGTAGACGTCCTTCTTGGGAGGCAGCACGTAGGTCGGATCGTCGGCGATCACCGGGCCGCCCGGCATCTGGGCCAGGCACTGCTCGACGATGCGGATCGACTGCCTGAGTTCTTCGAAGCGCACCGCGAAACGGTCGAAGTTGTCGCCCTTGGTGCCCACCGGAACTTCGAAGTCCATGCGGTCGTAGACCATGTAGGGCGCGGCTTTGCGCACGTCGTAGGCGATGCCGGTGGCGCGCAGCAACGGACCGGTGAGGCCGAAGCTCAGCGCTTGCTGCTGCGACATCACGCCGATACCGGCCAGACGGTCGGTGAAGATGCGGTTGCGTTCGAGCAGTTTCTCGCAGTCGCGGAGCACTTCGTTGGTGCGCTTGATCGCGGCGCGGATCATGTCCTCGAAATCGTCGGGGACGTCGCGGGCCAAGCCGCCCACGCGCCCGTAACTGACCGTCACCCGCGCCCCGGTTACACGCGCGTTCATGTTGTAGAGGATCTCGCGGGCCTCGATCATGTAGAAACCCGCGGTGAAAGCCCCAAGTTCGGTCGCACCCATGCCCAGGCAGGTCAGGTGATCGGCGATGCGCGCACACTCCGACAGCAGCACGCGCAGATAAGCCGCACGTTCGGGTACCGTTATTCCGCACAGCCGCTCGACGGCTTCGCAGAAGATGAAGTTGTTGAGCAACGGGGAGGCGTAATTGAGGCGGTCGGTATACGGAATGGCCTGGGTCCAGGTTCCTTGCTCGCACATCTTCTCGAAGCCGCGGTGCAGGTAGCCTACTTCCGTGTCGCAGCCGATGATGTTCTCGCCGTCCAGGCGCAGGTTGAACTTGATGGTACCGTGGCAAGCGGGGTGCGACGGCCCCATCTGCAGTTCCATGATCTCCGACAGAGGGTCGGCGGCCGTTGCCGAGGCCTTGCGGAACTGCCCACCGGCGCTGTATGTGGCCTTGTCGTCGCTCATTGCTGCGTCTCGTTCAGCGCTTCCATGCTGCTGCCGTCGTGCACGTCCGTCCGGCTCCCCGCTCCCGTCCGGTCGCTAGCGCTTCTTCGGCCACGGGTCGGCGATCGGATCGCGCTCGGGAGTGAGCGGCTGACGCTTCTGGTAGGGGTAACTCTTTCGCAGTGGGTGCCCCTCGAACTCCTCGTACAACAGTATGCGGCGCAGATCCGGGTGCCCTTCGAAGTGAACACCGAACATGTCGTAAACCTCTCGCTCGGCCCAGTTGGCGCCCGCAAACAGGTCGCTCACGGTAGCGGTGCGCGGATCGGAGGCATCGAGCCTGATCTTGACCAGTACGCGCTCGCCGCTGACCGGCGAGTGCGGCAGTACCGAACGCAGCACGTAGATCAACTCGAGCTGCCCCATCGACTGCTCGTAGTCGACCGCGGTGACGTCGATGAACAGGCTGAGTTCCAGTTCCGGGTCGTCGCGCAGAAAGCACAGGACAGCCGGAAGTGTGGTCGCGGCGACTTCGATCGCACCGCCGCCCGGGGTCGCAAAACACTCGGCCCCGCTGCCCGGAACAGCCGCGGCCACTCGCGCCGCAAGATCCGCGCTGTCTATCGCCACTCGAAGGCTCCTTTGCGCCAGGCGAAGGCGTAACCGACGGCGAGCACCAACACGAAGAGTGCCATCTCGGCGAAGCCGAAGAGGCCGAGTTCACGGTAGATCACCGCCCACGGATACAGAAACACCACCTCCACATCGAAGACGATGAAGAGGATCGCGACCATGTAGAACTTGATCGAGAAGCGGCCCCAGCCCGATCCGCTCGCGACGTTGCCGCACTCAAAAGTGGCGCCTTTGACGTCCGTCATCCTGCGCGGCCCCAGGAAACGGTTGGCGTTCGAAATCGCAGCGACGATTACGACACCGAGGAGCAGTGTGATCAGTACTGGAATGTAGTCGGACATGGTTTGAGACCGGGCTGCCGACGGTTAAGACCGTCTGAACTACAGGGGGTCCGACGGCGCCCGCGCCTTATCGCCAGGGAACCCGGCGATGTCAAAATAGAGGCGAGGGAACCGAGCGAAGCGCACACGTCGCGCGGCACACCCGCTGCGGCCGCAGCTTGCGAGATCGTCGGCTCAATGGTCGGCCTCGCTGCGCCGCTGGAGGTCGCCACCTCCGGTCGGCGCGCGAGGATCGGGGCTGTCGAGTATGCGCGCCGACTCGCTGCGCCGCTGGAGGTCGCCATCTCCGGTCGGCGCCCTCATACAACTCTCCCGCTTCCCGGCTTCAGCCTAGCGGTCCGGGACACACACGCGCGTGACCTTGGGCCGGTCGGCTCTGCGCTTGCCGAAGGTGTCCTCGACGACGATCGAATTTCCCAGGTAGTAGTTCCCCTCGCCGTTCATGCAACGAATCCGGTAACAGGTGTATTCGGCCTGCAGGGCCGGCCCGCGGTAGCCTTCGTCGGGAGCCGTAGTGTCGTAGAGCACGGCCTCGACTGGGACGCAGTGCTCTACCGCCCTGACCTGCATGTTGCACCAAGTCATTTCTCCGTAGATTGCCGAGCGCGGCGCGAACGACGCGACGTAGGCGTTGGCCGCGTAGCTGTCGGTGACCTTTGCACACACCATCGAATCCTCGTTGGTGGCCGCGCGGGCCGCGGTCGCACACACTGCAACCAGATAGACGGCGAAGAAGGCGGCGATGCGCGACCTGCCGCGCTCGGATGTGAGGGATTGGAATTGCCTCATGGTCTTGCTCCTGGTCTGGTCGGCCCGGTTGGCTGTCCGCGCGGGCCGATCGGCACGTTTCGCTGTCACATCGGGAGGTTGTGGGCGGGATCCCGGTGCTCCAAACGAAACTAACGAACGTTTGTTAGTCAGTAGCACATACCGTTTGAACTTTGGAAGCGGTTCGCGCGGGAAAACTCTGAAAACACGCGGAGGCGGCCGTGGTCCGATCTCTCTATAGAAGAAAGGCCGAAGCGCGAGGTCGGCATCGGGGGCGACGCTGCGGCCGGCCGGCGCGTAAGCGCCCAGGGGGTTGCCTGATACCCGGGCCGCGCGCGCCGAAGCGCGCAGGCCGCGCTTGCCGCGCGGCGCTCACCTCTGTACGAGACGGCGCGTGAGTGCCTCCAATCAAACCGCGGAAACCAACGTGGCGGCGGCCGGCTTCGCCTCCGAGGTGAGCGCCCGGTGCTGGCCGGGTGCCACGGTGGCCGGAGTCGAGCCTCTGCGCGGCGACGCTTCCACCCGTAGATACCTCCGTGCCCGGCTCGCCGAACCGCGACCCGCCGACGCTCCCGATACCCTGATTGTCATGGTCCTGCAGGACGCCGCGGTCGCGCTGTCGTCGGAGGAACTCGGCGTATTCGGCAAGAGCGGCCCCAAGGAACTCGCCTTCGTCAACGTCGCGAGGTTCCTGTCGCGCCACACCGATGCGCTGCCCGCGGTGCACGGCGTCTCCGCGGACCAATCGCTGCTGGTCCTCGAAGACGTCGGCGACACGCCGCTGTGGGAAGCTGCGCGCGCTTGCGAGCCGGACCAAGGAGAGGAACTCTTCGGGCTGGCACTGGACCTCGTCGCCGACCTCCAGGCCGACGCGGTCGATGACGGCAGCGGCTGCTACGGCTTCTTGCAGTCTTTCGACGAAAGACTCTTCGGCTGGGAATTCGACCACTTCCTCGAGTACGGC
>Ga0172375_10004206_pt1 | contig 21464 bp, 20 predicted proteins | sample LakKiv1m_FD_114537 | JGI IMG/M metagenome (GOLD analysis project Ga0172375, IMG submission 114537) | Freshwater microbial communities from Kabuno Bay, South-Kivu, Congo - kab_092012_11.1m | ecosystem: Environmental > Aquatic > Freshwater > Lake | place: Democratic Republic of the Congo...
GAAGGAAATAATCGATCTCAAAGAAGATGGTTCCTTCAGACTGAACATGAAATACTTCGACTATGTCACCGGCCTTAAAATGACCAGCTCAAATTTCGACCGCCTTTTCGGCGGCCCGGCCCGCAAGCCGGAAACCAGCCTGACGCAGAAAGACATGGACATCGCCCGTTCGCTGCAGGATGTGACTGAAGAAGTCATGCTGCACATGGCGCGCTATGTTCATCGCGAAACCGGCAAAAAATATCTGTGTTTAGCCGGAGGTGTGGCGCTGAACTGCGTCGCCAACGGTAGAATACTGCGCGAAGGACCATTCGAGGATATCTGGATTCAGCCCGCAGCCGGAGATGCCGGCGGCGCTTTAGGTGCGGCCTATGCCGTCTGGCATCGCTATCTTGAGAAAGAACGCAAGCTGCGCCCAGACGGACGTCCAGCGCAACTGGCTTCCAAGCTTGGCCCGGAGTTTTCCAATGCCGAAATAAAAGCCTGGCTCGAAAAGAACGGCTATCCATATGAATATATGGAAGACGACAAGCTCTTCGATCACGTCGCCGGTCTGCTGGCGACAGAAAATGTTATCGGCTGGCACGATGGGCGGCTGGAATTCGGCCCGCGCGCTTTGGGCGGGCGTTCTATTCTGGGCGACGCCAGAAGCCCGCGCATGCAGAAGCAAATTAACCTCAAGATTAAATTCCGCGAGTCATTCCGGCCATTTGCGCCTTCATGTCTGGCCGAGCATGTCTCCGAATTCTTCGAAATCGACCGTGAATCTCCATACATGCTGCTGGTCGCTGATGTAAAAAAAGAAATCCGCACCGAAATGACGCCCGAACAGCAGAAGCTTTTCGGCATCGACAAGCTCAATATCCCGCGCTCCAGCATACCGGCGGTTACGCATGTTGACTATTCCGCTCGCATCCAGACCGTAAACCGCGAAGATCATCCGCGTTATCACAGACTTATAGATACATTCTACAAAAAGACCGGCTGCCCGGTTATTGTCAACACTTCGTTCAACGTGCGCGGCGAACCCATAGTATGTCGTCCGGAAGAATCCTATGTGTGCTTCATGCGTACCGACATGGATTATCTGGTATTGGGCAACTACGTGCTGACCAAAACAAAGCAGCCCGAGTTCAAAGAAGCAATGAACTGGCGCGAACAGTTCCAGTTGGATTAGATAAGGTGCAGAAATGATTAATAAAAATCCATCCCGACGCGATCTGCGGGTTTTCTCTCTGGTTCTGGCTGTCTTTGCCGGAGGCTTCGCTACGCTGGCTTTCTGCAAAGATAAAAACATAGCGGCTTATGTGCTTTATGCCCTGTCGGTCTGGGGCGTTTTCTCAGCCGCACTTATCCCGGGCTTCATCAAGCCCGCATACATCGCTTTTTCGTACATCGGCCTGGTTTTAGGCTGGATCAACACTCGCTTACTGCTTGGAATAATCTTTTATCTTATTTTCACGCCGATTTCCCTGTTTTTCAAGCTGACCGGGCGGGATATTCTGGGACGCCGCTTTGATAAAAACGCCACTACTTACTGGAAAGACAGACTGGATTCCGAGCGTGGAAAAGAACGCTACCTGAAACAGTTCTGATGGCTGAAGTCTGAAATATTCTTTTTAATCAGGGGAATATCTACACTTTCCCTTGACAATTCCTCATCTTTTAATAGTATATGTCGGCCTCGGGAGCCATTGGGCTTGCAGGCGTTTTACAGGATTGGCACGATGAAGATTCGTCTTGAAGAAATCAGCGAAGGCGGCAGCCGCTTTCGGGAAACGAACAACGCCGCCTGGCTGAAGGATCTTATTCAGCTTGATGAAGACGAAGCATTCCGCGCCATTGGAGACGCAAGTTTCGATTTTGAGCTTAAAAAATCCTCTTCACGTATCAGGGTGACAGGATACATCAGAGCGAAACTGGGCTTTACCTGCTCGCGTTGTTTGAAGGAGCAGGAAACGGAAATAACAGTCCGCATCAACGAGCATTTTACGGCAGAGGATGTGGATTATGTAGTAACTGAAGGCGATCCTTCCCGTGCTGCCGGTGCGGGCTGGGAATCTTTGAAATTACTGGAAATAGACCTGGGACATCTGATGGCAGACCATTTCAGAATGGCTCTTCCGATGGCTCCGGTCTGCGATGATAGCGAGAATTGCCGGGAAGGCTCGATGGATATCGTACACGAAGTCGATATGTCATACGAGGAACCCGTTAATCTTGAATGGAAAGAAGGGCTGGCTGCCGTTAAGCGTCAGTTCTCAAGAAAAAAGTCACAGAAGAAAAAGCAAGCTTCAGAATAAGGGAGTTGCAAAATGGCCGTACCGAAAAGAAAAACTTCGAAATGCAACAAGCGCCTGCGTCGTGCCCATCTGGCACTCAGCACCGCTCAGATCATCAACTGCCCCAACTGCGCCGAGAAGATGCGTCCGCATCGCGTCTGTCCGAACTGCGGTTTCTACAAGGGCCGTGAAGTTGTAAAGTACGAAGAAGAATAAATCTGTCTCTTGCCTGAATAACCCGCCGCACCGTCATTAGCGGTGCGCATGACCTCTACAGAGGAAGGAGCGGGCGATGATAGTTCTAGCAAGTGATCATAGAGGATACCCGCTGAAAGAAAAGGTCAAGCTGTGGCTGGCCGAAGCGGGCGAGCAATTCGAGGATGTAGGCTGTTTCTCAAGCGAATCAGCCGATTACTCGGAGTTTGCCATTAAAGCCGCCGAGAAAGTCGCCTCTGGCGAAGCCTCGCGCGGCATTGTTATATGTGGCAGCGGAATTGGTGTTTCAATAGCAGCCAACAAGGTTGCAGGCGTGCGCTGCTCTCTGGCTCACAATACATTTCTTGCCAGAACTACCCGTCAGCATAACGACAGCAATATGCTGGCCATCGGTGCGGACATAACCGGCGAGGCGCTGGCCAGAGACATTGTCGAAGTCTGGCTGAAAACACCCTTCGAGGGCGGTCGTCACCAGCGCCGTATCGACATCATAAGCAACTACGAAAAAAAACGCTGAACCGTAAAGAATATTCATGTACTGCCCCAACTGCAATCATCCCGACACTCAGGTGATAGACAGTCGTTCGCGGCGTGACGGACGCGAAATACGACGCAGGCGTTCGTGTCCCAAGTGCGGCCATCGCTTTACCACATACGAGCGCCATGCCGATGAAAAGCTGCCCCTGGTAATAAAAGGAGACGGCAGGCGTGAGCCGTTCAGTCGTGAAAAGCTGATGCAGGGCATCCAGAAAGCCTGTCAGAAACGCGATATTTCAATCACCGAAATTGATAAGGCCGTCAGCCGAATTGTGCGCAAGTTGCAGGAACTGGATCGTGAAGAAATTCCGGCCCGCAACATCGGTGAATATGTCATGGATCAGCTTGCCGATCTTGACGATGTGGCTTATATTCGCTTTGCTTCGGTCTATTGGCGCTTCGACGATATTTCTGAGTTCACCCGGCACGTGGAGGAACTCAAGCGCCGTAAAAACAGACCGCGCTGAAAGGAAATGGCGTAGAGCCGTGGTAAACGCAGCCGACGCCTGAAACGGGTCTGATGACTAGCTTAGGGGACAATCAGAAAATTGCATTTATGAAAAAGGCTCTGCGGCTGGCAAAACGCGGCGCTGGATTCGTTTCACCTAATCCGATGGTGGGTGCTGTCATCGTCAAGAATGGAAACATCATCGCTGAAGGCTACCATCATTGCTGCGGCCAGGACCACGCAGAAGTTGATGCCCTTAAAAAACTGAATTTCAACGCGCAGGGTTGCAGTCTGTTTCTGAATCTTGAGCCCTGCTCGCACTTCGGTCGGACTCCTCCGTGTGCTGACGCGCTGATTCGCTCCGGCATAAAAGCAGTATATATCGGCACATCAGATCCTAACCCCAAGGTTTCCGGTGAAGGCATACGCCGTTTACAGGCGGCTGGAATCCATGTCGAAACAGGTATCTGCGAAAAAGAATGTCTGGAGCTGAACCGCATTTTCTTCAAGCATATAGTTGATAAAATCCCTTATGTATTGGTAAAGGCAGCCATCAGCCTCGATAGTAAAATCGCTGCAGCCTCCGGCGATTCCGGTCAGAACAGCGGTGGAATTTCTGGACCCGAGGCGCACAGGCTGGTGCATCGCCTGCGGCATGATTTCGATGCAATTTTAGTTGGAGCCGGTACTGTTATAAAAGACGATCCGCTTTTAACCTGCCGCCTGCCTGGGCGCAAGACCAGAAATCCATTGCGTATCGTGCTTGATGCCCGCGGTCAGACTCCTGCGGAGGCAAGGCTGCTGGACACTTCTATTGCGCCGACGCTTATTGTCAGTACTTCGCGCTCTTCGCAGAAATGGCGCAAAGCCATTCAAGCTAAAGGAGCAGAACTGCTGCTGATGGAAAGCACAGACGGCTTGATTGATATCAGGGAACTGCTGAAGAACTTGGGAAGCCGTGTCGCTTCTATAATGGTAGAAGGTGGTTCTGAAGTAATATCTTCTTTTCTGCGGGCTGAAGCGGTTGACCGTATCATGTTTTTCATCGCACCGCTGATTCTGGGCGGAGAGAAGATACCTGTAGTCGGCGGACCATCTGCTGACACGTTGGCTGATGGCTTTAAACTTGAGGATGTTAAGTTCAAGCGTATCGGCTGCGATTTGCTCTATGAAGCCCGTCCTGTTTTCGGGCGCTGAAAGCGAGGCGGAATGTTTACCGGGCTTGTCGAAAATGTTGGTGAACTGCTGGAAATCAGACGTACTTCGGGCGGAGCACTCATGCGCATCAAATGCGGTCTGCCGCTTGTCGAAGTGGCGCTGGGTGATTCCATTGCATGTAACGGTGCATGTCTTACCGTAGTTGCTAAAGGTGCTTCGGAATTCAGTGTCGATCTGTCGGATGAAACTCTGTCCCGTTCGACATACGCCAAAGCTCAGCCGGGTAAACTCATCAACCTGGAAAGAGCCCTGCGTTTTGGCGACAGACTGGGCGGACATCTGGTAAGCGGCCATGTGGATTGTCGCGGAATTTTTGAAGAGCGTCGCATTCTGGGCGAAATGAACGAGCTGCGCTTTTCGTGTGATGTGAAATACATGAAGTATGTTGCCGAAAAAGGTTCAGTTGCAGTCGATGGTATCAGTCTTACTGTAAGTGCTCTGCACAATGACGGCTTTTCAATCTCGGTAATTCCCCACACACTGGAAAAAACCACTCTGAAAAAACTCGCAGTAAAAAACGAAGTAAATGTTGAGTTCGATCAGATTGCGAAGTATATAGAGAGGCTGATTTTTACAGACGCTCAATCAAAAGATGAACATGGCGGTATAAGCCGCGAAGTTCTGGAGCGTTACGGTTTCATGAAATGAGGTGATGATGTCTTCAGCAGTTGAGCGTGTCAGGCTGGCGATTGAACGCATTCAGCAGGGCCGTATGGTAATAATGGTTGATGACGAAGACCGCGAGAACGAAGGCGATCTGGTCTTTGCCGCCGAAAAAGTCACTCCTGAAGCCATAAACTTCATGACGAAGTACGGTCGCGGGTTGATCTGCCTGGCGATGGACAAAATCCAGGCGGATCGTCTGGGGCTGCGCATGATGGTGCCGGAGAGCGAAAACCTTACTCATTTTGGAACTGCATTCACCGTAAGCATCGAAGCTGCCGATGGCGTTTCAAGCGGCATTTCGGCTCCGGATCGCGCCCATACCATTAAAACCGCCTGCAACCGCGACGCCCGTCCGCGTGATGTCGTATCGCCGGGACATGTTTTCCCTCTGGTGGCGCGTTCCGGTGGCGTGCTGGTGCGCACCGGGCAGACCGAAGGTTCGGTTGACCTGTGTCGTCTGGCTGGTCTGTCTTCTGCGGCTGTAATCTGTGAAGTCATGAAAGACGACGGCACCATGGCGCGCCGATCCGATCTTGAAAAAGTGGCTGTCGAGCACGATCTTGTAATCGTGGCGGTGGCCGATATCATTTCTTATCGACTGTTGAATGAAACGTTTGTACACCGCGCCGCCGAAGCCAATCTGCCAACCAGATTCGGCGGAGATTTCAAGCTTTATGCCTACAGCAACGACATCGATCACAACGATCACGTGGCGCTGGTTAAAGGTGACGTAAGCGGCGACGAGCCAGTGCTGGTCCGCGTCCATTCCGAATGCCTGACCGGTGATGTTTTCGGCAGCTATCGCTGTGATTGTGGAGATCAACTTCAGCATTCCATGAAAATGATCGAAAAGGAAGGCCGGGGCGTAGTGCTTTATCTGCGCCAGGAAGGTCGCGGCATAGGTCTGGCCAATAAAGTTAAAGCTTACAATCTTCAGGAAAACGGCTGCGATACGGTTGAAGCCAATCTTAAACTGGGCTTTAAAGCCGATCTGCGCGACTACGGCATTGGCGCTCAGATACTGCGCGATCTGGGTTTAAGGAAGCTGCGTCTCCTTACCAACAACCCCAAAAAGATTATCGGTCTTGAAGGATATGGGCTGGAAGTGGTCGAAAGAGTGCAGATAGAAGTTTCGCCCAATCAATGCAATGTCGATTATCTTAAAACCAAGAAATCGAAGCTCGGACACTTGCTTTATCAGCTTCCCGACGGCGATAGCGATAACTGAAAGTACGAAATCACACATGCCTGGGGAGGGGACTTTTTCCTTGACAGCATTGTTTGGGTGGGGTTACAATCTTCAGAAGAGTGTGAATGATCTATTCATTTACGGTTTAATTTGTGAATCCAGTGTAATCCGGAAAAAGGTCAATTAAACTGGGTAAGGTCAATAGAGTTTGGATATATTTCCAAAACGCTTATGTCTCTAATTAAATTTCAGAAGGAGAGTAGAGAGATGAAGAAAGAAAGAAAAGTATCTATGTTCCTGATGGTGCTCTTCGTAGCACTGAGCATGGCTTTAGTACCGGCCTGTTTGGGCGGCACTGATGAAGAAGACAGTGGCGAGGGCGAAGGCGAAGGCGAAGGCGAAGGCGAAGGCGAAGGCGAGGGCGAGGGTGAAGGCGAAGGCGGAGGCGAAGGCGAAGGCGAAGGCGAGGGCGAAGGCGAAGGCGAAGGCGAAGGTGAAGGTGAAGGCGAAGGCGAAGGCGAAGGCGAAGGCGAATGCGAAGGTTCCTGCGACACTTCGACCGATACCACCAAGTGCGTCAACAGCGGCGCTGATGTCTGCGTATGCGAAGGCGGTACCTGGGTTTCTTACGTTTGCGCCACCGTCTGCTCTGAGGGCGGCGACATTTCCGAAGGCTGCGGCGACGCTGGCCTGGCTTATGATTATTGCATCTGCAAGGCTGATGTAGGCGAAACCGATTGCGAAGGCGCTTGCGTATCCGGCACCGACGCTCAGTTCTGCGACACTCAGAATGAAAACGCTCTCTGCTGGTGCGGTGAGACCAACGAGTGGGAATATCTCGATTGCGACCAGGCTTGCATCGACGCCGGTTATCAGGGTTCTGATGGTTGCGGCGAAGGCGAAGTCGAAGGCGGCGGCACTGCTGAAGTTTGCCTCTGCTCCGCTGGTGATTGCAACAGCGACGAAGACTGCGGCGAAGGCGAAACCTGTGTTGGCACCGACGAGGGCACCGTTTGTGTCCAGTCCTGCGAGCCCAGCCTCTGTGACTGCACCGATGGCGCTCAGGCCTGCGGTTGCCAGGATATCGGCATTGGCGATGGCAACGGCATCTGCGTTGATATGACCCTGACCGATCCGGCCTGCACCGTCGGCACCTCTTGCGGCGGCAGCGAGACCAAGCTCTGCGTTTCCAACCAGAGCGGCACCACTTACTGCATGGAACTCTGCGTCCTGGCAGAAAACACCTGCGCCGCTGGCGAAGTCTGCTATCCGCTGACCAACCAGGATGGCGATATCGTAGGCGGCGGTTGCTTCGCTGAGAAATAATTCTCGAAGCAGCATATGCTGACTCTAAAGAGGGGCTCTTACGAGCCCCTCTTTTTTTATATGTATTGTATATGACACTATGATTTTCAAGCCATCTCATCTTAATAAGGATGATTCCTGCATTGTAAAATTATTGTTTGATTTATTATGTAACCCGGATATATCATTAATGCCAGCTTCTGGAAAAAGGTCATACATTTAAAGGAAGGACTGAAGATGCTTAGAGCAAGAGTGTTTTTCTGTGTCCTTTTCGCAGGAGTCTTTCTGCTGTGCGGCCTGTTTGCCTGCAATGAGAATGATAATTCCGGCGAAGGCGAATCAGAAGGAGAAGGCGAGGGTGATTTCGACAATGCCGCAGATGGCGACGCCGACGGGCTGACCGATGGTGATGCGGATGCAGACAATATAGATGCAGACAAGGAAAATGAAGCCGACGCGGAAGTTGAAGCAGAAAAAGAAGCTGATGATGAGACGGAAACAGAGAAAGAAGCTGAGGCAGAATCTGACACTAGCTGTGAAGGTCAATGTTCTTATGGTATTGATCATAAATATTGTGACAGGAAAAATGAAAATACGCTTTGCCAGTGCAGCCCGTCCGGCCAGTGGCAAAAGATTAACTGCAACTTCACCTGCATTGGCGATGGCTTTTCCGGCTCTAAGGAATGTCGTATAAGCACCGACAGCATGGAAGGTGACTGCATCTGTGAGTCCGATGACGATGTGGAATATTGTTTAGGTCCATGCGACAGTAATCATGACAGAGACAAATGTATAAACAATGGCCAGGATGCATGTCTGTGCAATGCCGGTCAATGGACTCTGTATGAATGCGGGAACGTCTGTGCAGAAAGCGGCGTTTCGGCTGGTTGTGGTGAAACGGCGTGGGGTACTGATTATTGCCTGTGCGAAATCACTGTTCCCACTGATTGTGAAGGCTCATGTATCGAAGGCCAGTCTCCTGGCTTTTGCGATACTCAGAACGAAGGGGTTCTGTGTTTATGTAATGAATCCAGCCAGTATGAATATTGGGATTGCGAAAACATCTGTCGACTTCATGGCTATTATTACAATAACGGTTGTATAGAAACTGAAACAAATGAATATGGGTGCGAATGTACAACGGTGGGGCCGGAATGCATAATTGATCAGGACTGTATAGATGAAGGTTTGGGTAATAAATGCTTGGATGGCATGTGTAAAAATGATTGTGCACTAGCCCGCTGTGACTGCTCAGCTGGTGAAGACGCCTGCTGGTGCTCCGACATTGGGCTTGAAAGTGATAATGGAATCTGTATTGACTTAACGCAGATCGACACAAACTGTACTGTAGGAGAAAGTTGTGGAGGTTCGAAAAATAAAATCTGCGTAATGAATTATGAAAGCAGTGAAAAATACTGCATGGATTTATGCACGCCCCTGGAGAACACATGCCCGGACGGACAGACGTGCTATCCGTTAACTAATCAGGATGGTGAGATCGTCGGTAGTGGTTGCATTGAATAAAAATATCGTTTTAAAGGAAAAAGGAATGTCGCGGACAAAATCTCATGCGGCGCTGATGATATTAATGATTTGTCTACTTCTCATCATTTGGTCCTGCAACAGCGACGAAGATTCTGTTGCAAGCGACGGAGACACCGATTCGGACAAGCATGCAGCAGGCGACACTGACGCAAATCCTGATGGCGATATTGACATGGATGCAGGTACAGACGCGGATACAGCCGAAGAAGAAGCTGCAAAGGAAAGCGAAGCCGAATCTGCCGGTGAGTGTGAAGGCTCTTGCGACAGAACGAAAGATACTACTAAATGTGTAAATGATGGAGCAGATGTCTGTGTATGTGAAGATGGTCAGTGGATGCTCTATTGCTGCGAAGATGCCTGCAATGTCAGTGAGGAAGATCCATCTACAACAACAGATGGTTGCGGCGATGCCGGCCTGGATTATGCTTACTGTATCTGTATATTAAAGATTTCTGAATCAGACTGTAGTATTGCATGTACACAGGATGTAACTGCCCAGTTCTGCGATACTGAAAATGAAAATATTCTATGCGTATGCAATCCTGAAACCGGCGAATATGAGTTTGTAAATTGCGTAACATACTGCAAGAACCTTGGTTATTGCGGCTCAAAAGGATGTGGCGCGGCTGAGACAGATAAATCTGGTCCGGTAGCAGATGTTTGCCTGTGTGATCCGGGTGAGTGCTGGAGTATTGAAGACAGCATTAACAGCAGAATCGGAGATGGGTGTATCTGTACTAAGCATGGGACCGTATGTTCTGCAGATTGCCAAATAAATATGTGCGACTGCACTGCCGGTATTGATGCCTGCACTTGTCTCGACATTAATCTTGATGAGACCGGGTCGAATAATGGTGTCTGTCTCGATATTGAAAATCTTGATCCTGATTGTATTGTCGGAGAAAGCTGCGGCGGCTCTGAGGAAAGGATATGTCTTCAGAACAGCAACACTGGCGAAAAATACTGTATGGACACATGCACACTGCCCGAAAACACCTGTGAACCGGGCGAATACTGTGCAATGCTGACTGGCGATAATGACGAAATCGTCGGCGGTGGGTGCATGAGTCGATGATTTCACAGCCCGGCTTGTGAAAAATATCACTGGAAAAAGCATTTGGTAATTGGTAATATAGAGCAAATAGAAATTTTGCAGTGCTTTTCGAAAAAAAAGGGTCATTCCGTAACAAAAAAATAGAAGGAGGAGGATATGTCTAAAAAAGGGCTGTTTTTTATCTTTCTGGTATTTGTAATGACCTTGTCGCTGTTCACACTGGCCTGTGGCACCGAGGATTCCGGTGAGGGCGAAGGTGAGGGCGAAGGTGAAGGCGAAGGCGAGGGCGAAGGTGAGGGTGAAGGCGAAGGCGAGGGTGAAGGCGAGGGTGAAGGCGAGGGTGAAGGCGAAGGCGAAGGCGAGGGAGAAGGTGAAGGCGAGGGTGAGGGTGAAGGCGAAGGCGAAGGCGAGTGCGAAGGTTCCTGCGACAACAACACCGAAACCACCAAGTGCATCAACAGCGGAGCGGATGTCTGTGTCTGTGAAGGCGGACAGTGGGCACCCTATGTCTGCGCGACAGTATGTGCTGAAAGCGGAGAGAATTATGTCTCTGAAGGTTGCGGCGATGCCGGTCTGGCATACGATTACTGCATCTGTGATATGAACATCGATTCGGATTGCGAAGGAACTTGCGATTCATCGGTAGATTCTCAGATTTGCGATACAAAGAACGATAATATTCTGTGCTTCTGCAACAGTGAAACCAGCGAATGGGAGCTGATCGACTGTGTCAGTTACTGCACGGGCGAGGGCTATCTGGGTTCGGATGAATGCGCCGAAGCTGAAATCGATGAGCAGGGCACTCTGGCCGATGTCTGCATCTGCGATCCGGGCGAGTGCTGGAGCGATGAGGACTGTGTCACGGCTGAAACCGGCGATATCTGTGTCGGTACAGTTGATGGTACCGTATGCACCTATAGCTGTGAGATCAATATGTGTGATTGCACTGCTGGTGCTGCATTATGCGGATGCACAGACATCGGTCTCGACGAAGAAGATCCCACCCAGGGAATCTGTCTTGATACTGAATCGCTTGATCCTTCCTGCACTGTCGGCGAAGGCTGCGGCGATGATCCCGATAACTGGATCTGTCTGATTAATAATGAGACAAGCACTACATATTGTATGTCCTATTGTGTATTGCCGGAAAACACCTGTGAACCGGGTGAATACTGCGCAGTGCTGGTAAACCAGGAAGACGAAATCGTTGGCGGTGGCTGTCTGCCTGAATAAGTCTGGATTATCCTTAAAGAAAGACCGGGAGATGTTCTCCCGGTCTTTTTTATGGCATCAGGCTTTTGCCATTTCACGCAGTTTGGTTATTGAATCCACTTCTCCCATGCATATCAGGCACATCTCCGAAGCGATATGAAAACTGCCTCCGGGATTGTAAATGAATTCTCCGTCGCATTTGTTTCTTATGGCAATTATTGCAACATCTATTTTGCGGTGCAGGTCGAGATCTGCCAGGTTTCTTCCGATAAAGGGGCTTCCGCTTACTATATCGACTTCGTCAATGCCGTAAATGGCGGGTTTTATCGCGCATCATGCGATCCAGAAATGTTACAACCGCCGGACGCAGCATTTCCGACGCCATGCGCAGCCCGCCTATGTAGTTGGTTGTGACGGCAACGTCTGCTCCGGCTTTACGCAGCTTGCTTTCGGTGCTCATGCCAATCGATTTTGCTACAATGCGAATCTTCTGGTTAAGCTGGCGAGCCGTAACGGTTATGAATAAGTTGTCCTTGTCGCTGGTACAGGCCGAAATCACTCCGTTCGCAACGTCTATTCCCGCCGCTTTAAGTGTTTCATCTTCGCTGGCGTCGCCAACCACAAAAGGTATGTCGCCTCCAAGCATTTCGCAGACATGACGCAGTCGCAGTTCATCCATATCCACCATTACAAAGTCGCTGCCGGTCTGATGCAGTTCTTCTGCGATATGCAGTCCGGTTTCGCCGACTCCGCAAAGGATGATGTGCCCGCTCATTTTGCCTATTAGCTTTGACATTCTCTTCCTCCGCAGAATGTTCTGCAACTGGCCTTCGACAATAAAGGCCGTCATAGAAGACACGAAAAACAGAATGGCACCCATGCCGAACAGAATAAGGCCCATTGTAAAGATTCTGGCAATGGGGTTGTTCGCTATTGGTATGACTTCCACGTAGCCGACAGTCGCCAGCGTTATCACCGTCATGTAGGCACAGTCCAGAATAGACCATTGCCCTTGCCCGATGATGACGTATCCGCCAACGCCTATGGCAAAGACCACCAGCATGGCTACAGTAGCCCATCCCAGTTTTTTTACTGCATCATCGGTGTCATACACAGCATTCCGCCTGCAAATAACAGTTGATTGCCTTATTTATATCCGTAACCTGATTGCCAGTGAAGAATTATTTTAATGCTTCAGAAAAAAGCATTCCTTATTTGCTTTTCTGCGGCACAAGCGCGGCAAATCCGAAAAGGCGCAGGTAATTAATATGCATGCCGCGACAGGCTGCATTGTGAATGCATTCCGAACAGCGTTCCGATTTCGAGAAGTAGCCATGCTTTATATAGTGCTCCGCAAAAGACATTACATCCAGTCTGCCGGCAGCGTCGAAGTTGTTGGCGCAAATAATCGTCGCCTCTGACTGGATTGCCCTTGGATGCAGGCAATACGGGGCGTTTTCGATACTGACTGAGGCATCGCGCCAGCCTTTTAGATAGCGCACCATATCCACAAGCTGCGTGCGGGCTGCGTTCATGGCCTCGAATGAGGGTATGCGCAGAATCACGTCTCCACGCTTTGATATGGCTTCTCGCAGTTTCCAGGCGCTTATTGCCATGTCGCGTTTAATATTAATGATTAAATGCTCCGGGCGCGAAATGAATCTTTCAAGGGCTTCGGCAGAATCGATAATAAGAGCCTTGACATTGTCAGCCCAAGCCGTAGTGGAGGCTTTAAACTCTTCGAAGCCACACCAGTCCTGTAGCGCAAGCGTTATTTCTACTCCCGTAGTCTCCTGTGGCATGGCTTTCCGGAACGTGGCGATATCGGGTGCAAAAACGCGCATGTTTTTCAGCGGCTGCGTCCTGAGAAGAAAATCCAGTGATTCCGGCGCATGGCCATCAGTGTCGATTTCAAGCATCAATTCTTCGACTTCGCGCCGATCCACACGTTCTTTAGCAGAATAAATATCGTGGCAGATACCGCGCGCAAAGCAGAAACGGCAGCGCTCGCCGTAACAGAGAAGTTTCTCGCCGCTTTCTATATACTGCTCGAATTCGGTTTTGCGTCCGCGCAGCTCGTCGTAAAGTTTGTGTGGGTCCTGAATCAGATCCTCCAGACCTTCGAGAAGCTGCACGGGGAAACGATTGGTCCAGATGTAGTTGCCGGGAGTGTGTGCGTGTTCTAAGGCTTTTTTCATATGCGGCAGGGCTTCTTTTACATCGTAGAAAAGGCTGTCCCGCCATTCATCACTCCAGGCTCGTCCGAAAGGTACCAGTTGCAGCAGATCGAATTCATGCACGCCCAGATGCATGAAGAAACGCATTATTTCGTCCAGATGCGGAACGTTCATTTTATTCAGGACGATATCGATGTTTATTACAACCCTGCCGTCATTTCGCAGATTAAGCAGACCTTTCAGCGCCTGTTTGAATCCGCCCTTGACGCCAGACAGCGTGTCGTGAAGTTCTTCAGTATGGCCGTGAACTGAAAATGTAACTTCGTTCAGACCTGCATCAGCAGCGGCTTTAGCAAATTTCTCGGAAGCAAAACTGCGCCCGTTGGAGATGGTCTGTATCCATTCGTAACCCAGTTCGCGACCATAACGGATGAATTCGATAAAGTTCGGGTGGATGGATGCTTCTCCGCCGGAAAGTATCAGCCGTGCTCCGGGTCTGTAACCCTGGCGGATCTCCGCCTTTACTTCATCGACTGAAATATGCAGCGGTTTGGTTACATCAGAATCGAGACAGAAAATGCAGTGGTTGTTGCAGGCCCAGGTGATGCGTACCCAGTGGCGATACTGATGAACAGCCGCTTCGCGGTTTTCTATGGTTTCAGCGTCAAACTGTTGGGGTTTATCAGGCGACATCGCGTTTGGAACTGCGCGGTTTGAATTCGTCCCAGCCGAAGAACTCGGGATATTCCCGCCACGGACCTTCACATACGTCTTTATAAGCGCACTGCTGACAAGGTTCGCCTTTAAGCTTGCCTTCGTTCCAGCGGTATTCCGTGTAGTCTTCAACTACAAACTTGGCGTCGATAATGCGTGTGCGCGGTATGTACTGCTCGGCTACGAATTTCTCGTAACCTTCCATGAAACAGTAGGGGATGGCTTCGGTCATTACGAAGATTCCCCCGCGAACGCCGATATCGATGCCCTTTTTGACGAAAGGCTCACACAGGGATTTGCGCGGCACCATCATCTGAAAATGTTTTCCGGCAGTTCCCAGCGCATGCACGAATGCGAACTGGAATTGATTGACGCCCAAGGCGACCATAAGCTGCGCTGTCTGTGGCAGGTGGCGGTAATTGGGCCGCACCAGCACTGAATTAGCGACAATCGGCACGCCCAGCTTCTTCATGTTCTGTATGCCGCGTATGCCCTGCTTGAAAGCTCCGGGAGCCTGCACCAGCCAGTCGTGTATTTCAGCCGTCGGGCCGTGTATGGCGGGCGAATACTCGTTGGCTCCAGCCTCTACTGCGGCGCGGGCGAATTTCTCGTTGGCGAATGTTCGACCATTGGTCTGTATCTGTATTCTGCGGTAATTCAGATCTCTGGCGATTTTTACCAGCTCCAGAAAATCCGGGTGCATTGTGGGTTCGCCGCCTGTAAAAACCACGCTGTCTATGTCCTTGCGGTTGTCGGTCAACGACTGGCGCAGTTCTTCCAGACTTTTTGGAGCGAATTTATAGCGCTTGTCGCCCTGAACGCAGAAATAGCACTTGTTATTGCATTCGAATCCGACTTTTAAATCGAGTCTTTCCATTTGACTTCCGTTTCTGCCAGTCAGAACAGACGAGTGAATATCACCCGTAATGCACAGGTTGATATGCCATTATCCTTCAGGTGCGCAGGCTTGGCAAGCGGCTTATTTCTTCCGTGGACTTTTTTCGTGCGCGGCTTTTACAAGCTGGAAGAAGAGCGCTTCCGGCTTTTCGAGTCGGCTGTTAAGCTCCGGATGGAACTGTGAGCCCATGAAGAACGGATGCCCAGGCAGTTCCATTATCTGCATGATGTTCGAGTTGGGCGCGTAACCGGAGAAAACCAGCCCCTTTTCTTCCAGACATGGTACAAATTCGGGGTTGATTTCGTAACGGTGGCGGAAACGGCGACGGATCTTCAGACTGCCGTAATATTCATGGGCTTTAGTGCCTTCTTTTATCGTTACATCATGTCCGCCCAGACGCATGGTGCCGCCCTTTTTAGTGATTTTAATCTGGTCTGGCAGGTAGCAGACAACCTGATTGGGTCCGGCGCATTTGCCGTCGGCTTCAATTTCGGCGGAATGTGCGTCAGCGATGCCGCAGACGTTGCGGGCGAATTCAATTACAGCCAGTTGCATTCCGTAACATATTCCAAGGAAAGGAATCTTGTGCTCGCGACAGTAGCGGATAACTTCGATCTTGCCTTCTATTCCGCGTGTGCCGAAGCCGCCAGGAACAATGATGGCGTCAACTTCCTTAAGAGAGTCTTCGACTTTACGTTTACCGGTTTCTATTTCGGTAGTCTCTACCCAGTCGGTCTGAATATCGACATTCAGGTGAGCTTTACAGTGGTTAAGAGCTTCGAGAATGGAAGCGTAAGAATCGTGCAGGTCGGTGTATTTTCCGCAGATGGCGACCGTCACGCGATCCTTGTTTTCTTTTTCTTCCATACGGGAAACATATTTACGCCATTCGCTTAGATTAGGCGGTGAATAAATGTTGAGCTTTTTATGCAGGATATCTGGAACGCCTTCTTCTTCGAAGATGAGCGGCAGTTCGTAGACATTGTGAACGTCGGGTGCTGAAACTACACCGCCCGCATCGATGTTGCAGAAATGGGCGATCTTTTCTTTGATTTTATCAACCAGACGAACCGGGCAGCGCCCTACTATAATGTCGGGATGTATGCCGCGCTCGTTAAGGTTCTTCACCGACTGCTGTGTCGGTTTCGATTTCTGTTCATTGACTCCATAAGGAATCGGTACATAGCTTAAATGCACAAAGGCGATGTCCTCGGGACCTACTTCATAGCGCAACTGACGCATTGATTCCAGGAAAAGCTCATTTTCCATATCGCCGACTGTGCCGCCGATTTCGATGAGCATAATGTCGGCTTGCTCCTCTTCGGCGATCTTCCATATTTCTTCTTTTATCTGGTCAGTCACGTGAGGAATGAGCTGCACTGTCTGTCCCAGAAAATCTCCAGTGCGTTCGCGGTCAAGAATCTTCTTGTAGATCTTGCCCATGGTAAGATTCCAGTTGGACTTGCAGGTCACGCCGATAAAACGCTCGTAATGTCCGAAGTCCATATCGCATTCGCCGCCGTCATCCAGCACGAATACTTCGCCGTGTTCGATGGGGTTCATTGTTCCGGGATCAGTATTGAGATAACCGTCGCATTTAACCGGCACAACCTTAAGGCGCGACGACAGCAGGCGACCTATGGATGCCGACAGAATTCCTTTGCCAAGACCGGAAAGGACTCCGCCGGTGACTACGATAAACTTGGGCTCCTTCTTTTCACGCGCTTTTCGACTCAACTCTCAACCTCCAGAGTATATGATTCCCATATTATGAGATGATGAATTAGCAGTTACACCCGACCAACGGTATTCATTATAGAGCGAAGGTTTCAGAATGCAAGACGTTACTAACGCTCTTTTACAGCTTTTTTTCTTACAGATTGAAAGACCATGAAATCAGACGCTTTTTGGCTTCGGGTTGGGGAAGTAGCCAATGTAATGCAGGTTGCGGTATTTCTGAGCAGCATCCAATCCGTAGCCGATGACAAAATGATTGGGGATTGTGAAGCCTATATAGTCTATCTGAACGTCCACCTCTTTAAGTTCTGGTTTATGCAGTAATGCGCAGGTTCTGATTGATTTGGGGTTACGGGTCTTCAGGTTTTCGATCAGATAATTCAGTGTGCGGCCAGTATCTACTATGTCTTCGATGACAATAATGTCTTCGTTTTCCACTGATTTGGAAAGGTCGGAGATCATGCGCACTACACCGGAACTTTTTGTGCTGTCGCCGTAAGAGGAAACCGAGAGGAAGTCAGTTCGCAAAGGCAAGTCGATTTTCCGTACCAGATCGGCCATGAAGATGAATGCACCCTTGAGGACTCCGATGCATATGGGGCTTTTTCCATGATAATCCTGGGTGATCTGTGCAGCTATCTGAGCTATTCTGTCGTTTATCTGCTTTTCGGAAAGAAGGACTTTAACTTCCTCGTTAACTATCATTGGCTTTCCTTTTTGATCCTTCGCTTCAGCGCTTGCCCAGATCTTCCGGTCCGAATGGGTGCGGCAGAAGATCCTTAAGGCTGAAGCGTTTATCTATGCCGCGCGGAGTAACCAGAAGCACTTCCATATCGGGCGCGAATTCGTGCAGTAGTTGCAGGCAGAGCCCGCAGGGTGGTGTTGAATGTTCGGTATCTGTATATATCGCGATTTTGGTGAAGCTGCGCCGTCCGTCTGCAATAGCCTGCAAAAGCGCCGAACGTTCTGCGCAAATTGTTCCGCCATATGATGCGCATTCTACGTTACAGCCGCCGTATATGCGGCCATCGTTCGACAGCAAAGCCGCACCGACTTTGAATTGCGAATATGGAGCGTAAGCATTTGCGCTTACGCTCCTTGCGGTTTCCAGCAGTATTTCTTCAATGTTCTGCATGCACAGACCGTTTATTTACCGGATTTTTTCTTTTTATGCAGATAATCGTAAAGCACTTCATAGGTGTCTTTATCCAGGTTAAGGAAACGAACACCCATTTCCGGGTTGGGTTGTGGAGCGGACCAGGCGACTTCTCCTACCATGTTCAGCGGCTTGACAGATCCGGGAATATGGAGACGCAATTCGACTTTAGCTCCGATTTCTTCAGTAATTGGCGACTGAATGCACATACCACCCAGTGAAAGATTGACGACTTCATGATAAATCAGATCTTCGTCCTCCTGCATATCGACTTTAGCCTTAACCTCAAAGCGCGGGTATAGACGCTTTTCTACTCCTGACATCCACTTACTCCTTTTTTTTCAAGTTCGATATACTTCACCCTTTATTGGGTGCTTCATTCAATTATATCAGTTCCTGAAAAAGCCTTCCAGTATATTTATTGTATTCAGTCTTAAGAAGCAGAAGATTCCCATTTTTTGTGCTGAATGATTTTCTCAGAACCGTCTGGAAGATTTTCCATGAGGCGTATGGTGAAGTTTTCGATGCGGGGGGCTTTATTTAAAATGGCATTACGGAATGTCGCACTGTATGTGCCTTCGCTGTCGTCGCATAATTCATTGAACATATAGTTAAGCAATTCGCTGCGAAGTCTTTTAACTGTTTCCGGGCCTGCAAGTTCCACTGCGCTGCGGGTAGCAGCCACCTCGCATTTTATGGAGATTTTCTTCCGGAAGATTATGTCCATAAGGCGCAGAACATATTCGTTGCGGTTTATGGTGGCATTCATTTGTTCGTTGAATATTTCCAGTCCATGATGAAATGCAGATGTCAGATTGTTCAACGCGTAGGTCAGATCCCGCACCTGAAGCTGGCGAGAGTCGAATGATATTTCCAGGTGTCTGTCATTTTCCCTAAGCATGGCGCACCCCTCCATTGCTCTAAACTTCTGTTATTATGGGAAATATTCTACTCGATATTCTCATCCGTCGCAACGTCTTCAGCAGGATCAATGTCTCCTGCTTCGTTTTCATCTTCCGGCGTCTCTTCGGATTTATTTTCCTTCTTCAGCGTATCCGGTCCGATAATGATGAAGGTTTCTGCATCTTCATCCTTCTTCATCGAGTCGATTCTCTGCTGGTCCGCAATCTGGCGGATCTCCTCAACAAGGCCCACTCTGTCGTGCAAATCCCTGTTGAACTCGAAATCTTCTTTTTCCTCACCGTAAAAATCGCGGACATACTTGCTGCGTTCTTTCATTTTGCGCTTGAAAAGCTCCTGGATCTGTTCCCGTGTTTCGATGATGTGTGGTGTGATGCAGACTACCAGTGAAACTTTTTCTGTAGTATCGCTTTTCTGGCTGAAAGCCCGCCCGATAACCGGCGCCTCGCCCAGTCCGGGCACCATGCTCTTGTCAAGAATCTTTTTATCGCGCGTAAGTCCGCCCAGTGCCACTGTGCTGCCGCTTTTGGTTATTACAATGCTTTTTATGGCGCGCTTGGCCGTAGTGGGACCGAGGAGTTCGCTCATGGCCTGAAGATCCTGAATATCAATGCTCATTTCAAGCCTTACGTTGCCGCCTTCGTTGATGCTGGGTTTGACTTTCAGTGTCAAGCCTACGTCCTGACGTTGAATGGAAAGCACCGGCTGGTTGTAGCTGTCCATTGCGGAGCCGGTAATATATGGAACGTTTGAACCTACAATGACTTCGGCGTCCTGTCCATCCGCGGCCAGCAGGTAGGGGTTTGATATAAGGTTAACATCTGATGAGCTTTGCAGCATCTGCAGGATAATTCCGAAGCCCGGCAGGTCGCTGTCCATGCCGAGTTTTTCACCGGAACCTTCGACTTTTGAGCCCTGAGCGCCGACAGCCATACCCATTACGGAGCTTGGATCCACCTGTACCGCCGAGAGACCACCGTAGCTGGTGCTGCCCATGATAAGCGAATCTATGGAGTTGACGTTTCCGGCCCCCATCATTGACAGGCCACTCTTGCTGGTATCTCCCAGCGTCAGCTCCATGACCACCAGTTCTATCATTACCTGGCGAGGAAGCTTGTCGATTTTAGCGATGACTTCTTTGATTTCTTCGATGCCTTTTCGAGGACCTACCAGCACCAGTGAGTTTGTGGTTTTATCGGCAGAGACTTTAACTTCCAGATCTTCGTTGAAATTGCGTTTGGCTCCGGTCTTGGCTGTCTTCTGGGATACAACTCCCTGTAGTGTAGCCTGAATGTCTTCTGCCTTCTGTCCGTTCAGGTAGACAACATCCATCTCGTTGTCACGAGTAATGGGTACGTCAAGTTTTGGCACCAGAGCCAGTACCTTCGAACAGGCTTCTTCCGTACCCGAAATAATGAGCTGGTTCGAACGCTCGTCAGAGACGATGTTATCGAGACCTACAACTTCTTTGGGAGAAAAGCCTGTTTTCATAAAGAGCTTTTCGACGATGGCTTGAACATCAGCTATGTTGGAGTATACTGCCTTCCAGATGTACACTTTTGTTGTCGAGCCGCCAACATCCAGCGCATTGAGTATTGCAAACACGTGCGATAGATTATGCTGCCAATCGATGTAGAGAATGGCGTCGTTGAATTGTACCGCTGCGCCGTCTTTGGCCTTGAATTTCTCGATCAGCTTCAGGCTTTCTTCTACGGGGATATGTTTTGGACGATAAATTATAGCCACATGCGGGTTCTGCTCATCAACCTTGGGGAAAGTGTCAATGAACAGATTTGATGGCGTACTGGCCATGTCTGCGGAATTAACCATGCGGTTATATTTGCCAACCGGATAGTAGGTAATTCCCATTAGATCCATGGCGAAGATGTAAAAACGCCAGACCTCGCTTTTGTCGATGCCTTCGGGAAAAACAACGTGAATTTTATCTTTGGCCTTGATCTGCTCGGAAAAGATAATGTTGACGTTATAGAGTTGAGAAACAGCTTCGGTTAAAGGCAGAAACTCCACCAGTTCGGGACCGAATTCGAGTCCGTTGTCCGTGACCGTCACTTGCGCCTGTGCTTTGCCTGAGAAAGCAAGCAGAATAAATAGAAGCACAACAGGCAGAAGCCTTGAATGACTGGTTCTTATCTCTGGGAACTTGCAGAACATCATCTGTCTTTTCTTAC
>Ga0172375_10004207_pt1 | contig 21462 bp, 22 predicted proteins | sample LakKiv1m_FD_114537 | JGI IMG/M metagenome (GOLD analysis project Ga0172375, IMG submission 114537) | Freshwater microbial communities from Kabuno Bay, South-Kivu, Congo - kab_092012_11.1m | ecosystem: Environmental > Aquatic > Freshwater > Lake | place: Democratic Republic of the Congo...
GCCTGCCCCGGGCCTCGCCGCAGCCTCGCTCATGTCTCCCGCTCCTGGCCCTGCGGGCCGGGCCGCTCGGGCCACGCTCGGCCCCAACCCACACAGAAGCCTGCCCCGGGCCTCGCCGCAGCCTCGCTCATGTCTCCCGCTCCTGGCCCTGCGGGCCGGGCCGCTCGGGCCACGCTCGGCCCCAACCGACCTGCGCGACGCTCTCAGCGGCGGTAGCTCTCATGATGCGAGCTCGTCGGTGCCCAGCACCTTCGCGTACACGAGAACACCGATCGTGATGATCACCATCAGCACCAGGGACATCGCAGCAGCGGTCGTGTACTGGTTCAACTTCAAGAACTGGTTCTGCACGATGTTGCCGATCATCCTGTTGTTCGGACCTCCGAGGAACGCTGCGTTGACGAAGTCGCCCGACGCGGGGATGAAGGTCAGAAGGGTGCCGGCGAACACCCCGGGCATCGAGAGGGGGAGCACGACCTTGCGAAACGCCCGCCCGGCGCTCGAGTAGAGGTCTCTGGCCGCATCGACCAACCGAACGTCGATCTTCTCGAGGCTCACGTAGATCGGCAGCACCATGAACGGTAGGAAGTTGTACGTGAGGCCTCCGATGACCGCCCACTGCGTGTCGAGCAGCCGACCGCTGTCCAGGAACCCGACGGTGCCAAGCACGCCATCGACGTGAACGGCCTCGAAGAGATTGATGATCGGGCCGTGGTCGCCGAAGATCGTGGTCCACGCGATGGTCCGAACCAGATACGACGTGAAGAACGGCGCAACCACGAGACCGAGCAGAAGGTTGCGGTACTGCCCACCGCGAAACGCGATCACGTAGGCAAGTGGATAGCCGATCGCGATGCACAGCAGCGTCGCGATGCCCGCGTACCTGAACGACCTCCCGAAGATGTTGCTGTACTCGGAAATCGCGTCGGTGTAGTTGGAGAAGCTCCAAGAGAACTGGAACTCCTGGGTGAACCTGCTCTTCTGGGTGGACAGCGAGATCTGGACGAGAGTCGCGAGGGGAACCAGGAAGAAGAGCACCAGCCACATGACGCCGGGGCTCAGCAGCGCGTACGGCTGCCAAGTCCCCCGGCGAGGCCCGCGTTCTTCGCCTGCCTGTGCGGCCACGGTCTTGCCTTGCTCTCCCTCAGCCCTCGGTGATAGCCGCGAAGCGTGCGTCGAACTTGGCTTCCTCGTCATCACTGACACTGGCGAAGACGTGCAGGTTCGAGAGCATCTTGTCGTCCGGGAACATCAGGATGCTGTCGGCAAGAGGCGCCGTGTCGGGGCTCTTGCGGAGCTCTTCCTGCACTCCTGCGACCGGTGAGACGTAACCGACGTACGCCGCGATGCGAGCGGCGTTCACCGGGTCGTAGCACCAGTCCATCCACTTGGCCGCTGCGGTGCGGTTCTTCGCTCCCTTCGGCATCACCATGCAGTCCGACCACTGCATGCCGCCTTCCTCGGGCACAGCGAATCGCAGGCTCGGCTCGTCGAGTGCGAGCTGTGCAACGTCGCCCGACCAGCCGATGCACGCCACGAAGTTCCCCGCGATGAGGTCGTCCTGGTAGTCGTTACCGGTGAACTTGCGGATCTGCCCGTCGGTCTTGGCCTTCTCGAGCTTCTCGAAGGCGGGCTTCGCCTTGTCGAAGGTCGCCTCCGCGGGGTCGACACCGGTGTTGAGCATCAGCAGGCCCACGGTGTCGCGCATCTCGGAGAGCATCCCGATCTTGCCCTTGAACGCGGGGTCGAAGAGATCCTCGAGGCTGGTGAGCTCTCTACCCGCGGCGTCGATGTTGTAGACGACGCCGGTGATGCCGGACTGCCATGGAAGGCTGTAGAGCCCGTCGGGATCCCAGGCGGGTTTCTGAAGGTTCGGCACCAGGTTCCCCAGATTGGGAACTTCGTCGAAGGGGAGCTCGTCGAGCCATCCGAGAGCGATGAGACGCGACACGAGCCAGTAGGTGGACATGAACATGTCTTGCTTCAGAACGTTCCCCGCCTGCAGGTCGGGTTGGATCTTCGCGAAGAAGTCGTTGTTGTCGTTGTAATCCTCGGTGTAGGCGAGGTCGATCCCCGTCTCCTTCTTGAAGATGTCGACCGAGCCGGTGACGCCACCTTCGGTCGGATCGATGTAGAGGGGCCAGTTGGAGATGGTGAGCTTCTTCGGATCGCCGCCACCCGACGCTCCGCTGCCACCGCCACCTCTGGTGTCGTTGCTGCTCTTGTCGTCACCACCGCCACAACCAGCAAGGAGCGACGGACCGAGCGCTACGGCTCCGGTGAAAAGGCCCGCACGGCCGAGGAACTGACGGCGGCTGAGGCGGTTGTTGACGGCACGATAACGATCACGGCGGTTCATCTGGTCTCCTCGGTTCTCTCGTTCGCCCGGTTCGGCTCGTTCGGTTCGATCAACTCGGTCGGCCTCCTCGCAATCATCACTGCACCGGAGCAGAGCCGGAGTCGTCGCTCGGCGCAGCGTCTTCGACATCGGCAAGGAGCAGTGCGGCGTCGCGTTCCCAGCTCGCCCACACGGAATCGCCGGGACGGAGCAGCGGAAGCTGCTCGTCGGCGCCCACATAGGCGACAACCTCCACTCCGGCAGCGGTCAAAGCGAAGCGAACGACCGGCCCCTGGAACACGTAGTCGACGACGGTGCACGGTACGGCCTGGTGCCCGTTCCCCGGTTCGTCGAGGGAGACGCGCACGCGCTCGGGCCGTACCATGAACGTTACGGCTTCTCCTGAGCGAACTGGCTGTCCCGAGACAGACGCGGTGACCCGACGATCTCCTAGCAGGACATCGGCGGTATGACCGACAGACGATTCGATGCTCGTCCGCCAGAGGTTCGCCTGGCCGATGAACCCTGCGACGAAGACCGTCTGCGGGCGGCTGTAGATCTCCTCGGGCCTGCCGATCTGCTCTACCCACCCGTCGCGCATGACGGCGATCCGATCGCTCATCGTCAGCGCCTCTTCCTGGTCGTGCGTGACGAAGACGAAGGCGATCCCTACTTCCCGTTGAATCCTCTTGAGCTCGATCTGCATCGCTTGCCGCAGCTTCAGGTCGAGAGCGCCGAGCGGTTCGTCGAGTAGAAGCGCGCTCGGGAAGTTCACGAGTGCGCGAGCGAGCGCTATGCGCTGCTGCTGGCCGCCGGACAGCTGCTCCGGCCGGCGACTCGCAAACCCCTCCAAGCGGACGATCTCGAGCATCTCGCCGACGCGCTTCTTGATCTCCACTTCGGGAACCTTGAGGCTCCTCGGTCCGAACGCGACGTTGTCCCAGACACTCATGTGCGGGAAGAGGGCGTACTGCTGGAAGACGGTGTTGACATTCCGGCGGTACGGCGGCACGCGCGACACGTCGTGACCTTCGAGCCGGATTACTCCCGAGGTGGGAACCTCGAACCCCGCGATCATCCGAAGGGTCGTGGTCTTCCCACAGCCCGACGGACCGAGCATCGCGAAGAACTCCCCACGGGGGATGGCGAAGTCGGCCTCGTGCACAGCGACGAAGTCGCCGAAGCGCTTCGTGACGCGTTCGAGCACGATTACGGCGTCGCCGGTCTCGTCAGTTTCGTGCTTCAGGGTGCTCTCACCTCCCCCCGTGCCCGTGTCAGGGCGTCGCGATCATGCACCATGTCACGCACCGGAGGGGCGGTGTTGGACCCTCCTGCAAACCAAGCGAGCGAAGAATCGCAGGTTCTTCGCGTAGACTGCAAGGGATTCCGGCGACTTTTTCGAAGTTCGCAACGGATTCCCTTGCGTGAGACGCCCTAGAGAGCGCAACATCGTGGCGACGCCGGACCAGGAGGGGCAGGATGAAGATCGAGAACTACATAGCGGGCGAGCGACTCCCCGCCCGGACCGGGCAGACCGACGCCGTGATCAACCCCGCCACAGGGGAGGTCCTCGCGGAGGTCGCAAGCAGCGACTCCGCCGACGTCGATGCCGCCGTCGCCGCAGCGAAGGCGGCGTTCCCCGCCTGGTCTGCCAAGACGCCACGCGAGCGCAGCGAGTCCCTACTCGCACTGGCCCAGGTGATAGGCGACAACGTCGACGACCTGTCAGCAATCGAGATGCGCAACGTCGGCAAGCCGCAGTCGATCATCGGGATCGAGATGGACCTGAGCGCCGACAACCTGCGGTTCTTCGGCGGTGCCGCCAGGACGATGGACGGTAAGGCAGCCGGCGAGTACCTCGACGGTCACACCTCCTACTTGAGGCGCGACCCGCTCGGCGTGGTCGCCGGCATCGCTCCATGGAACTACCCGCTCAACATGGCCGTGTGGAAGTTCGGCCCGGCGCTTGCCACAGGTAACACCGTCGTGATGAAGCCATCCGAGCTCACACCGCTCTCGATCCTGCGCTTCGCCGAGCTGTCTTCGGACATCCTGCCGCCGGGCGTCTTCAATGTCGTCTGCGGTCAGGGAGAGACCGCGGGCGACGCAATCGTTCGCCACCCCGACATCCGGCTCGTCTCGCTCACCGGCGATGTCAGCACCGGCAAGCTGATCGCCCGCAACGCCGCCGACACGCTGAAGCGGGTCCACCTCGAGCTCGGCGGAAAGGCACCGGTCATCGTCTTCGACGACGCCGACATCGACGCTGTTGTCACCGCTCTTACAGAAGGCGCTTACTACAACTCCGGCCAGGACTGCACCGCGCCGTGCCGCGTCATCGCAGGGCCGAAGGCATTCGAGAAGCTCGTGCCCGAGCTCACCGGGTCGGTGGGGGCGATCAGCGTCGGTGACCCGTTCGACCCCGACGTGGCTATGGGCCCCGTGATCTCCGCAGACCAGCAGGACCGGGTCTCCGGAATGGTCGACCGTGCGCGAGACGCCGGGGCCGAGGTGACGGTCGGCGGTTCCAGAGGTACCGGTCCCGGGTTCTTCTACGACCCGACCGTAGTGGTGAACCCCGATCAGGGCAGCGAGATCGTGCAGCGCGAGGTCTTCGGCCCCGTCGTCTCCGTGCAGCGCTTCATCGATGAGGACCAAGCGCTCACATGGGCAAACGACGTGGAGTACGGGCTGTCAGCGAGCGTCTGGACATCCGACGTCGGCCGCGCGATGCGCATGACGAAGGCACTCGACTACGGCTGCGTCTGGGTGAACCAGCACATCATGATCACATCGGAGATGCCCCACGGCGGCTTCAAGCACTCGGGATATGGCAAGGACATGTCGATGTACGCCCTCGAGCACTACACCGAGATCAAGCACATCATGATCAAGCACTGAACCATCAAGCACCGAACGATCAAGCACCGCAGTATCAAGCACCGAGCACGCACACTCGATCAGAGGACGACGCAATGACGCAAGTAGACACCGAACGCATAACAGCTCGAGCCCGTGAGATCGCCGCAGTGGAGAAGTCGCTGCTCCTCGACCGCACGCGCTCATCGTCGGCGATGTACGACCGAGCAGTACGCAGCCTCCCGCTCGGCGTCGGCTCCTCGTTCCAGGTAGGCGACCCCTATCCGATCTACCTGCGCGAAGGCCATGGCAGTCGAGTCATCGACGTGGATGGCCACGAGTACGTCGACTTCCACAATGGCTTCGGCTGCATGCTCGTCGGGCATGCTCACCCGAAGGTGCGCGAGGCGATAGCTCGTGCGGCGGCGAGTGGCACCCACTTCGCTACGCCGACGCCCGCGACCGTGGAGCTGGCCGAGGTGTTCTGCGAACGCTTCCGTGCCGATCGGATCCGGTTCTGCAACTCCGGTACCGAAGCAACCATGCACGCAATTCGCATTGCACGCGCCGCCACGGGACGCGACCACATCGTGAAGATCGAAGGTTCCTACCACGGACACCACGACGCGGTGATGTTCTCGGTCGTACCGAACGCCGACGTGCTCGGTGGACGCGACATGCCTGCGACGACTCCCATGTCACTCGGCATTCCTCCCACGGTCGCCGATTACACGCACGTCGTTCCCTTCAACGACCTCACCGTGCTCGAGCGCCTGCTCCTGGAGAGGCCCGGTGAGATCGCCTGCCTGATCCTCGAACCGGTCATGATGAACATCGGCATCGCAGAGCCGCAGCCCGGCTACCTCCAGGGGCTCGCCGATCTGTTGCACAAGCACGGCGCTCTCCTCATCTTCGACGAGGTCAAGAGCGGTGCAACGGTCGCCTACGGCGGCGCCGCCGACCGCTACGGCGTGCAGCCCGACCTCGCCTGCTGGGCAAAAGCCACCTTCGGCGGCACGCCGGGCGCCGCATTCGGTGGTCGCGCCGACGTCATGGAGTCGATCGAGCGCGGCGCCGCTCAGCAGGGCACGTTCAACGGCAACCCTCTCGTTGCCGCTGCAGCGCTCGCCACGCTCACCGACGTACTCACACCCGACGCGTACGTCGAGCTCTCTCGGATCGGTACCCGCCTCGCCGTCGGCTGTGCCAAGGCGATCGAAGAGAACGGCATTCCGGCTCATGCCGTCGACCTCGGTGCCAAGGGGTGCGTCACATACCGACCGGAGCCTCTGACCAACTACCGCGACTTCTTGGATACGAACCTCGACCTCTACGCAGCTTCGTTCCCTTGGATGATCAACCGCGACGTGTTCATGACTCCCGGTGACGAGGAGCAGTGGACTCTCTCGGTACAGCACACGGATGCCGACATCGATCGATACGTCGATGCCTTCGCGCAGTTCTGTTCAGCCCTCGCCGACTGAACACGCGCTCTGAGCCCGACAGGAGCAGCCCGAGACCATGGCCCGAACCCCGCAGAGCGAGAGATCGAGAGCGCCTCGCTCCCTCGACGACGCTGATAAGGCGATCATCGAGCGGCTTCAGGAAGACGGAAGGTTGCCCTACACCACGCTCGCCCGCGACGTCGGACTCTCCGAGTCTGCAGCCAGGCAGCGAGTGCAGCGTCTCATCAAGAACAACGTCGTGCAGATCGTTGCCGTCACCGACCCCCTCACTCTCGGCTTCCACCGACAGGCGATGGTAGGCGTGAAGACGGAAGGCGACATCAACGCTGTGGCCGAAACGCTCTCGTCGATTCCCGAGGTCGACTACCTGGTGTTCACCTCGGGCTCGTTCGACCTCCTCTTCGAGGTCGTCTGTGAAGACGATGAGCACTTGCTCACCCTCCTCAACGACAAGGTCCGCAGCGTGCCGGGGGTGCGTGCTGCCGAGACGTTCATGTACCTCCGCCTCCACAAGCAGACCTACACCTGGGGAACGAGATGAGCGAGACCGACATGGCCGATGACAACGCGAGGTTGCAGCAGATCGCCAGGCAGCACCTGTGGATGCACTTCACGAGCATCGCTTCCTTCGATGATCGCGACATCCCCATCATCACCCGAGGAGAGGGCTGCTACGTCTACGACCAGAACGGTCACCGCCTCCTGGATGGCCTATCGGGCCTCTTCACCGTGCAGGCGGGTCATGGGCGCAAGCGCCTCGCAGAAGCCGCCGCACGCCAGGCGGAGAAGCTCGGATACTTCCCGATCTGGTCGTACGCCCACCCGCCCGCCATCGAGCTCGCCGACAAGCTCGCGTCGCTCGCACCTGGGGACCTGAACCGCATCTTCTTCACGACCGGAGGATCAGAAGCCGTCGAGTCGGCGTGGAAGCTCGCTCGCCAGTACTTCCGCGCCATCGGCCAGGGCCAGCGCTACAAGGTCATCGCCCGCAACACCGCGTACCACGGCACGACCTTGGGAGCGCTAGCAATAACGGGGGTGCCTGCGTTCCGGGCTCCGTTCGAGCCGCTCACCCCGGGGGGCGTGCACGTGATCAACACCAACCGCTACCGCCACCCTCTGGGCAAGGACGAACAGTCGTTCATGGAGCTCACGACCGACGCCATCGAGGAAGCGATCCTCTTCGAAGGACCCGATACCGTCGCCGCGGTGATCCTGGAGCCGGTTCAGAACGCCGGCGGCTGCTTCACCCCACCAGACGGGTACTTCCAGCGCGTGCGCGAGATATGCGACCGCTACGGCGTCCTTCTCATATCCGATGAGGTGATCTGCGCGTACGGACGCCTCGGTGAGATGTTCGGAGCGCAGCGCTACGGGTACCTGCCCGACATCATCACGACGGCGAAGGGGCTGACGAGCGGCTACTCGCCTCTCGGTGCGGTCTACTGCCGCGACTTCCTCGCCGAACCCTTCCTGGGCGAGAAGCAGGCCTTCTTGCACGGAATCACGTTCGGCGGCCACCCGGTTTCCTGCGCTGTCGCGCTGGAGAACTTGAGAATCTTCGAGGACGAGGATCTCGTCGGGCACGTGCAGCGGCACGAGTCAGGGTTCCGCGAGCGCCTGGAGGGCCTCGTCGACATACCCATCGTCGGTGATGTCCGCGGCGCCGGCTGGTTCTGGGCACTCGAGCTCGTAAAGGATCAGGCAACCTCGGAGCGATTCACGCGTGACGAGGCCGCGGCTCTCCTGCGAGGAACGGTTGCTCCGGCGACCTACGAGGCCGGGCTCATCTGCCGCACCGACGACCGGGGCGACCCGGTCATTCAGGTCGCACCCACGCTAGTCACCGGCGAGCGCGAGCTCGACATGATCGAGTCGACCCTGCGCACCGTGCTCACAGCCGCATCGAACGGGCTCGCCCGATGACCCAACCGTGTTTGGACGCCCGGGTACCCCCTGGCGACCAGATCGGTCCAAACAGGTGGGTGCCAGCGTCGTGACGGCGGCGTTGGTGGTGGGGGTTCCCCGCGAGGTGAAGACAGACGAGCATCGGGTCGCGATAACGCCGGACGGCGTGCTCGAGATGCGCAACCACGACGTGACCGTGTTGGTCGAGAGCGACGCCGGCGCGAGCTCGAGCTTCAGCGACGACGACTATGCCTCCGTGGGTGCGGAGATCGTCACCGATGCCGCTGACGTGTGGGGCCGCGCCGGCCTCGTCATGAAGGTGAAAGAGCCGCAGGAATCCGAATACGTGCACCTGCGCGAGGACCTTGTCGTCTTTACGTACTTGCATCTGGCCGCGTATCCGGGCGTCGCCGCAGCGCTTCGCGACAGCCGCGTAATCGGCGTCGCGTACGAGACCGTGCAGCTGGCGTCTGGCGCCCTACCACTGCTCGCTCCCATGAGCGAAGTAGCCGGGCGCATGGCGCCGCAGATCGGCTCCCACTTCCTCGAGGACCGCCATGGCGGGCGCGGAGTGCTCCTGGGTGGCGCACCCGGCGTGCGTCCCGCGCGCGTCGTCGTCCTGGGTGCAGGAAACGTGGGTTGGAATGCCGCATGGATCTCCCAGGGCATGGAGGCCGAGGTCATCCTGCTCGACCGGAACATCGACCGCCTGAGGTGGGTCGACCAGATCCACAAGGGCCGGATCATGACGCTGGCCAGCACCAGAGGCGCCATCGATCGCGCCGTTGCCGATGCCGACCTCGTCATCGGCGCTGTGCTGGTTCCCGGGGGGCGCGCACCCAACCTCGTCTCCGACGCGATGGTCCGCGCCATGAAGCCGCGATCGGTGATCGTCGACTGCGCCATCGACCAGGGCGGCTGTGTCGAGGGGATCCGGGAGACAACCCACAGCGAGCCCGTTTACGAGAGACACGGCGTGCTGCACTACGCGGTCGGCAACATCCCGGGTGCAGTGCCCAACACATCGACCTACGCTCTCACGAACGCTACGTTGCCATACGCGTTGGAGATCGCGACGCGCGGTCTGCGCGACGCCGCCCGGTCCGATCCGGCACTCGCGCTCGGGATCAACACCCTCGCGGGTTCGATCACCAACCATGCCGTCGCCGCGGCCCTCGGATGCAAGGCGTCACCGCTCGAGCGCCTCTGGTGAGACAGCCGCTACTCCGGCAGGGTCGGCGCGCCGGTGCCGACAGCAGGGACTGCTGGTAGCTGCCCATCAGCTGCGGCAGCAGCTTCGGTGTTCGCGTCGTGTAGCTCGTTGAAGATCTCTTCGCGATGCACGTCTACCGACCGGGGAGCCTTGATCCCGAGTCGTACGTGATCACCATGGACTTCGAGGACCGTGACGACTATCTCGTGGCCGATCATGATGCTCTCGTTCACACGCCTGGTGAGCACGAGCACGAGAACTCCCTCCGCCGCGTCCGCCGTGAGGATCGGCATCCAGCATACGGCGCACGGCAGAACCGGACAGGACCTCCACTCGGTTTCGAGTACCGCCGCAGTGGGCAGGCTTCAGGAAGCGCCTCCGAGCGGCTCTCGAACCCTGGATCGCGGGCCGGGCTGCACGGTCTGGCGCGCTTCGAGCGTGCGCCGGTTGACGACGATCGGACCTAGGAGGTTGATCGTGGTATCACCGCCGCTCTTCCCCGGGGTCACGACGCATAGCACCAATGCGTCGGCGGTATCTACGACGCCTAGTAGGGATGACACCGACGGGTCCAGCTCCAGCTCGAAGTCGGGGCGGAACTCCCACGGTGATACCACGACGAACCTGACGCTCGGATCGTCGCACGAGACCAGCGCCGAGAACGCGCAGTCGTGAGAACCCAGCGGCAGCAGCTCGAAGCTGTGCAGGTGCTGGAAGCCGGGCAGGCCCGCTGGGAAGTAGATGCGCCCGGCCTCCGCGCACTCCTCCCTAATGAGGTCTGTATCGATCATCGTCACCTCTCAGCGAAGGAACTCGACAAGCGACGCACGAATTACGCGGATCGGAGACGGCCGAACATCAGCGCCGGACATCTCCTCGATCTGCAATGCGGCAACGACTCGCGCCATCTCGTCGCCGGAAGGCCGCCTCGCCGAGGGGCCGGCAGTCACGGAACCGCCACGCTCACCCGGTGCTGCGGCTCCGATACTTCGGAGCTCGTCGACGATCGTCTCGAGCGTGCCATCGGAGCTTGCAACCTGCACCCCGTCATGAGCTGCGTGCCGCGCAGGCGCAGCGACGCCGCCGGCGCGATCAGCGCTGCCCTGCTCGTCCGAAGAGGTTCCGGCCTGCGGCAGGATCGGTGGCACTCCGCGCCCTGTACGTGCGACGACCTTCATCTCGTCGAGCATGTCGAGGAGCGCTCGCCGGTGCTCGTCGAGGATTCTCCCCCACGGCGACGGTGCTGATCCGGCGAGCCTTGCAAGGCTCGGCGCGTCGGCCGACCCCAGCGACGTCCAGACCGACTGCGTCAGGACTGCGCGCTCGAGCTCGACGCACTCGAGCTCGGCAGCTACGGCGTCCACCTCCCTCGATGCATGCACGAGCCAGTCCGTGCGCCCCTCCGCGAGGACGAGCTTCTCCTCCCCGAGCTTGAACACGAGCAACTCCATGAGTCGCCGTTCACGCCACAAGATGCGCGAGAGCTCGTTCAAGTCCATCGACCCGATCTCGGGGGGCGCCGCGTCACACCTCTCGATCGGTCGAAGACGACTACCAGTGAAGGAATACAGATCGAAGCCTTCGCGAATCCCCGGCTGCCGCTGCGATTGCACACCTCATCCAGATCGGCAGCGACGGCTCAGAAGATGCCCGCCTCCGTCCTCAGCGCAGGTCGCCCGACAGCACGGCGCGCCTCAGCGCCTCGTTGCGGTTGCGCGCGCCGAGCTTGGAGTAGATGTGCGAGACATGAGTCTTCACCGTCGCCAGGGTCACGAACAGCTCTGCCGCTATCTCCCGATTCGCGAGACCCTGGGCGAGAAGTGCAAGCACTTCGCGCTCGCGCGTCGAAAGGCCCACACCGCCTCGGCCGGCCGCACTCCGCGGATCGCAGTCTGCGGGCGGTCGTACCTCTCCGACCAGGGTGGAAAGCAGTGCCGGAGCCACGACCGTCTCGCCCCGTAACACCTGACGTAGCGCATCGACGAGGTCTTCGGTGCGCGCCGTGCGCAGCAGGAGGGCCTCGACCCCGAGGACGATGAGCCCGGCGGCGGTGTCGTCGCTGCCGAGAAGCCCGACCACCGCCGGCGGTGGCCGCAGCTTCCTCGCCCTGCGGGTCACCTCCGCCAAACCCAGGTCCGCCGTAGAGCCGACGACGATCAGGTCGGCCCTCTCGGAGCCCGCGAGTCTCACCGCTGAGCGGCCCGAGTGCGTCTCCGCAACCACCTCGACGCCGCAGGTCCGAAGAACTCCAGCCACCCCGCGGCGGAACAGCGCAGTGTCGTCGGCTACGACGGCGCTCCGTCCGCTCTGCTCCACCAGCCCTCCGTAATCCGGCAATTCGCCCCCGGAGCGTAATCCCGCGAGCGGTGAACTTCGCGGAATTCATCCCGCGGGTTGATCAAGTACGCGTCGCCATCACGTCGAAACCCCTCTCACACGGAGGCAGCAGGCAAGGGCAGGGGGCAGCGATGACCACCACTGGTAGAGCAGAGCGCGTCGACGTCGTCCGCGCCGAATACGAGGAGAGACTCGTCACCGAGAACCTCCCCCTCGTCCAATACGTAGTGTCCGAGGTCGCACACAGGGTTCCGAGCCACGTCAGCCGGAGCGACCTGGTGTCGGCCGGGATGCTCGGCCTCGCCCAGGCAGCACGGTCTTTCGACCCCGACCGGGGCATCGCCTTCGACCGCTTCGCCTCGACCCGCATCCGAGGCGCACTCCTCGACGAGCTGCGCGGGCTCGACTGGGCGAGCCGGTCGGTGAGGGCACGAAACCGCGGCTTGCAGGCGGCGGCCGACGAGCTCGCCGGACGCCTGGGCCGCGCACCGACGACCACCGAGATCGCGGGCGAGATGAAGGTACCGACCGAGACGGTGCACAAGCTCGTCGGCGATGTTCACCGAGCGACCGTGATCAACTACGAGTCGCTGGTGCTCGACGGCGACGCCGAGTCGCTCCTCTCCGGCGGGGAAGACAGCCCCGAGGACATTCTCCTCGAACGGGAGCGACGGGGCTACCTGCTCGACTCCGTGAAGTCGCTTCCCGATCGACTGAAGCGCGTCGTTGTCGGCTACTTCTTCGAGGAGCTCTCGATGCAGGAGCTGGGAGACGAGCTGGGCGTGAGCGAGTCGCGTGTCTCGCAGCTGCGTGCCGAGGCGCTCCTGCTCCTGAAAGACGGCATCACATCACAGCTCGAGCCCGAATCTCTCCCCGACGAGCCCCGACCGAACGGGCGCGTTGCTCGCCGCAAGGCCGCCTACTACGCCGAGATCGCAGAAGCCTCCGACTACCGGTCGCGCCTAGTGGCATCGCCGGTAACCATCCCGGAGAAGGTCGCCGTCTGCGCGGGGCGGACGATCCTGCGCTGAGCGCCCTGCGCTCCACCGCGACCGCTGCAACCTTGGTGGGCCGCCCGGGGCTCGAACCCGGTACCTACGGATTAAAAGTCCGACGCTCTACCCGTTGAGCTAGCGGCCCATTGTCGATCGTACCGGGGCGGAGACACCGTCGAGCCCGGTAGCACCTCGGTGACAAGCTCGTTCGGGCTCAGCCCACAGCCGATGCTCCGCACGTCTCGACCGCCCACGCATCCAGAGGAGCGCGCGCCGTGACGGCGTCGTCGAACCTGTACTGCTCGACTGAGGACCGGAGCGTCTTCACGTCGAGAGCGAGGCCTTCGGGCACCACATCGGCGAGTGCATCGAGCGTCGAGAGATAGTCGGCGACCGCGTCGTCGAGCGCGCTCTCGAAGGCTGCAGGGTCGGCGACGTCGGCAAGGGCGACGAGATCTCCCGCCGAGCGCAGCCTCTCGACGAGAGGGCACGCCACCTCCTCGGTGGCCGCCCCGCCTATGCCGCTGCCACCCCCGCCCGAGCACGCGCCGAGCGCCAGCCCGCCCACCAGGGCCGTGGAGAGGATCGCTCGACGTCGGGGCACCGTGTCACCGTACTGGTCGCGCACCCCTGGCCCCAGCAAGCGCACCGGAGCTCAGCCGCGCAGCAACGCACCTGACCGACCGGGAGGCGACACGACCACGACTGCTACCATTCGAGTGCTCTGGTGGAGCCGAGCCCCCATCGTCTAGTGGCCCAGGACGCCGCCCTTTCACGGCGGTAACGGGGATTCGAACTCCCCTGGGGGTACAAACGACGGCGGAGGTGACGCGTCCGCCATCGGCATGGTCCTGTGGTGCAGCTTGGAGTGCACGCCGCCCTGTCAAGGCGGAGGCCGCGGGTTCAAATCCCGTCAGGACCGCCAGGGGGGGTCAATCTCCTACCCCGGGCCGGGTAGCTCAGTTGGCAGAGCGCGCGCCTGAAAAGCGCGAGGTCACCGGATCGACGCCGGTCCCGGCCACCCGAACAGCAAGCGCCGCACCCGAAGCAGCGCTGGCGCGCCCCCGAACCATTCCGCACGCGACACGGTGGCGACACGACACCGACCGGAGACAGCCGGGACGCCTCGCCACCGCGCCTCTCGCAGGCCTGGATGCTCCACCAGGGGCTCTCGCCACGAATCGGGCAGAACCCGTTCAGCGCGCGGAGCTCAGACCGACTCTCCCTCTTCTACACGCTCCAGGAACTTGCGGATCTCGCTGGAGCGGAACCGGCGGTGCCCGCCTAGCGTCCGGATCGCCGAGATCTTCCCGGCCCGGGCCCAGCGGGTGACCGTCTTGGGGTTCACTCGGAACATCGCCGCTACCTCGGACGGGGTTAGAAGGGCATCATCTTCATGGGACTGCATGTGATTCTCCGCCTTGGTCATCGGGGTCATTTACGCGGGCTGTAGGAGACCGCCTCCCCCCACGACACGAGCCCCCGAGGGACGCCCTCACCCTCGAGATGCTGCCGTTGCCAGGCACGCGCGCCCATCCCGTACCGATTGCGACACCATCGTACACTTCAGGCGCTACCGAGTCGACAACACGCCGCCGACCGATCGGCCCCCGATCTCGATCCTCGCCCCGGCACCTCCCCGACCACCGGGCGGGCGCCGGCCTTAGAATCCGCGACCGTGCTTCGAGTCCTCGCCGTCGTCAATCAGAAGGGTGGAGTGGCCAAGACGACCACCGTCCACACCCTCGGCCCGGCGCTGGCGGACCTCGGCGAGCGGGTCCTCCTCGTAGACCTCGATCCTCAGGCGTGCCTCACGTGGTCTCTCGGCCTCGACCCGGACACGATCGCGCCGAGCCTCCATGACGTGATGCTCGGGCGAAGGGCCGCAGCAGAGGCGCTCATCGAGGTCGGCCCGGTCTCCCTCCTACCGGCGACGATCGACCTTGCCGGCTCCGAGATCCATCTCCTCACGCGAACCGGGCGCGAGCACGTGTTGGAGCGGGCTCTCGGGTCGCTCCCCGACGAATTCGACACGGTCCTGATCGACTGCCCGCCCTCCCTCGGCGTGCTGACGGTGAACGGACTCACCGCCGCCGCCGGTGTCATCATCCCGCTCCAGTGCGAAGCCCTGAGTCACCGCGGGGTGGCTCAGCTGCTCGACACCATCGACGACGTGCGCGAGCTCACCAACCCGAGCATCACCGTGCGCGGAGTGATCGCCACCATGTTCGACTCGCGGACACGCCACGCGCGCGAAGTGCTCGACGACGTGCGCACGCGCTTCGGTCTGGAAGTCCTCGAACCTCCGGTACCGAAGTCGGTGAGGTTCGCCGAAGCGCCCGGACGCGGGATATCGATACTCGACCACGCTCCTTCGTCAGCGGGCACCGCTGCATACCGAGCCATCGCGGCGCTGTTGCACGCCGATCTCGACCGGATGGGCCAATGACAGGCAACCTGCGCGACTTCACTCCTCGCTCCGAGCGCGCCGCGCGTGACCCTGCCGGCAAGCGCGCGATCTTCTCCGCTTCATCCGAGGAACCCCTATCGCCCGATCCACCGGGAACACCCGTGGAGGCCCTACCCGAGCGATCCGAGTCGCACGATGCGCCGCGTGCGGGGACAGTCGTCGTGGAGTGCTCCAGCTGCAAGGAGCGCACTCGCGTCACGTACTTCGATTTCGCGCTGCTCAATCTGCCGTTCGCGTTGTTCGTCCCCATCCCCGGTCGGCGATTCAAGCACCGCATGTCCTGCCCTGCGTGCGGCAGCTGGACTTGGGTCGAGGCCCACTGGCTGGAGTAGCGCGTGTGGTGTTCGGCCGCGCCCGAAGTGCCGTCAGCGCTCGACGTTCGTCCGACCGTTCCCCGCGATGACCTCTCCGACCACCCAGGCATCGTGACCGGCGGCGCGAATCGCGTCGACTGCCTTGAAAGCGTCGCCATCCGGAACCAGTGCAAGCATCCCTAGTCCGAGGTTGAACACGTGTTCCATCTCCGCGTCGGGAACCTGCCCGTCCCGTTGGATCTCCTCGAAGATGCGCGGCTCTTCCCAGGTTCCTCGCCGCACAACTGCATCGCATCGATCGGGCAGCACTCGCTCCAAGTTGCCGGGGATCCCCCCGCCGGTCACATGCGCAAACGCGTGCACTTCGACGTGGTGTGCCAGCTCCTGCATCGCCGGCGCGTATATGACGCTCGGGGCCAGCAGCTCGTCGGCCAGTGAGTGGTGCGCTCCGGGCCAAGCGTGATCGTCGAGACTGTGACCCGCTTGTTCGAGCAGGGCGGCGCGCGCCAGCGAGTAGCCATTGCATCGCAAACCGGGACTCCCGAAACCCACGATACGATCGCCTTGCCTGACCCCGGCGGGCAGGACGCGCGACCTGTCTACGATCCCTACAGCGAAGCCGACGAGGTCGAACTCGCCGGGCTCCATGATCCCGGGGTGCTCCGACATCTCGCCACCCAGCAGAGCGCATCGAGCCTGGCGGCAACCCTCTGCAACTCCCGAGACGATGGCGTCTACCTCTTCGGGCACGAGCTTCCCCATGGAGATGTAGTCGAGGAAGAAGAGCGGCTCGGCCCCCTGCACCGCGATGTCGTCGACCGACATCGCGACCAGATCGATTCCGATCGTGTCGCGCCTACCGGTCATCTGCGAGATCAGCGACTTGGTCCCCACACCGTCGGTAGACGACACAAGAAGGGGATCGCGATGAGCGTGCCAGTCGACAGAGAACAGCCCGCCGAACCCGCCGATGTCACCGACGACCTCGGGTCTGAAGGTCGACTTGACGTGATCCCTTATCAGCTCGACGGCCTTCTCACCGGCCGCGATATCGACACCGGCAGTGCTGTAGGTGAGGGGTCGGCGCTCTCGCTTCGTGATGTCAGCCGCGTCTTCGCTCATGCTCAGGTGATCTCGACCGTTCCGGGAATTCGCAGCGGTTCGATCTTCTCCAGTGCGAGCTTCGTGTCGTGATCAGGCACCGGTACCGGATAGGCACCCGTGAAGCATGCGTCGCAGAACGACTCGGCAGCGACTCCCGTCGCGGCCACGAGGCGCTCGAGATTCAGATACGCGAGCGAATCGACCTGCAGATACTCGGAGATCTCGGTTACCGACATATCGGCCGCCAGGAGCTCCGACCGACGACCGGTGTCGAGACCGTAGAAGCACGGCCATCGGTAGGGCGGCGACGAGACCCGCAAGTGCACCTCGGTGGCACCCGCCTCACGCAAGACCGCCACGATCTGTCGGGTGGTCGTACCGCGTACGATCGAGTCATCCACGACGATCAGGCGCTTACCCTTGATATTTGCGCGGATCGGATTCAGCTTCACCCGCACGCCGGAGCCACGCTCGCGCTGGCTCGGCGCTATGAACGTGCGCCCCACGTAACGGTTCTTCACGAACCCATCTCCGTAGGGAAGTCGGGACGCGCGAGCGAAGCCCTGCGCTGCCGGGACACCCGACTCGGGAACGGGCATGACCATGTCGGCGGGCGCGGGCGCCTGGCGGGCCAGCTCCTCACCCATGCGCTGTCGCGCCGCGTGGACGCTCTGGCCGTAGAGCTGCGTGTCGGGACGGGCGATGTAGACGAACTCGAAGATGCAGAGGCGCGGGTCGGGCTCGGCGAAGCGGATCGACCGCACGCCGCTCGCGTCGATGGCCACCAGCTCGCCCGGATCGACGTCGCGCACGAAGTGGGCACCCACGATGTCGAGCGCCGAGGTCTCGCTCGCGAGCACCCAGCCGCCCTCCGTCCGCCCGAGAACGAGCGGCCGAATCCCGTTGCGATCGCGCACGCCGAAGAGGTGGGCCTCATCCATGAGCACAAGCGAAAAAGCGCCGGCGAGCCGCGGCAGCACTTGCTGGAGCGCGTGCTCCAGCTCGCGACCATCGGAGCGCGGCTGCGTCGCGTAGTGCCGAGCAAGCAGCTCTCCGATGAGCTCGCTGTCGGAGGTGAGCACGCCGGGCAGCATGCCGAGCTCGCCGGCGAGCTCCACTGTGTTCACGAGATTGCCGTTGTGGCCCAGGGCGAATCCGACGTCGGCAACCGAGCGGTATACGGGCTGAGCATTGCGCCACGTCGACGAACCCGTCGTGGAGTATCTAACGTGACCGATGGCGAGGTGACCATCGAGCGAGGCGAGGCTTCCCTCGTTGAAGACGTGGCTCACGAGACCCATGTCTTTCACCACGGTGATGGTGTCGCCGTCGCTCACTGCTATGCCTGCCGCCTCCTGCCCGCGGTGCTGGAGTGCGTAGAGGCCGAGATACGAGAGGTTCGCCACCGGCTGGCCGGGTGCGTAGACGCCGAAGACGCCGCAGGCCTCACGGATCTGTTCGCTCACCACGAGAAGTATCCCACGCTCGGAGCTCCCGGCATGTCTCGGGCACCGTCATCCTCCCGCAAGCGCAGGTCGACCCGCGTCACCGGCTGCCGCAACGTGCGGCGATCCCGGTCGCGTGTCCGCTGCCTGGACGATCTGAGCTCGGGCCCCGGCCGTCACCGTCCCCCGGGCAACACACCCGGGCACGACGACTCCCGTCAGGGCGTTACGGGAGAGCGGAGCGCTGCTGGGATGGCTTCGCGCCACACCCTCTCCGCGTCTGCGAGAGCGACGTCGAACGCCCCACGAGCGACCAACCGTTCACCGCCGGCATCTCCGATCACCGCCGCCGGCACACCCGCTGCCGCTGCCCTCGCTGTCAGCCCGTCGACCGCGCCGGAATCGATCGACAGCACCACCCGAGACGCCGACTCGGAGAAGCAGACCTCTGCCGCGCTCATGGGCGAAGATGCCGGCGCCGCGGGCACGCGGTTCGGATCTACGGAGAAGCCGCACCCACCGGCAAACGCCATCTCGGCGAGCGCAACTGCGAGCCCACCGTCGGAGACATCGTGGACGCCGCCGATCACCCTCTCCGCGGAGACTGCGCTCACGAGGTCGTGCAAGCGCACCGCGGCGGCTAGATCCGCTTCGGGCGGCATTCCGCCGTCGAGCTCGTGCACCGCCGCGGCCCACTCGGAGCCACCGAGCTCCGGCGCTGTCGCACCCAGAGCGACGATCTTCTCACCTGCTACCAGGCGGGCCTGCGGAGGGGGCGCGTCGAGCGCATCGATCAGACCGATCACCGCCACTACCGGTGTCGGGTCGATGTTCTCTCCTCGTGACTCGTTGTAGAACGAGACGTTCCCCCCGATCACCGGGATGCCGAGCGCCTCGCAGGCCTCGGAGATGCCCTCGACCACCTCGGCGAACTGCCACATCACCTCGGGGTGCTCCGGATTGCCGAAGTTGAGGCAGTTGACGAGCGCGAGCGGCCGTGCGCCCGAGCCGGAGACGTTGCGTGCCGCTTCGAGCACCACGAGACGTCCACCCGTGCGCGGGTCGAGACGGCAGAACCGCGCCTTGCCGTCGGTAGAGAGCGCGAGCGCCTTGCGGGTTCCCTTGATGCGCAGAACCGCCGAATCGCCACCGGGGCCCACGACGGTGTTGAGGAAGAGCTGGTGGTCGTACTGGCTGTACACCCACGACTTGTCCGCGATCGTCGGCGTGGCGAGCAGGGCCAGGAGCTCGCCGGAGAGGTCCGCTCCGGCGGGGAACAGCGCCGCCATCGCCGGGCGTGGGTCACGCTCCTGCAGCGCATCCTGCGAGCCGGGACGCGCCAACGGTCGGTGGTACACGGGCCCGTCGCCGAGACTCCCTGCCGGGACGTCGGCGACCGGTTCCGCATCCGAGGAGACCGCAGGAGGCTCCTCACCCGGTGGAGGCGGGGGATTCTCCCCTGGGACTCCCACCGCATCGAACAACCCGTCGTACACGCGGAAACGGCCCGTGTCGGTTACACGACCGACCACACTCGCGCGCACCTCCCAACGGCGAGCGAGGTCGATGACCTCGTCGAGATGCTCCGGTTCGACGATCGCGAGCATCCTCTCCTGGCTCTCCGAGGTCAGCAGCTCGACGGGACTCATCTCACGCTCTCGCCTTGCGACGCGCGCGCAGTCGACATCCATCCCTGCACCGGCATTCGCCGCCGTCTCCGAGGCAGCACACGACAGCCCGGCCGCCCCGAGATCCTGCACTCCCACGGCGAGGTTGCGGTCGAGCAGCTCGATGCAGGCCTCGATCAGACGCTTCTCCTCGAAGGGGTCGCCGACCTGCACCGAGGGCCTCTTGGAATCAGAGCCCTCGGCGAACCCCGCGCTGGCTAGCACGCTCGCACCGCCGATGCCGTCACGCCCAGTGGACGAACCCAGCAGCACCGCCAGATTGCCGGGACCCTCGGCGCGTGCGAGCACAAGCCTCTCGTGCGGAAGCACACCGAGGCAGAAGACGTTCACGAGCGGGTTGTCGCGGTAGCAGTCGTCGAAGACGACTTCGCCGCCGACGGTAGGAACTCCGACCGAGTTGCCGTAACCCGAGATGCCCGAGACGACGCCCTCGAAGAGGAAGCGGGTGCGCGGGTCGTCGAGGCTTCCGAATCGGAGCGGGTCCATGAGGGCTATCGGACGCGCACCCATGGAGAATATGTCGCGGATGATGCCACCCACGCCCGTGGCAGCGCCCTGGTACGGCTCGACCGCCGACGGATGGTTATGGCTCTCGATCCGCACTGCGACAGCGAGACCATCACCCACGTCGACCACACCGGCCCCCTCCCCCGGGCCTACGAGCACCCAGGGCGCCTCCGTCGGGAAGCGCTTCAGGTACGGGCGCGACGACTTGTAGGAGCAGTGCTCCGACCACATCACGGAGTACATGGCGAGCTCCAGATGCGTCGGCTCGCGACCGAGCTCACCGACGACGGCGCCGAGCTCGTCGTCAGACATCCCCAGCTGTCGGTGCAGCGGCTCCATCTGCCCGAGACTACCCGGCACCCCTGGCATCGGAACGGGGTAGCGCGCGGCATCGCCCTGTTGCACAGGGGCCGCTGCACGGCCGGGGGATCATGGATCTCTCCGATACGTTTGACGAGATGCCCGAACATCGGACCAGGTTCCGATTGCGTGAGCTTGCCGGAGCAGCGGCGCTCGTCATCGCGTTCACCGCCGCTCCGTTCGCGGGGTATCTGAACGCCAACCGCCAAGAGATCACACGGGTCGCGACGGTGATCCGGCTCGGTGCAGTGTGCGCCTGTCTCTCCCTGGGAGCCCTGGCCGTCGCCCTCCTCGTTGCCCGGCGCGCTCGCGCTCTGCCTGCCGCGGCGGCGACCGGCGCCGTAGCGTTCCTGCTCTTCCAGTGGTCTTGGTTCGCCCACGGCCCCCTCGGCCTCAGGTATGCGCAGTGGCTGGCCGTGTCGGCAACCGCGGCATGGGCGGCAGCACGCGTGGCGCGC
>Ga0172375_10004208_pt1 | contig 21448 bp, 15 predicted proteins | sample LakKiv1m_FD_114537 | JGI IMG/M metagenome (GOLD analysis project Ga0172375, IMG submission 114537) | Freshwater microbial communities from Kabuno Bay, South-Kivu, Congo - kab_092012_11.1m | ecosystem: Environmental > Aquatic > Freshwater > Lake | place: Democratic Republic of the Congo...
CTCCCACCACTCAGGAATATTCGGAAGCATAACAAGGACCTTGTCACCCTTGCTAATGCCAATTTTCTTAAAAGCATCTGCACCCTTTGATGACAGAATCTTCAATTCATCAAATGAAAATTTCTTTTCTTTTTCACCATCAGTCCAGAAGAGGGCAAGCCTGTTTCCCCAATTATCGAAGATATCCAGTGGAAAGGAGAACTTTGCAGGCACTAAAAGAGAAAAATCCTTGTATTCTTTCTGATAATCTTTCATGTTAGGTGGCAGCTCCATACCGCATGGTATCATATGTCTATACATCTGTATCAAATTTTATTCCATTCCACTATCCATTGTGTCCCGCACAGGACCCGGAAGCTGCAGTCAGGGCATTCGCCTTTCCTGTTGTGTGTCGGCCTGAACGGGACCTCTTGAGCGACTATTTCCTGAAGCAGGCGTAAGATTATGGTTTTTAAACCCCCATAGGCTGCTTCAGATTCGAAATCAGCAAATAGAGGAAGTTCAATGTCCCTGCTTATTACCGAGCGTCCAAGAAGAAGAAACATTCCATTCAAGTCCTTTACCTTTGCGCCACTCTGCCCGGAGTAAAGCAGCAGGTAGACAGGGAGTTGAAGACTCCCTATAGCCTCGTTCCAGGATTCTCTATTGTCAGGATCAAGCTTTTCGAAATTTATTTTCAGATAATTTGGGTTTGAACCCGTTTTGTAGTCGATGATATAAGTCTTTTCCCCCCTCTTTTCTATACTGTCTAATCGGCCTTTGAGATCAAAGGAATCAAAGGAGGTTCTGATATCCTGCTCACTGTCAAGGATCGTGACCGGAATTTCTTTGATTAGGGGGAGATAGTATTTCTTGAGAAGATCCTTGAGATGGTTTCTGATCTGCCTCTTTAGAAGATATATTGCGCCGGTAGGGCTTTCACCATACTCTTCCAGGAAAAGTTTATCAATAAGATGATCCATCTCCAGGACACTGATGTCTTTCTCTGTCAGGCGGAAGCCTTTTCTCTTTGAAAAATACTCTGAAATGACATTGTGGACGAATTTCCCTATATCAACTCTCTCGATATCGCCAGATATCTCTTCCTTCTTGTCAACCCCCAAGACATAGGCATAATAAAACTGCAAAGGGCATTTAAGGTATCTATCGAGGGCGGAAGCGCTGTAAGTAAAGCCCCTTAAATATCGGACAATGCTGTCTGTCTTCATGATCTCTTCGGGGTCGCTGTTCTTGAGCCTGACCTTGTACTGGACCGATTTCACATACCTTTTGTCATCTGCTCTCCTATCCTTTTTCTGTCTCTCCCAGAGCAGTCGTTCCACAAATCTTGATCTTTCTTTCGTATCATTCTCGACAAAGAAGAGATGCACATCTTTTGCGCCTTGTATCAGGGTCTCAAAATAATAATAGATCAGTTTATCCCTGTCCATATAGGTAGGAAGCCCGAGTATCTGCCGAGCCTTGAAAGGCAAAAGGGTGTCCTCTTTCCTTGTGTCCGGCAGCGTCTCTTCGTTTGCGTCGAGGATAAAGACCCTGTCGAACTTGAGATTTCTGGTCTCCAGAACCCCAAGGACCTGCACGCCTTTTATAGGGGTGCCTTCAAAAGGCGTGTGACAGGTCATCATGTACTTTCTGAAAAAAGTAAAATAGCTGCTCCTGTCGACAAAGACAACATCCTTCATGAGCGACCTTGAGATAACGTCAAGCGCGCTGGTGAAGGATTCGGAGAAGGGATAAAAAAGCGGATGGAGTTTTGCGGTGCTGTTGTTGAAGATATATGTCAACAGTTCCATGCACTTCGTCGCAAAGTCCTTCACGTCCTCAAAGGAAAGGAACTTCTCTATAGCGCTCCGGTGTATAGCCTTTAAATGTTTCCCGATTTCCACCTCTGTTATATTCTTGCCGTCTCCAGTGAACTTTGTCACAATAGAGCTAATAAGTCTGTTATCCTTTTCAATTTCCTGGAGGGACAGGAAGGTCTTGGTCCTGTTCTTTGTCAGATATTCCTCCAAAGAATGGAACATTATCCTCGTTATTTCGGCGCTCCCGTTGAAGTAAATATTCTTTGTGTACGGATGCAGAACAAATTTCAAATAATGAGGAACATAGACGCGGTCGCCATCCATTGAGGTTATGAGCTCCATAAGATTATTGAGGAATCCGAAGATCGGCGTACGGTGGAGCGGATAGCCCAGTGAGATGTTGTAACTGTCTTCGTCAATAAGGAGAAGTCCCTGACGGAGAAGCGGGAAGAGGGTTTCCGAGGAAGGAAGCACGACCGCGGTTTTTTCATCCAGCGCTTGTTGATCTTTTATTATCTCTTCAAATACCTTGCTTAAGGCATACACCTGCCCGTGGGTATCTGGAGAGCTGTAGAAGTGAATTTGTCGTTTTCTTGATTCAGATTCCTTTGTCTCGACCCTAATATCCAATTCCAGAAGCTTTTCCTTAAGGCCTGCGCCATCCTGGAACATAAAGAGTGTATTTTGAAGCGGAAGCAATCTCTTGAACAAGGTTTTTTCGATCTTTGTGAGGGCAAAAAAACCTGCAAAGATTATCTGGTAGAATTTTCCCGCTTCCACCTCTCCTAGGGCTTCAGCGACTCTCCGGTACCTCAAGGACCTGGTAGAAAATCCCTGCTTTTCGGCCGTCTTATAGAATTCTTCATAGAAGAAGAATAGAGATTGGAGTCTGGCTAAAGTCTGTTCCGGTATCACTTCATCAGTAAAGGGCTGTATATCCTTGACCTGATGTGTGCTGATACCTTCGATATAGAGCTCTTCTATGTCGCGATATATCTTGATGCCGATCTGGAAAAAACTGTCTGCGGTCATGAATCCATCTTTCCCCAGCGGCTCCTTCGCCTTCCTGTGAATATCATAGAGGATTGAAACAGCATCAATAATCTCGAGCTTGCGTCCCGGCTCGATTCCTTCATACACTGAATCCACAAACTCATCCATGGAAAGGATTAGCGGCGGGATGAAACTGCCCTTAATTTCCCTGGCAAGCGCCTTCCTGAGGAAATGAGAAGGCCTTCTGCCAGGAAAGATTACCATATTCCCTGAATAATCCCTCTCTGTTGCCTTGAGATGGGGAATTATCTCATCTATAAGGTTTTGGCTGGAGGATATGAGAATCGTATTCAACTCACCCTCAGGAACTCTTTGAGGTCGACATAGGCAATGACCCCTTCAATGGTTTTCCCGGGATAAAATCCGGCCAGTATCTTCATGTAAGAAATCATCTGTGCCATATATTTTTCTTCCGCTTCTTTATCATATCCTGTTTTATAATCGAGAACCGTTACCCGTTCCGGGTCTATGACCACTCTGTCCATTCTGAACAAATTGCCCTCAGCATCAGAAAATTCCTGTTCCCTCCGGACCTTTCTGCCGGGTCTGTGCTCAAAATATCCGGCCATCTCCTCCTGTCTGACTAATTCTATGATCGTTTTTTTGATCTCCTCGTCGGGATAATCGGTTCCCGTATCTTGCCCGACTCTCTTTATGACCGCGGCAAGTTCTTCTTCAAATCCGTCGCCAACATATTCCACGAAGGACAATATCCTGTGAAAGAACTCCCCTCTCCTTCTTTCTTCGACATTGATCATGCCCTCAGAGTCAATGCGGAACCTCGTCAGCCTGTGGTAATGACGGATCGTGAAGTCGTTCGGCCTTTCATCAGGAGCAGCTGAAACCCTTTCAGGTTTGTGCGATGGCGGATAAGAATCCACAGGGAGAAGGTCAAAGGGGCAACCCTTGTTGTTCCCCTTGACGCCTATCACATAGAGTTCTTCCTCTGGCCGCGTGAATCCGACATAGAGGCGGTTGAGCCGGTTCACCCTTTCCTTCATTGATTCTTCATTGTACAAGGCCTCAAAAGCTGGGTCGCTTCCCATGGTATCTTTCGTGATCTTTAAAAGGCGGACCTTGTCTCCTTCCTCCTGAATGATATAATCAAACCCCCTTTTCTTTTCTTCATAGAGCAGCACGACCACAACGGGGAACCCCAACCCTTTGGCCTTATGGATAGTCATAACCTTTACGGCATCGATCCCTTTGGGTACGATCATGTTCCATTGCGCTTCACCAGACTCCTCTTTAACGGTAAACTCAAGGAAGTCCCTGAGACTGTTGTATCCCTCTCCCTCAAACTCCTTTACCACCTCCAAGATCTTCACAAGGGTTGCCTCTTCGTCCTCCAGCAGCTCGAAGAGCTTAAAGACGTTGAATATCTCGGCAGCGAGGTCGTAAAGGGGAAAATATCCCGTTGACTTGAAGAGTCCTGAAAAGCACTCGTCCCAGAGGTCTCTGAACTCTCTCTGAAAAGATTTATAAAGCGGGGAGTCGTTTCTATGGGTAAAGAAGAATTCATGCAGTCTTTCTCTGCCAATCCCCGGCCAATGTTGAGCCAGTGTTTTCGCAAAGATATCTCCCAGAATAAAGGCCGCAAAGGAAAGATCATCAGTCGGTGAATCGAGAAAATTCAGGAGCGAGACTATTTCACCTGTTACCTTTCTCCTACGGATGTCTAGACTGCTGTAGGAAATAAACGGGATATCCTTTTCGTTCAGCCAGATGGTGACTCTGACCACATCCTCGTTCCTCTGTGTCAAAATGGCTATATCACCATATTTGTATCCTCTTTCGCTTAGTTCCCTGACGAGCTCCTGTATCCTCAGCCTTTCGGGCGGATCCTCGTCTCCCTTTTCGAGTATTATTACCTCCGAATATCCGTAGCTTGCTCTTCCCTCCCTCACCTTCTGCACATAATCTGTAAGCCCGCTCCTGCTGCCTGCCTCCTTATAGTCATCGTTGGCTGCAATAATCTCTTTGAAAGTCTTTTCATTGAAATCGAGTATTTTCTGGAGGCTCCTATAATTGGTTTCGAGTTCATGAATGACATGCTTTGCCGACGGAAAGGGGTTTACAGCCTCGAAGGTCCTCATAATGGTATAATCAGCGTCGCGAAAGCCGTAAATGGCCTGTTTTGTGTCTCCGACAATGAAGGCGCTCCCTTTTTGCGAAAGGGAGTTCTCTATGAGGGGGAACAGGTTTTTCCATTGTATCGGGGAAGTATCCTGGAATTCGTCAATAAGGAAATGAAAGATAGTCTCTCCCAATCTGAAGTAGATGTCGGGGACTAGCTCGCCGTTAAGGTAATCGGCAAGATTCCAATTGATATCCTCAATGAATACCTTGGCCTGACGCTTTTTTATGTTTTCAACGGTATCCCTGAATTCTCCATACGCCTTCAGGTAAGGCGTATAATAAGAAAGGGCATAGCAAGACGAATACCGATTGGCCAGCATCTTGAATTCTTCCCACATACCCAGGATACTGTCATATGAATCCTGAAAAGAGGTCTGTCCTTTTTTCAGCTTGTTGACCGGAGGGTTTTTGACTCCCTTCCCAATAAGGTCCGCGAATCTTCCTTCCCGGACCATGGGAAGAATAGTCACGTAGGAGGAATTTGATTTTCTTTCGAGTCCTGATCTCACAAGCGTATCTTCGATTATTTCGATTGTCTCCCGCATCCCTTCTTTCAAGTCTGACATTTCCTGAGAAAAGTCCTCGATTCTTGGTTTTTTTCCTGTCGAAGCCAATTTCTTGTATATCTTATTTATTTCTTCGAGCATCGGTCTCGACGGATCCCAGGGATACGAAGCATCCTTTTTCTTATGTTCAAGGATGATATGGATAATCTCCTCAAAGAGGTTTGCTTCCTTTGTCCCTTGCCTCACGTTTCTCAGGAATAAATAGAATGCGTACTCCATGACAGAATTGTTGCTCATCAGAATATCAAATTCTGGATTGTATCCAAAATCGATGGCAGATGCCTTGAAAATGGTTGTCATGAAGCTGTCTATGGTCCTTATTTGAAAATCTGAATAATTTTCAAGTATCTCCTCTATCAGTCGCCCCGCCTTTATTGCCATAGTCTCCCTGTCCAGGGAAACGATATCCAGAAGCTCATCAACTTTTTCATTGTCGCTGAAACAAACTGCCTTTAGCCAGGAAAGGGTCCTCTCCTTCATCTCCTTTGCAGCGTTGTTCGAAAAGGTAATAGCCAGGATATTCCTTAAATTATTACATGGAATCTTCTCAGAGAGGATGAACTGGACAAATCTTTTGGTGAGGGTGTGGGTCTTGCCAGACCCGGCCGATGCCTTTAAAACCGTAAAATGGGGGAAATGTATGTTTCTATCCATTTCTAAGAGCAGCGCTTTTCTTATCATTTTTCTTTAAAGGATATTCCTCTATTTTCTGTCCAACAGTCTCAATGCCTTTTCGTGAAGTCTCTTATTCCCTGATACAAGCAGTGAAGTGCTTTTTTTGAGGCTGACCTCTATTGTCTCGATAGGATTACCTTTGATATCTGTAAAAATTCCCTCTGCCTCTTTAACAAGCAGCCATCCACCTGCAAAGTCAAAACTCCTCGAAAGAGAAGGGTTGGCAAAGACACTGATTGCACCGCAAGCAAGGTATGAAAGATCAAGCGCTGTAGCCCCGAGACATCGGGTCTTTCTCGATTCTGCAAGAAGTGGAATTATCCGTCTAATGTCTTTGTCAGGAGATTGCGCCTCATATGCGATAAGATAAAAATTGTCGTCTCTTTGCGCAGTTATCTTCTCCCCATTTAAAAATGCGCCTTTGCCTTTTTCTGCCCAGAATTCATCACCGTTTATGAGATTCACAACATATGCGAGTTTAATATCTCCTACTGTATTTCCATTCACAACTGCAATGGATGTACAGTAAAAAGGGATACCAGATACTGCATTCCTGCTGCCGTCAATAGGATCTATCAGTATCTTCTTGCCCCCGCCTTTTATATCTTTTTTACCAATCTCTTCAGAGATAACTGTCAATGCTTCTCCCGATTCATCAAGACCGGTGAGAATAATATCTTCTGCCAATTTATCTATTGGATAAGTTTTATCGCCTGATGCGCCAATACCAATAGCAGTCTTAGTTGCCTTTTTTATTAAAGGGATTTCTTTTAAAAGCCTTTCCCCTATTCCCCTGAGTATCCTGATTTCCATGTATAAGGTATTTTACGTGAAGATTTAATAGCTGACAATAATTTTATGCAAGAACACTTCAGGCATCAGGAAATCTAAGGTTCTTAATAGCATCAGCAACTTTTGCCACTCTAACCATTTCTTTTATATCATGGACCCGGATTATGTTTGCGCCATTCATTATGGAGATGGCAACTGCTGCTGAGGTGCCTTCAAGTCTATCTGTTTCAGATACATTTCCGAGAATCTTTCCTATAAATGCCTTTCTTGATGGGCCTATGAGGATCGGCTTCTCTAAGAGGGTAAATTCATGGAGGTTATTGATTATTTCGAGGTTTTGGTTAAAGGTTTTACCAAAGCCTATACCGGGGTCAATTATTATTTTATCTTCTAAGACTCCTGATTCCTTTGCTAATCTTATGCCTTCCCTCAGATAATCCATTATCTCAGGCACCAACGCCTCATAAACAGGATTCTGCTGCATATCCTTTGGTCTCCCTTTTATGTGCATAATCACCACAGGGACCTTGTAGTCAGAGACAACCTTTGCCATTTCAGGGTCGAATCTCAATCCGCTTATGTCATTCACAATGGAGGCTCCTGCAGCAAGCGCCTTTTCTGCTACTTCTGACTTGTATGTATCAATGGATATCGGGACATTAATTTCCTTTGCGACTGCTTCAATGACAGGGATTGTGCGCCTTAACTCTTCTTCGATAGCGACTGGCTCTGCACCCGGCCTTGTTGATTCGCCCCCGATATCAATAATATCAGCGCCTTCTTCAACCATCTGGATTGCTCTTTTTATGGCTGCTGACTTATCAAAGTACAGACCGCCATCGGAAAAGGAATCCCGCGTTATATTCAGGACTCCCATGATGTAAGTCTTTTTTGTGAAATCTAAGCAGAAATTTCTCCAGGTAAGTTTCATAGTTTATCTTATTACATTTTGTCCAGAGGACTCCTGACACCCATTATATTTTTTGTGGCAACATGGGTATAGATCATCGTGGTCTGCAGATTGGTATGTCCAAGTAGTTTCTGGATAGTTCTGATATCATATCCATTTTCTAAGAGATATGTCGCAAAACTGTGTCTGAGCGTATGGATTTAGTATTTTGATCATTTGTTAGCGGGTTTGTTACGGGGATGTCAAAATAACGGTAGCAATCAGAAACCCATTTTAAATAATAGTGGATATTCTTCTCACGAAGCCTCTCTTTTATGTTCAAAAACTGCTTAAACGCATCAAACATATTTATAAATTATATCGCATGCGATAAAATAGTCAATCAAAAATTAATTTCCTTATTTTTAAGTATGTTAGCTCTAAGAAAAAGAAATTTCTCTTGACAGAGCCCAGAGTCTCTCCTAAAATCATAACAAAATGATGCATGCGACATAAAAAATAACGTTGGGCGCAAGATATAAACAGAAAATGTTAAACTGTATCCTATGAGAATTCCGTTGAAAACAATCCATAAAATAATACATGGCGACAGTAGACAAATGAACCTATTAACCGACAAATCGGTTCATCTGGTCATTACTTCCCCTCCATATTGGCAATTAAAAGACTATGGAACTGAAACGCAAATCGGCTTCCACGAAAGCTATGAAAGTTATATCAATAATCTGAATCTCGTCTGGAAAGAATGTCACAGGGTATTACATCCGGGCTGCCGACTTTGCATCAATATTGGAGACCAATTTGCAAGGGCAGTCTATTATGGGCGGTATAAAGTGATACCAATAAGAACAGAAATAATTAAATTCTGTGAAACCATAGGTTTCGACTATATGGGGGCTGTCATCTGGCAAAAAGTCACGACTTGCAATACAACCGGCGGCGCAACGATAATGGGCAGTTTCCCATATCCCCGAAATGGCATTTTGAAGCTTGACTATGAATTCATTCTTCTTTTCAAAAAACAGGGCACACCGCCAGCACCGACCAAGGAACAAAAAGAACTTTCAATAATGACAAAAGACGACTGGAATACTTATTTCTTAGGGCACTGGTACTTTGCAGGGGCAAAACAGAACGGTCACATTGCTATGTTTCCAGAAGAGTTGCCTGCACGTCTGATAAAAATGTTTTCTTTTTCCGGCGAAACGGTTTTAGACCCATTTCTCGGCAGTGGGACAACTTCTCTTGCCGCTCGTAATTTAAGCCGTAATTCAGTCGGCTATGAAATCAATTCGGACTTTATTCCAACCATTAAAGATAAGCTGAATACACAGCAACCCGATCTTGCAGCAACTGAGTACCAGTTTCTGGATGATTGCGTTAAGACTGACCTGAATAAAGAAATCGAAAGACTGCCCTATATTTTCAAAGACCCTCATAAACTCGATAAAAAGATTGACCCTAAAAAGCTTCAATTCGGTTCAAAAATTGATAAAAACAGTGGTGATAGAGAAGTCTATTATTCGGTAAAGGAAGTAATCAGTCCTGAGTTGGTAAGGCTGGATAATGATTTGGTTGTTCGCCTTATTGGCGTGAAGAAAAAAGAGTCGGCTAATGGACAGGCAATCAGATTTCTTACCGAAAAAACAAAAGGTCAAAAAGTATTCATGAAGTTTGACAAGCAGAAATATGATGACGGGGACAACCTTCTCTGCTATCTCTACCTGAGAAACAAGACCTTTCTTAACGCCCACATGATAAAGTCCGGCCTTGTGGACGTTGATACAGAATTCAATTTTAAAGATAAGGATAAATTCATCACTTTTTGGAAGGAACGCCATCATGTCATTCAAGAAGTTCGCTAAGGATTTTGGTATAGAATATCAAAGGAGCAAGAATTAAGAGACCGGCCCGCCCAACAAATCGCTCAGCACCGATGCTAATTACGCTACGCTTCATTCGCACGGGTTAGCTCAGGCGTTAACGCTTCAAACCTGAACTGTCCTTTTTGACTCCACTTCCTGGATGAGTGCATCTATTTCAGTCCCATCCATGGTCTCCTTATCGAGAAGCGCCTTTGCGAAGGCATCAAGAATATCCTGATTTTCTGTAAGGAGTTTTTTAGATGTATTATATGCCCCAATCACTATCCTCTTAACTTCTTCATCTATATCAATTGCGGTCTTCTCGCTGTAATCCTTATGTCTTGCTATCTCCCGACCGAGGAATATCTGTTCATCTTTTTTCCCGAATGTAAGAGGACCGAGTTTCTCTGACATTCCCCACTCTGTAACCATTTTTCTGGCAAGCTCTGTCGCCCGCTCAAGGTCATTGCCAGCTCCTGTAGTTGTGTGTTTCAAGGCTAGCTCTTCTGCAGCCCTGCCTCCGAGAAGAATCGACAGGGCCTTCATGAGATAGTCCTGAGAATAAGTATATTTGTCATCTAGAGGCAGTTGCTGAGTAACTCCAAGGGCTCTTCCCCTTGGGATGATGCTCACCTTATGTATTGGATCAGTGCCCGGCGTCAGCTTAGCGACAAGTGCATGACCAGCCTCATGAAAGGCGGTATTCTTCTTCTCCGTCTCACTAATTATCATACTCTTTCTTTCCACGCCCATCAGTACCTTATCTTTTGCTGCCTCGAAATCAGACATCTCGACCTTGCTTTTTGATTTCCTTGCTGCAAGCAAGGCAGCTTCATTAACCAGGTTTTCAAGGTCAGCGCCGGAAAAACCGGGTGTTCCACGGGCTATTTTTTCAAGATCCACCCCTCCATCAACAGGGATGTTCCTTGTATGAACTTTGAGTATTTCAAGCCTTCCCCTCACGTCAGGTTGTGGCACAACTACCTGCCTGTCAAATCTTCCCGGCCTTAGAAGTGCGGGGTCAAGGACATCCGGCCTGTTTGTAGCTGCAAGAATTATAATCCCTTTATTACTTTCAAAACCATCCATTTCTACAAGGAGTTGATTCAGGGTTTGCTCACGTTCATCATGGCCTCCTCCCAGGCCTGCTCCCCTGTGACGGCCGACAGCATCTATCTCATCAATAAAAATAATGCATGGCGCATTCTTCTTTGCCTGTTCAAACAGATCTCTGACCCTAGAAGCGCCAACTCCAACAAACATCTCCACAAAGTCAGAGCCTGATATTGAAAAGAACGGCACTTCAGCCTCCCCCGCAATAGCTCTTGCAAGAAGGGTTTTGCCTGTACCTGGCGCGCCAATTAAAAGTACACCCTTAGGAATCTTACCCCCGAGCTTCTGAAACTTCTGAGGATCCTTGAGAAAATCAATAATCTCCTGAACTTCTCCTTTTGCCTCGTCTATTCCCGCCACATCAGCAAAAGTTATCTTTACTGACTTTTCAGAGACCAACTTTGCTTTTGCCTTACCAAAGGATAATGCTTTATTCCCGCCTGTCTGCATCTGCCGCATGAAGAAAATCCAGATAGCAGCAAGAAAAATTATAGGACCCCATGAAAAAAAGAGATTCCAGTACCAGGGATTCTGTTCCTCAGGCTTTACAGTAATCTTTACATTATTGGATCTTAAAACCTTTACAAGGTCAGGATATTCTGCGGTATATGTTTTAAACCCCTTGCCACCCTTTAATTGGCCGGTTAAAACACTTCCTTTTATAGTAACATCTTCGACTTCACCTGCCTCCAGTCTGGTCATAAATTCAGAAAATATTATCTCCTGTTCCATTTTCTTGGGAGAACTCAGAACATTGAAAAGGAGTATCATCATAATTCCGATTAACAACCAGATAAAGAGACTTCTATAAGCGCTCAATCTATTCCCTCCTGAAAGACCAATCTAATTTTATTTTAACACATAATAAGGGCTTTTTCAGTAACTGTCTATCTCGCCTTCTATTAACCTTTTCTGTATATTTATCAGGTTATTTATGCCTTCCTCTGCGAGTTTTATAAGGCTGTTAAGCATATCTTTTGAAAAAGGCATCCCTTCTGCAGTTCCCTGTATCTCAACAAGTTTCCCGCTTTGTGTCATCACAACATTCATGTCTACTTCTGCAATGGAATCTTCTGAATAACAGAGGTCGACCCTCGGCTCACCATCAACAACCCCTACACTGATTGCAGCCAGATAGTCCCTAAGTGGTGTCCTCGATATAAGACCATTTCTTAGCGCATATTTCAAGGCATCTGATAAGCATATAAAGGCGCCTGTTATCGCTGCAGTCCTTGTACCTCCATCTGCCTGTATCACGTCACAGTCTATCCATATAGTCCTTTCTCCGAGATCCGACAGGTCAACAACGGACCGGAGCGCTCTGCCTATAAGCCTTTGTATTTCGTGGGTTCTCCCGCTAATCCTGCCTGTGCTGGACTCCCTTACAGTTCTCGTTTGAGTAGCTCTCGGAAGCATAGAATATTCTGCTGTTATCCACCCTTTTTTCTGATCTTTTAGAAAAAAGGGGACCCTGTCCTCTATCGAGGCAGTGCATATCACCCTTGTATTTCCCATCGAAATCAGCGCTGAACCCTCCGCAGTCCTTATAAAACCCCTATTGACCTTTACATTACGTATCTCATTATTTTTCCTGCCATCAGGTCTCATCTATCCTCCATTCTTTTTTAATAAGCTGCTAATTGCCAACTGCAATTTTCTCTATATGCTCTATCTTCTGTCCCAGGAAATTCTCCCCGACTTTTAAAAACCTTTCAGGCGCATCAGTTACATAAAACTCCCTTAAGGGCCTGCTTTTTTGTTCCCTGTTTAACTTGATACCTTTAAGGATTGTCTTAACCTCATGCGATGTCTCAACTGCAGAATCTATGAGTCTGACACCTTCCTCCATAACCCCGGCTATAACCTTTTTCAGCAAAGGGTAATGTGTGCATCCAAGCACAAGGGTATCTATACCTTTATGCTTCATGCCATCAAGATACTCTCTGGCAATCAGGGTAACAATATCCCCTTTTGTCCATCCTTCCTCTACAAGCGGCACAAATAAAGGGCATGAAAGACTGAATACCTCTAGGCTTTCATTAATAGCCTTAATCGCCTTCGCATAGGAATTACTTTTTACTGTCGCATCAGTTCCGATAATTCCAACCTTCTTGTTCTTTGTAGCCTTAACAGCAGCCTTTGCTCCTGGTTCAATAACCCCAATAACTGGAATGGAAATGCTGTTTCTGATTGCATCCAGGCTTATGGATGATGCTGTATTGCAGGCAACTACGAGGAGTTTAATACCTCGCGAAAATAGAAATTTAGTGTTTTCAAACGAATACCTGATGACCGTTTCCGGTGATCTTATACCATATGGAACCCTCGCAGTATCTCCAAGATAAATAGTGCTTTCATTTGGCAGTTCTCTTATTATTTTTTTTAAAACCGTGAGTCCGCCTATTCCAGAGTCAAAGATACCAATTGGCCTGTCTTTCTTATCCATATTAACCTGATAATCCCCCCTTCCCCCCTTTGCTAAAGGGGGGTGAGGGGGGGATTATTTTCATTTTTCTTATTATATGTTTATTTCATGCGAAACCATTTCTTTTAAAGGATATAAGAGATAAAAATGGCCTCCGAGTGTCTCTATTTCTTTCCCTTCTATAAGAACCTTTATATCCTGGATGTCATGTACGTTCGAAATAAGGCTCTCATACAGTCCCCTGAGAAGAAGAAGTTCCGTAACAACATCGCCCTGAAAATTCCTGCTGAACTCGTCTGATAGATCAACATAGAGTATCCCGTCTGCATCTTTATAAATTCCGCGGAGCCTCGCATCTTTAGGTATATTTGACTTTGCTGTATTTGCAGGCCCTTTAAGGAATTCTTCCACTATAGCCTCTGCAATTGCAATCTGCGCAGTCCTCCTTGGAAGCCTTCTCTCCTCCAATTGAAGCCGATTGCCTACAGGGTAATAAATTCTTAGAGGAAAAAGGTCTTCCGACGCAGGTAAAGTCTCTCCTATCTTCCCCTCGGGTTTTCCCTTATAAAATACCTTCATAAAATAAAGATATCCGCCTGCAACACCAGATAGAAAGAGTATAACCAGCAATATTATCCCGGATACCTTTTTGGTGTTCATACAATACTCCGCTCCGATGCAAGTAGAACGAAAATAGCATAGGGCAATAAACGGTTACGGTTATGAAGCCCGTTTCGTCTATCGGTTACGTTGTTCGATTCTTCCACGTTACCGTTTAACGTCACTGATACGGGCATCGTTGCCGTAACCGTCTGACGTCTCTTTGCCAACTTATTGCCCATATGCTGCAATCCCGTTCAAAATTGAATTTACAAGTCTCGCCTTCATCTGTTGGTCATAAACCAGAAACCATGGTGAAGGGAGTTCGATTAAAACAGAAGGCGCGCCTACAGAATTGAGTATAGGAAGAGGCATTTCTCTGCGAATAACATTAGCCTTGAATTCTTCTTTTATCATACCTTCGATACTATCTGAAAGAAGCTTACTTTTTTTGACATATTTTTTCTGCCTTGTAGAAAGGCTGTATGAGTCGATTATTTCATCTGAGCCTTGCTCTTCAAACTTAGGACTATAAAGGATAAAATCTTTAGACATTGAAGAATGAAAACTTATAAATACATCCGGGCTTTTCTGGTTAACGAAATTAATTCTATCATTAAGCGAGATATACTGGTCAACCTTACGTGTAAGGAAAACCTTTTTGCCTTTCTTTAAAAGGACTTTGCCTAAATCTTTTGCCATACCCAGGCTTACATCTTTCTCACTCACATCTCCAGAGGTTATACCAAAATCATAGCCGCCATGTCCTGCGTCGACGACAAAAACCTTAGAAAGGATTGATACTGACTTCACCTCGGTCTGCGTCTCCTTTTTCTGGACATCAAATACAAGCCTTGCAGGAGAGGAAAGGTTGAAGAACTTTGTCTCGCCTTTTTCTTTAAGATTTATCACTAACAATTTGTCCGTTGCCACTATCTCGAAGGGTAAATTTTCAGGGGTTTTCATAGTAAATGGCCCGGGGAATCGTATCTTTATCTGTGAGGGCGAAGTAGTGATTTTTGTTTTATTAATGAATGAATCCCCGGCCTCGAACACAATCCGCATAGCGTCTTCCTGTTTGCTGAACTTTAGCAAGACATCAGTCTTTTTCTGTGCAGAGAGTGAAACTGCCATGAGTAAAGATATTGATATAAATATGAAAAATATTTTTTTCAACTAAACAGTCTTTCTCTACATTATCCAAAACATGCAATACAAGATACTGTAAATTTTACAAAAAATCATTTTTTGATACTTAGTGTACCTTTAACTGATGGTTTTTGGAAAGTATTGCGAATTAGGAATATCGATACGGATTTAAATCCGTATCAACACAAATATTAAGGTCTCAAAATAGTATACACATTTTTAGGCTGTCATTCCCGCAGTTCTCAGGCGGGAATCCACGTTTTAAAAGCAATGGATGCCCGACTAAGAACCTCGGGCATGACGAATAAAGAAAGGTAGTATGTATGTTCTATTATGAATGTCTGCATTATTCGGGTCAAAAATTATGGTGGAGGCGGCGGGAATTGAACCCGCGTCCGAAAGTACTACACTCAGGCTTCTACATGCTTATTCTACCTTTTAAATCTCGGATAATGAAACGCCGGCAGACAGGCTTTCCATTATCCCATCCCCTTTGATCTCACCCCGCACTTTGGAGAAAAGGTGCGAAGCCAGCCTGCTTTATGACGCTGTTCCTGAAACACAGACAATTTCAGGGTAGCGTGCCGCTTATTTAATTAAGCAGCGAGTGCCAGTTCGTTATTGGCGTTTGTGTTTGTTTCCGCTTTTTCACGTGGTGACGGATCCACGGCATGCAACCCGACCCTCATAACCTCCGTCGAACCCTTTCGCCCCCGAAAAGGTTATAATCTATTATATCACATTTATCGGTTCTTCATCACACGTTCTATAGCCCTCTTCGCTTCCCGTTCCTTTATCTTTTCCCTCTTTTCATAGAGTCTTTTCCCTTTTGCAACTCCTATCTCTACTTTTGCATGTGAATCTTTAAAATATATCTTTAGCGGTATCAGTGTATAACCTTTCTGGAGGGATTTCCCTATTAATACCTCTATTTCTTTTCTATGGAGCAGGAGTTTTCTTGACCTGAGCGGATCATGGTTCACAATGTTTCCATGACTGTAGGGGCTAATATGACAGTTAAGCAGGAAAGCCTCTTTCCCTTTTATAATAACATAACTATCTTTCAGGTTAGCCTTCCCCTCTCTGAGGGATTTTACCTCTGTCCCTAACAGGGAAATCCCTGCCTCTAAGGTCTCCTCAATATAGTAATCATGGTATGCTTTTCTGTTCTGGCAGACTATTTTCACATATTATTTTAACATTTTATGGATTATATGAAAGCATGAGAATATTCCTTTGTTCTACACCCTGCCTACACAAAAATACTTAAATCCTTTTTCCTTGAGTCTCTGTGGTTCATATATATTCCTCAAATCAAAGAAAAATGGCCCTTCCGTTTTAAGAAGTTCCCTGAGTCTATCAAGTTCGAGGTTCCTGAACTCGTTCCATTCTGTCACGATAACAATTGCATCAGCCCCCTTAGCTGTGTCATAAGGGTCTTTACAGTATGTTATTCCAGGCAGCACCTCATCTGTTGCCTTCATAGAAACAGGATCGTATGCCCTTATATTTGCCCTCTCTTTCAAAAGGCTATTAATTATATAAAGAGAAGGGGCTTCCCGGATATCATCTGTATTCGGTTTAAATGAAAGTCCGAGAATCGCAATTGTTTTGCCTTCAAGCTCACCCATTGCATCCTTGATCTTTTTGACCATATATTCCTTTTGCCTTTCATTGGCCCTGACCACAGAATCAACAATGCATAGCTCGACATTATGCTCCTCTGCCATCTTTAAGAGCGCCCTTGTATCCTTGGGAAGACAGGAGCCGCCATAGCCCGGTCCCGGGTGGAAAAATTTCGGCCCAATCCTCTGGTCAAGCCCCATACCCTTTGCAACCATATGAATATCTGCTCCCACTTTTTCGCAAAGTAATGCCATCTCATTGATAAAAGAAATCTTTGTTGCAAGAAAAGAGTTAGACGCATATTTTACAAGCTCTGCTGTTTCAATATTAGTTATAATAAATGGTGTCTCTATAAGATAGAGCGGCTTATAAAGGTCCTTCATTATTGCAACTGCCTGGGGGCTTTTTGTACCTATCACGACCCTGTTAGGTCTCATAAAATCCTCTATAGCAGAACCTTCTCTTAAAAACTCCGGGTTTGAAACAATATCAAAGTCAATCTGTTCTTTAAGATTCTCTGAAATTATCTCTCTTAACTTTTCGCCTGTACCTACGGGCACTGTGCTCTTTGTAACAATCACTTTATAGCCGTCCAGATGCATGGCAATTTCTCTTGCAACTTCTTCAACATACTTCATGTCAGCAGAGCCATCTCCTCTCCTGGGGGTGCCTACTGCTATAAATATTACGAGGGAAGATTCAACAGCTTTTGCTATCTTAGTTGTAAATTTGAGCCTGCCTTGTTTAATGTTCCTCCTCACAAGCTCGTCGAGCCCGGGCTCATAAAATGGGATAAGCCCTTTTTTCAGCGACTTTATCTTTTTTTCATCCTTATCAACGCATGTTACAAACAGGCCAAATTCAGCAAAGCAAGCGCCTGTAACAAGCCCCACATAACCTGTTCCCATGATTCCTATATGCATATAGATTCTCCCCTTTTTATTTTGAATCTAATCTTAAACCAACACACAAATGTATTATACCTCAATCTTCTGATTACCTTACATGTTTTTCCCCTTGATTTTTTCGTAAAATAGGGATGTTCAAAGGAGAGATTTAAAAAGGAGTTTAAAAAGTTTGTGGAAAGAGTTGTAGCTACAAGTTATGAACAGCAGCCGTGAGCTAGTAGTTAAAGCTGTTGAATAAGTACATTTATGACTTCTTTTATCTTTTCTGTAAATGAAGAGGCATTCTTATATGCCTCTTCAGCATCTGATGAGTCAATGGTAACATAATCTGCATAATCCGCATCCTCGCGCTCTGATAGGAGATTTCTAAACCACTTCCCGTATTCCTTTGGTATAAACCCATCTAAAACCAATTTTTTATTTATCATTGTTTTGACTCCTTCATGAGTCTTTGGGTCTATTCCAAACAGTATGAGGGCAGCCTTTGCAGCGCTCAAAACAGCATAATAGCTTCTGTTTACAGAAGACTCCCATCTGCTTTCCTTTAAAAGGATCTCTGCATCCTCTATCAGTTTTTCTGCTTTTTCAAGACGATATTTTGAGAGCGCCTTCTTTTCTTCTATGCTCAGAGTCATAGATAGTTATTCCCTCCTCTTTGATACTCTCAATAAACGGGCTGCCAAGCCTTTCATTAAATTCCAATTCTTCAAGAGAAAGAATAGTGGCAGAAAATGGTATATCTGTTTCAAGTTCATAAGAATAAAAAATGCCAAGGATTTTGTCCTTTAGCCCCTTATCCTTTTTATCCACAACTACAAGTACATCCAGATCAGAGTCGCCACTGTAGTCACCCCGAACCCTCGACCCATAGGCTATAATCTTCAATACCCGCTTGTTAGCAGATAGCTTTTCCGATATCTCGCGCAAGATTTCTCGCTCGTTCTTGAACATGAAATTAATTTGGCGTCCCCAACGGGATTTGAACCCGTGTTACCGCCTTGAAAGGGCGATGTCCTAGGCCGGGCTAGACGATAGGGACGTTCTGGTGAGCCGCGTTGGATTCGAACCAACGACCCACGCCTTAAAAGGGCGTTGCTCTACCAACTGAGCTAGCGGCCCCAATATTTTTAATTTAACTGTAAAAGAGTTTTCTTGTCAAATATTTTGGAGCTGTTTTCTCGTATATGGAAGCAGGCCGCCTGCCAATAAGACTTCTATTTCCCTCCCATTAAGATTTGAAAATACCTCAAATGAATAGCCCTTCGTTACATTATATGCGCTGTAAGACTGACTTCCTGTTAATGAATTTTTGATGCCCTGTATAATGAGCCTTTCACCCTTTTTTATTTTCTCATAATCTTCTGCATTCTTAAAAAGTAATGGGAGAATACCAAAGTTAATAAGGTTTGCTCTGTGGATTCGTGCAAAAGACATTGCAATCACTGCGTGAATACCGAGGTGCATCGGTGCAATCGCAGCGTGTTCTCTTGATGAACCCTGGCCGTAATTTTCGCCTCCGGCAATAATTCCTCCACCGGTTGACTTTGCTTCTTTTGCCCTTTTACTGAAAGTGTTGTCAATATTAGAAAATACAAATTGTGATATTGCGGGAATATTTGAACGCAATGGAAGAATAGCAGAGCCGGCCGGCATTATGTCATCTGTTGTTATATCGTCACCCAGTTTTAATAAAACATCTGCTTCTATCTTTTCCTGAAGAGGTTCTTTGACAGGCACCTCTTTTATGTTAGGGCCTTTTATAACCTTTATTCCATGTGTATCTTTTTGCGGCTTTATGAGCATATTGTCATTTATTATGTAACCTGAAGGCTCAGGAGATAACTCTATATTAAAACCTGATTTGCGTGGGTCGACTAGCTCGCCTTTTAAAGCAAAAACTGCACATGCAAGGGGATTTGCAAGATATACAAATGCATCTTTATTTCCGCTCCTGCCTTTGAAATTTCTGTTATACGACCTTATTGAGATCTGTCCTGTGCCGGGTGAACCTCCCATGCCGATGCATGGCCCGCATGAACATTCAAGTATCCTTGCGCCAGCTGCAATCATCTTACCTGCAAGCCCCTCACGTGAAAGCATTTCATATGCCTGCTTCGAGCCGGGATTAATCAGCAGGTTCACGTTTTCTGCTACTGAACGGCCCTTGAGTATAGAAGCAACTGACTTCAAAGTCTGGTATGATGAGTTGGTGCAGCTTCCTATACAGACCTGATCTATTTTTGTATCAGAAAGTTCTCTTATGGGCAGAACATTATCAGGGCTATGAGGCTTAGCTATCATGGGTTCGATTGAACCTAAATCTAGCTCGACAATAGTCTTATATTTCGAGTCTTCATCAGCACGAATCTCAGTCCAGTCCGATTCTCTCCCCTGCGCCTTTAGATAATGCCATGTCCTTTCATCACTCGGGAATACGGAAGTTGTCGCACCGAGTTCTGCACCCATATTTGTAATAGTAGCCCTTTCTGTTACAGTTAAGTCTTTAACACCCGGGCCGCCGTACTCCAGAATTTTCTCCACTCCTCCCTTTACTGTAAGCCTCCTTAAAATTTCGAGTATTACATCCATTGCTGTAACCCATGGCCTGTTTAGTTTGCCTGTTAGTTTTATAAGCATGACCTGCGGCATGTTTAGCTCAAAAGGCGCTCCTGCCATAACTGTTGCTGCATCAAGTCCTCCAACTCCTAGGGCTATCATGCCCAGGCCCCCGCCTGTTGGCGTATGGCTGTCCGTTCCGAGGGCAATCTTGCCAGGGGCTGCGAATCGCTCAAGGTGTATCTGATGACTTATGCCGTTCCCAGGCCTTGAAAAATATGCGCCATACCTTGCAGCAACAGTTTTGAGAAAAAGGTGGTCGTCAGGGTTCATATAATTTGACTGAATCATATTGTGGTCAACGTATGAGACGGCAAGCGGCACTTTTACCCTGCCGGGTCCTATAGCCTCTAACTGGAGCCAGGTCATTGTGCCAGTTGCATCCTGTGTATATACCTGGTCAACCCTTAATCCGACAGGCGTATCTATTTTTAGATTACCGTAGACCTTATGAGTTTCAAAAATCTTTTCTGCAATATTCTTCCCCATGTCTCCCTCCAATAAGAGTTATATTAATTTCTTTATATTATATGTTGTTATATGTCATCTCTGAAAGCGCATACCTTTGTCAAGTAGGTATCATTGCATACCAGCAATTCTAATTTTGGCAATTTGTAGCTATTAAACTTCGCTGTAAAAACTGAGATGCTGAAATAAATTTAGCATGGCACGTAAGTCCAAAATAAAATTACTCGGACTGTAAGAATATCTCGACAGATTGTAGAGATATTTCTACAGATTTCCACCTATCCTCTTTCTTAATAGAAATCCTCCTCATAGCAACTTTCTGTGGGTAATGATTATGTTACATAAACCATTATTGTCTAAAAATATGAGATTGCTTAGCTATACTCGCAATGACAAATCAAGCAATGACGCCATTTTTCTGTCATTGCAAGGAGGTCGTTACGACAAAGCTGTCTCACAGGTAAAAATCAATCAATGTGTTTCTATGGCATTTTGGATAGATATAATGACTATTGTTAATTTATCGAAAATGAGATGGCATAATTTTTGCTTTCTTGATACCTAATAAATGTATTTACCATTAAGGAGTAGTACCATATGTTAGTTTGGAACGAAACTTGCTTCTCTCTCTCTCTCTCTCTCTCTCTCTCTGAAAATATTTAATAGACTACTATCTTTTGCAAATCAATTATTAATAGAGAACCCCAAGGGCTGGTATGTGCACCTTTTGGGGTTTTATTA
>Ga0172375_10004210_pt1 | contig 21441 bp, 20 predicted proteins | sample LakKiv1m_FD_114537 | JGI IMG/M metagenome (GOLD analysis project Ga0172375, IMG submission 114537) | Freshwater microbial communities from Kabuno Bay, South-Kivu, Congo - kab_092012_11.1m | ecosystem: Environmental > Aquatic > Freshwater > Lake | place: Democratic Republic of the Congo...
GGTGAAAATGATCTTGCTCATGACGGATCATCTGCCTTTCTTTCGATAATTCCATTATAAACGAAAAAATACCCTGTAAATGGGCTTTTTTCAAAGTGTCCATTTTACAGGGTACATTTTATTTCGCAGGTATGGTTTTTAATGTTCGACATCGGGAGCTTCGTCGTCTTCCGGTTCGTCTTCATGGTCGTCCGGATGGGTTCCGTCGTGATCCTCTTCATGCTCGTCCTCATGATCATCCTCGTGTTCATCGAAACTGTCATGGCGGTCGGCTTCATACTGATGATCGCCTTCGCCGTCTTCGGGGCTGACCGTGTAGGCGTATCTGGTGTCGCCGGTGACATCGTCGGTGACGATGTCGATCCGGATCTGGCCGTTCTCATTCAGGGTCGGGCCTTGGATCTCGTAGGCAACATCCATATGCTGAGAATTGCCGTTGTCGCCACGGGTCACGCGGTACTTGCCTTTGGCGTTGCCCTCGACGAATTCGAGGTTGGTGACCAGGGCGTTGCTTTCGGTATCCACCTGGATCTTGCTTTTGTTCAGGGTTTGACCATTCTGGACGACGGTGTAGAAAAACTTCTTGACGCCGTCCGCCTGGTCGGTCTCATAGCGGACATAGACATAGTCGGCAGTATCGAGATAGGAATAGAGCGAATAGATTTCTTCCGTTCCGTCGACGATCTTCTTGCCTTCGAGCAGATACAACGTTCCCTGGATCGTGATTTGGCCTTGGAGCCAGACGGTGGCATTGTCGCTGTCCTCTTCGTTGAAGACGAAGGTGGTCGAATCAGTGACCGAGGTCTCGTTGTAGTAGAGGGCATAAGTGATCGGCTTGCCGGACAAGTCGGTGCTCTGATAGACGATCTTGTAGTCGTATTCCGGCAATTCCGATTCCGACAGGGTCACGTTGAGAGACGACTGGTTGGCGAGGAATTGCTCGATCATGTTGAGATAATAGTTGAGGGTCGATAGTTCGTCGCCCACTGCCGATGTCGGCACCAGCGACAAGGTTGCCACCTGTCCGCCAGAAGCGGACATCGAGGTGGCCTGGTTGATCGCCGTCTGAACCAATAGGTCGGTAGAGGATACCGCTTCGAAAGCGACGATATCCGTGCTTTTGGCGAGGACGGTCACCGAGGATTCGGGTCCGGTCCGGAAAATGAAGAATCCAAGTCCGGCGAACAAGACGACGAGCATGGTCCGGAGGGCGAAGCGGATGATGAAGCTTGGTAGCCTTCTGGTATCGGGCTTGAGGATGATGTCATGGTCGATAAGATCGATATGATTCGCGATCTTTTCGACTATCGGCCGGTATGTTGATTGAATTCGGTTCTCGATTGCCTTCAGTTTCATGAGTTGTCCTCCTTCCCGATTATGTGTCTTAACTCTTTCAAAGCGTTCTTGTAGAGGGAATAGATGGTGCCAAGCGGTCTGTCGAGGGTCGAGGCGATGTCCTTGAAGGACATTTCGCCGACGATCCGCATCAGCACCACCGCCTGTTTATCCTTGTCCAAGGACCGGATCAGTCTGTCGATGTCGATATATGTATCCGGTTTTGGCATCTGGATGTGCCAAGCGGCTTCCACTGCCTGTTGCTCCCGCTTGGCATGGCGGAGATGATCATAGGCGATGTTTTTCGCGATCTGCGCCAGCCAGGGTCCGAAAGGACGCCGCCTGTCGAATGATTCGAGGCTCCGGAGCATCTTGATATAGGTGTCCTGCATCAGATCCTCGGTCAGATTGATGTCGCCGACCAGAGGATAGATGATGGCGAAGACCATTTTCTTGGTTTCGGTATGGATGATTTCGAAAGTCTCGTTGTCATGATCCGCGAGCCTCGCGATGAGGTCATCAAAGCGTTTTGGCATATTGGAGTCACCGCCTTGATGACTATTTTATCATATATCCGCCTGTCTTTGATAATGATTTGGTCCGAGATGTGTCATCTCTCTGGTTCAGTCGTCGATTTCCGATTCGTTTTCGTCATCCTGGTCGCCGAAGCCTTCATGTTGTCCGTCTTCGTGATGATCGCCTTCATGATGTTCGTATTGTCCGCTGGCAGGATGGTCTTCGTCTTCGTCGTCATCTTCGCCCTGATAGCCTTGGTGTTCGCCTTCATGATCATCGTCGCCCTGGGGGTTGGCGGGGGCTTGCAGGAAGGTGTAGACGTATTCGCCCGTCGTCGGATCGACATTGATGTCGACTTTGATCAGGGCCAGACCGGTGGTATCGTCATGGATCAGCATGAATCCGGTCACGGCGTCGCCTTCATTAACCGGCTGGTTCAGGACCAGGGTGTAATGGATCCTGCTGGTGCCATCATCCATCCGGAAGTCGGTGACGGTGGCGTTCTCGTCGGTTTCGACCTTGACACCGGTGGTGGAGATAACCGCTCCGTCGGTGACTTCTTTGACCATCAGACTTTGTTTGCTGGTTTCGTTTTCAAATATAATCGCCAGATAATTGTTCTCGTCGATTGCGGCGTTAAGAACATATTCGTTGCCATCGGTCGTCTGATAGTTGTCCCCGGTCAGGGCATAGGTGGTGTCGCCAACGATCAGGATGCCGTTGATTTGGGAAACCAGGACTCCGTCCTCGGTTCCTTCATGGTCCAGGTCGCAATCGTCGTCAGGATTTTCGCTAATAGTGGTGGTGGCAACGATTGGATCAACTGCAGGAGCGGTTTCCGAATAGTACAGCTGATAGGTCAGGACGGTGCCCGTATAGTAAAGGACTTCGACGGTCACCATGGTTTCGTAATCGGGATTGTCGGATACGGCCGAAGTGACGCTAAGCACCGAACCGGACATGTAGGTCTCGATCAGGTTGATGTAGTAGTCCATCGTGGCCTGGTCAAGTTCCACGGGAACCGGAGCCGGGTTGTTGTCGACCGGGGCGGGGCCGGCAGGAATCTCGGCATAACCTTCCAGGGATCCGACAACGGGAAGTCCGGAAAGGGTCGAAGCCGAATGGGGACTAGAGGCGAAAATGGACGTGCAGTCGGTTCCGCCCAGTTGGATGCCCTGATGCATGCCATTCGGGAAGACGGAGGTGATGTCGTAGACGATGCCGTCGACGGCGATATAGGCAGCGGTTCCGCCAGCACCGGTATAGGTGGCCAGTTCTTCAAGGCTGAAGACCGGCAGGTAGGATACGGTCGTAACTGCGTTGGTGGCCGAAGCGGTGGTATCGAGGAATGTGGATGTGTTGTCCGTGGAAGCGGTTGTGGTCACTTCCAGAGCCTGGGCATCCGCCAACGGCTGCAGATCGGCCGAAGCGGCATCGCAGGCGACAAAGCTGACGCTTGCCAGAAGCGCGATGATGATGATCGATAATCTTTTCATGATTTTCCTCCAATTGATTGTATTGTGTTCGCCATATATACGCTCGCCGGTGGCTGTTTTTTTGAAACCAGTTCCATTTTTTATGAAAAAAAGACAATTTCCTGATGGAAATCGTCCCTTGAAACTTTTGCCTACCGGTTTTCCAGGTCCCATTCCGCAAGGAAAGTGTCCAGGAAAACCTTGAGATATCCGGTTCTTGCCTTGGCGATCCTTTTCGCTTCCGGAAGATTCATCAACTCCTCCAGGTTGAGGAGTTTCTGATAGAAGTGCGCGAGGGAGGAATCATCGTCCTTGTCGCCTCGATAGATGCTCCGGGACTTGCGTCCCCCATAGGCGAAGCATCTGGCGATCCCGATCGCCCCCAGGGCGTCGAGCCTGTCGGCATCCTGGACCACCATGCCTTCCATCGAGGCCACTTTCCGTCCCGCCTTGTGGGCGGAGAAGGACATGTTCTTGATTATGTCCATGATCCTGTCTGAAACGGCGGAATCGATATTCGTGGAATTAAGATAATCTTGGGCGAGGCAAGTCTTGTCTGCTTGCAGCTTGGGATCGTCGAGATCATGCAGATAGGCGGACATGAGGCTGATGAAAGGATCGACTCCGGAAACGGACTCCAGAAGTTTTTTGGTCATTCCGACGACCCGCCTCACATGATGGAAATCATGACCGGTGGTCTCGTTTTTCATGACCGATTCGACATATGCTCCGGTCTTGTCAAGCAGAATCTGTTCGGTTTGCGTCAGGGGCCTATTCATAGTCGGCCATCATTTTCAGGTATTTTTCCACGTTGATCCGGTTGTTCTCGATTTCCGTATCGCTCAGAAGCCGGACGATATGCATCGGATTGCCGATGACGAGGGTGCGTTCGGGAACGATCTTGCCTGGGGGCACCAGGCAGCCGGCGGCGACCATCGCCTGATGTTTGACGACCGCGCCGTCCAGGATCGTGGCGCCCATGCCGATCAGGGCCTCGTCCTCGACGGTCGCCGCATGGACGATGGCGTTGTGGCCGATGGTGACGTTGGCGCCGATCACGGCCGGAAGGTCGGTATTGGTATGGACGACTGCGCCGTCCTGGATATTGGTGTTCTTGCCGATCGCGACCGGAGCCATGTCGCCTCTCACGACGGCGTTGAACCAGATGCTGACGTTGTCGCCGATCGTGACTGCTCCGGCGACGACGGCACCAGGGAAGATCTTGGCTGAAGGCGAGATGCTGGGTTTTTTGTCCTGATAATCGCTAATCATGTGTAGTGGTCCTTTCCTCAAAGTTTCATCAAGATGACTAGGTCGTCCTTTTCCAGGCTTACTTCTTCACGCTTATGCATGTCCCCGGAAAAGATCCGCAATTGATCGTTCCGGAAATAGCCCATCGGGATCACTTTCTTCCGGCAGGATTGATACAAGGATGCGACGAACGATTTCACCGAGGAAAATACGATCGGGAAGGATTCGTCGATGAACGAGTCGGCCTTTTTGATGATGATCGCCTGATCATCCTCGCCTTTCTGGTTCGGGGAGATCGTCAAAAGGTTGTCGTAGAAAGGCGCCGTCTCCTTGAACAGGGCGAGTTTCGACAGCAAAAGCGAGATGATCTTGTTCGAGATGATGGTGTTGCGGATGTTGAAGTCCTTGACGATATGGTCGTTTTTCGGATCGAGAAGCTCGACGATGATGTTGACATCGGGATTATTGAGGTGGCCTTCGAGGTAGATCAGGTTGTCGATCACGTTGGCGTCGAGACTTTCAGTAGCCTGCCTTTCATCCGATAGCAGCACGAAGGTGGCCGGATGGGCGGCGAGATTGACCTTGGCGACCAATTCCGGGATCTTCTCTTCCGCTATCCATTCGGCCTTGAACTGGCTTTGGTGGAGATGCTCGTATTCGCGGAACGAATCCAAGATGAAGGCGAGCTTGTTGTTGGCGCCGATGATATGGACGTCGAGGGCCGTGGCCTCGACGATCGGTTTCGTCTTCAGGGTGATTGTATCGAAGGGTTCATGGGTTCTTTTCGCCTTGGTTTCGTCTGATAGGGACAAGACGAAAAGCTCCTTGCCGATCCTGGCCAGCGGGATCGAATGCGAACATTCCTTCAGGCAAGTCTCGAAATCGGTATCCGGAAGCTGATAGACTTCGCTCCCCTCGAAGGAGAAAAGCGACAGATACACGTCTTCCATCAGCGGATTGATGATCGTCTGGGCGATGATCTGGCCCAGACGTCTGTCGAAGCAGATCGGCAGGAGCTTATGCTCATGGATCGACCCGACAACTTCCGACATCGTCAGGATCTTGGCCTTGGTCTCGATGTTCTTGATCTCGGCGACGATCGGCGGAGCGTATTTGAACTCGATCCGGCCAAGACTCAGGATCGTCTTGATCACATTGAGATCGCTTCTCGACATGTCCTTGACGACTTCGTCGTGCTCATCCTTGTTCATGATCAGGATCGCCGAGGATTCCTCGATCGAGATATCGACCAGATCGGTTTCCGAAAGCGGATCGCCATGCTTGACGAGGATGTTCAGTTTCGTCAGTTCCCGGTTGTTGCGGTTCAAGGCCCGGATCGCGTTCAGGATCTGTTTTTCGGCAGATTCCTTGTCGACTGACGCCAGGATCATGACGGTGACCTCCTCGGAAGCGATATTGAGGAGGTCGGCCACGAGTTCGGGAACCTTGCTGTTCCAGTTGAGGACGACGATATGCCGGGACAGGTAGATCTTGCCGGAACCGGATTTCTTTTTCTGGAAATACTCCTTGATCGCGTTCGTCGTCAGGGCGATGATCGTCCCGGAGAAAAGTACGATGCCGATCACCAAAACGACGACGGCGAGAAAGAGCGTCTTCGGATTCGTGATCGCCAGGATCGCATTCGGGGTCAACATCCATTTCAGACTCCCGTTGGCGAAAGCGTCGATGAACCCGGTGAAGGAATCATCGATGAAAAGCGCGATGATGGCCGCGATCGACAAAATGACCAGATTCAGAAGCACCATCATCAGGATGACAAAAAGCATCGGCCGCTTATAGGTCTTGATGCTGAGAAGGCTCCTCGCCTTCAGGAATCTAGCTTTGAGTTTATTCAAGGTTTTCACCCCGTTTTCATCTATAATTATAAACTTGTCCGCGAGCGGTGACAATAGCTTTTCCGGAATGAAGAAAAAATGTCGGAGGTCAGGTCCGACATTTCGCAATTATGAGTGGATTAGCTGGTCCATGCTCCGGAATGCTTCCTCGGAAAGCGCCTGGATCGCATCCTTCTTCAACTTGAACATGTCCGGGTAGATCGGTTCGCCGATCGTGAGGACGATCTTCTTGCTGGTGAAGAAGGGATAGAACGATTTCCGGGGATGGAAACTGATGCCGATCGGAACGACGGGGACCGAGGCTTCGGCGGCGATCTGGAACGCTCCCTTCTTGAAGGGACGCAGTTCGGTATCGAACTTGATCAGTTCGCCTTCGGGAAAGAAATGGATGAACCGCCCCTTGCGCGCCTGTTTGGCCAGTTCGTAGAGGAACACCTTGGTCTCGTCCATGGTCTCGGGGACGGGAACGGTGCCGAGGATGTTCACGAGGAAGCCGGCGATCGGCAACTTGAAATTGGCCCTGATGCCGGTGAAGACCGGTTTCTTCGGACTGCAGGCGACTCCGCACATGGCGGCATCGAGCGGATGCACGTGATTGCTGACAAGGACGGCGCCGGTTTTGAGCTTTTGAAGATGTTTGCGGTTTTTAATCCTCACGCCCATGATCAGGGTGAGGATGATCCAGAGAAATGGTACTGCGACCACAAAGTAGAACAGGAACGATAGTCCACGCTTGAGATAGGGGAAGACGATTTTTCTCCGTAAGGATTTGTTCACCTTCGCTTTGGAGACCCGCTCCCTCCTTTTGTCCTCGATCGCCTGCTTCAACATTTCCTCGAAGAGGTCGATCGAATGCTCGAGCCGGTAGTTTTCCGCATGGGCCGCATACATCGCCGATGCTTCCTTCCTGATCTCTGGATTGTCAAGCCAGTAATCTATCTTTTGCGAAAGTTCCTTGTATTTTTCGGAAACGAAGATGCTTCTTTCGTCGAGTGCGAACTGGGCTGTGGCGCTTTTCGGTGATTTGGCGATCACGGGGACGATGCCGCAGGCGATCGCTTCCAGGGCGGCGATGCCTTCGATCTCGGCATCGGCCGCGTGGACATAGAGGTCCGAATGGTGGATCTTGTCCAAGAGGTCAGGTTGGTTGAAAAAGCCGAATTCAGTGTCGACGCCGAGTCTTGTCGCGATTCTTCTCAGTTTCTTTTCCCTGGGACCGGCTCCAGCCAATACGACATGGATCCGGTTTTTGTATTTGGAGTGGTTGACGGCCCTGAGCAATACGTCCTGTTTTTTCTCAAGCGCGTATCTGCCGACCGAAAGAATCTGGATTTTATCAGCGGTTTTCTCAACGTCCACCGGGGAAAAGACTGGACTGATGCCGTTCGAGATGATGTGGAGTTCGTTCGTGTAGCCGTTATGGCGCATTTCCTTGGCGATGAAGACGGTCGGACAATGGACCCGTTCGACAAAACGATAGAGTTGGTTATAGTATTTCTCATAGATGAAAAAGGCGATCGGTCTTCCCAGTCTGCCAAGACCCATCCCGTAAGTCACGTTTTCCGGTTGCGAATGGAACGCGGCCGTATAGGGTATGTCCAGCTTCTTGGCCAGCATGACGCCCTTGTGCGAAAGTTGGAAGGGCAGGAAGAAGTGGACGATGTCGGCGCCGGTAAACGCCTCGGTCATGATCTCCTTGTCGAATTTGGAGAAATACATGCCCTGTTTTTCCGACACTTTCGACACGAAAGGGATGAATCTTTTCTTGAGTCGGTAGTAACCTTCTCCCTCGATCGGACCCGAGGAGACGATGCGGACCGTATGGCCTCGCGCTTCGAGTCGTTCCTTGGTGCGTTTCGCCGTTACCGTCGTACCGTTGGAAAATTCTCCGTAGTTGTCGATTACGAACACGATGACCATATGATTACCTCCCCACTGGGAAAAGCACAGCATTACTATTATATGCAAAAGCGGCTGCGAAAGCAATCCGATAAAGTAAACTTCTCTGTTTTATCGTTTATAATAAACGGTCGTATATTATAGAACATAAAAAAAGTCCCCAACGATGTTGGGGACATGATCATTTCTGTTTGTTCTGATACATCAAGGCATCGATATGGTTCAAGAAGTGTTCTTCGCTTTCGAAAGCACCGGTGTAGATATCGGCGCCGAAGCTGCAATCGAGGATGTACTCATGACTGCGGTTCGCGTTGTATTCCGCGAAGCGACCCTTGATTCGTTCCAGCACCTGGGCGAGATAACTGTCTTCCTCGGAATCAAGCAGGACCACGAACTCATCGCCGCCCATGCGGGCGAAGATGTCGGTCATCCTCAGTTCCTTCTTCACGATCCCGGCGACTCTCCTGATCGCCCGATCGCCTTCCAGGTGACCGTATTTGTCGTTGATATCCTTCAGCTTGTTGATGTCGAAATAGATGGCTCCGAAACAATTCTTGTCTTTGACCCGCATCATCACGGAAAGGAAATACAGAAGCGATTCCCGGCTCCAGCAGCCGGTAAGCGCATCCAGATGGACGATCCGTTGCTGGAGGAAGATATAACCGATGACGAGGGCGAAGGCCGCCGAGCTCCACATCAGCAGTACCCCGTAGGCGACGGATTGGACGATGCCGCCGATGATCGGCAGCAAGGCGATGACGATGAATAGCGAGAACTCGTTCTTGAGGATCTTCTTGCGGTTGACGAGGATGCCGATGATCGCCAGAACCATGTAGTAGTAGGTGATCGCCGAAGCCAGATAGAAAAGCGGTCCCCGCTGATAGATGTTGCCGGCTTCGATCGAGAACACCAGACCCAAGAAGGGCGACAACAGGACGATGATCGTGTTCACGATGAGGGGAGCGGCGAGAACAAATATCCACGGCTTGGTGATCTTTTCATATGGGATCACCACATTCTTGATCAGGATCAACCAAATGAAAGTCAAAGTCGGAGCCGTGAGAAACAAGAAGACATGAAAGATGTTCGACAAAACGAACATCGCCTCTCCTGGTTGCTTGTTCATGACGCAGGTCAACGATTCGAAAATCAGCTGCAACAGGACAACATAAACCGTCAGGATGAACATCCTGTTGATTTTAGTTTTTCTGTCCAACCGCCTGTAGGAAAGAAAAATGATAAAGCCCAGCAGCACAATGGCCGCAAGGTTGATGTCGATACGGAAATAAAGGTCCATCTGATCACCGACTCATTGGTTTTTTAGATTGGAACTATCTCTTGTATTATATACCAATATTTCATAATTATTACAACAAATATGCATATTTTTTCTCCGAAATATGCGCACTTACGAAGAATTGCATAGCGGATACCGGATGACATCGATTTCATATCAACCTGGAAGCGGAGGCGAATTCCGAAATGTGGAGCAATCCTTCGTAAATCTATTCAGATCGACAGAATCGTCATCGCAACATCCCGAGCATGCTAGATCCGATGCTCCTGCAGGTATTGGACGATCGGTTCGATGTACTTCTCCTTCGTATAGTCGACAGGAGTTTCATATACCGCGAGCATCCCGATTTCGTCGGCGGTGAGATCTGCTTTGTTCTTGCTTTTCATCTTCCACTTCAACAAGGTCATCAGGAGCTTGTCGATGAATCCGAGCTTCTTGTAGTTGAAGCCCCCGCGCAGATAAAACACCTTGATATGTTCGAGCTCTTCCTTGTTGAAGTTGCCGTTTTTCACTTCCTCTTCGACATTCTCCTGCATCGGAGCGGCCCCGGTGGCGAACACGACGATCTTCTTGCCTGCAATTTCAGGCAGATTCCTTTTGATCAGTTTCAGGCCTCGGATGCCCACGGCATGCAGACTGCCGCCAAAAACGATGGCGTCATACTCCTGTAGCATCATGTCCTTCACTTGTTTGTGTTCGAACAGATCCGCATTCAAAGCCTTGGCGATCCATTCGGCGTATTTCCGGGTGAATCCGGTTGTGGAACGGTAGATCACGATTGTTTTCATAATCACTCCAAATTCATTATTGTGTTACTAATATTACAGATTCGAATGCCCTTCAAACAGATTCTGCATATTGTCTAGATGTTTAGAGACTAATTCTCTCAAATGAAATAGAATATCTGGAATACATTCATTATCAAAAGTAATCAAAAAATTGATTTACTAGATATCGTTAGTCAAGAATTAACCCATTATCATTTTTTCCGACTTTCTGGTAATTAACTTGGAAAAAATATTTGGTGTCGCAGCCGCCAGTATTGTATTTTTTATCGTTTGAATTATGAAATATTCCCGACAGGACTCCGCTACTTGCATTATCACCAACAACAAATCCCATTTTTGGGCAAATATCATGGAAAATATTATCCCCTGTACCTTTATATTCCATTGTAATAGGAGTATCAGTGCCAGAATTCTCAACAGTACCCGTATTGAAGCCCACAATTCCACCAACACTTTTTGTATAGTTGGTCTGACTACCCCAGTGAATAATGTAAAGCCCTCCTACAATACAGTCCTTAATCAATCCGCTAGATACTCCGGCAATTCCGGCAACATCGCCATTGTTGAAAAGGGTGCTGTCTATCACTGAAGAATCGAGAATCTCACCAGAATTCGATCCGACAATACCTCCCAAAGAAGACGTGCCCCGATTCAAAGCCATTGAGGTCCCAGTGACATCCACATTATCTATTTCGCCATCAGAAGTACCAGCCAAAGATCCAACATAAATATATGTTCCAGACTGATATTCGGCTCCCGAAATCGTTATGTCATCAAGAACAAGATTTTTCACAATTCCAGATTCGTTGATGCTTGTAAAAAATCCTTTATTTCCGGGATTATCAACTCCCGGAACAGCAACAGTAAAATTACTTATTGAATATCCATCTCCATCAAGAATGCCAGTAAAATCTGGTAGAGGGGTCCATATTTCTCCGCTGAGATCGATAGGAGCTGTCAAAACATAATGACCGCCAGGGTTTGTTCGTAACATTTCCAGATCCTCGGGTGTAGATATTTCAGTGGCTAGATAAGCGAACTTTCCCATATATTCATTATATACATCATCAGAATATCCATTATATATGCTCTGCATCCTGTCTGCTAGATCGGGGTAACTGGTGCTGATCAGTTCCCAAATAGGGTATAACCCTCCATCTCTTATTGCAACAATGACGCTTTTATCGATTTTTTCATTATCACTCGCGTTATTGAATGATGACGTCCATTCGGAAAAACTCTCTGCTAGAGCTGTTTCATTGGAACAGTTAATTATGTCTCCTCCTTTGAAAGTAGCATAAAATGACGTTTGTGTTGTTGCTGAAGATAAACCGAATTCCTCTTCAATACCAAGAGACCAATTTGATGACCCTCCAGATAATTTATCTTTTAATTGATTATTCGTGTACTTTTCCAATTCGATTTTAATATCCATATCAAATGTTTTTTCATTAGTACAGATTGAATAATATGCTTGCAAGCCACCTCCGAAAACAGCCGAGGTGATAATGTGCGTTCCATATTGCTTGAAGAAATCAATGATTTGGTCATCTGTGACCTGATTTGAACTAAGATACTCAACCTGAGAAAGAAAATTATCTGATAACATACTATAATATTGATCCATATTTGTTGCATACTCAGGCATAGAAAGAACTTTTGTAAATACATATTCATAACTTGTGAAATAAAATTGGCTGGAATACTGATGATAATTAGCGTTTACAGACACTGCAGCCCCAAAACCGTTCTGAGTGAATTTCTTTTTCGTTTCCTTCATCGATTTGGATCCAAGTTTGAAAACCACCTCAGATGTAGAATAAAAATCACTCATTGATGTCTCAGAATAATATCCAGCAAAAGATGGATCATCAGGATCGGTTTCGTTCATTGTAAGCGCCGCCAAATCATTGCGATCGAAAACGGCATCATAGATAATCGAATCAACGTATCCCGCCTCAACAACGTTGATTGATTGCCCCACTCCAGTCAAGACATTTGTATCATCGGTTGGTGTACTATCTGGAACCTGATAATCATAATTGTATTCAGCAGACCAATCTGAATCAGAATAGAAAATTCCATTACCAAGAGCCTTGACCTTAATAACAACAGAGCCTGATTCACTCATAAGTGAAGAAATGCTGAAACTCGTTCCTGTTGTGCGTTCCTCAAAGGTATTTATTTTCACTATATATGCATCGCAATTTGAAATACTGTTCCAACGAATTAGTCCGTCTTCCACTAGGGTAATCTCTGGAGCAGATAGTTGTGTCAAACTGCTCTGGACAGGAATCAACGAACAGCCAGATGTGAATAATACAAATAAGCAGACAACCAACAACATGATTCTTTTCATTATATCATCCTCCATGGTTTTTTATTAATTATATTATAATAATAAACAATAATCTATGCAATGCAAAAATTGAATATTGAAATATTTTTGTATGTCAATGAAAAAAATCAGAAATACTTTCACATACTCGTATTTCGCTTCCTTGTTCCAGTATCTGGATCGTTGCTTGTTCTTCATGCCTCTCTGCCATCCCATTTTTATACCCTCCCCTGTTGTTAGTTTATATTGTTCCTATTCCCTATATTAATACCAATACAGACAGGATTGATTGCCTTTAGTACATAACAAAGGAAAGAAAAAAAAGCAAATGAAAAAGATGCTAATAAACACTGCTTTTTTGTGTCTACTAACATCTTATCATTTCAATTTAAACGTCTGTTTCTTAACCCAAGAGCTAGTATCAGTACGCTGTCCAGCCGCCGTCGACCGTTAGCACGGTACCATTGACGAAACTGGCTCCGTCGGACGCCAGGAACAAGGCGGCCTGGGCGATTTCTTCAGGCATGCCGAATCTGGGATTGAGCGGCATTCCCAAAGCTTGACGGCCAGCTCCGAACTGGTTGATCCTGGTCATGGTCGCTCCGATGTTCGTGGCGATGCCTCCCGGAGCGATGGCGTTGCAGCGGATACCCTTGCCGGCATACATGAAGCCGGTGTTCCTGGTGAAACCTACCACCGCGTGTTTCGAAGCGGTGTAGGCCGCTCCGGCCCTGGTTCCGTATAGTCCGCCGACGGAAGCGATGTTGACGATGACACCCTTTTCCTTCTCCAGAAAAATCGGCAATACTTTTCTTGTAGTACGCATGACGCTCGTTACGTTGACGGCCATGACTCTCTCCCAGTCGGCATCCTGGATATCGCCGGCCGGTTCCATGTTGTCCATGATCCCCGCGTTGTTGACAAGGATATCCACGGTGCCGTATTCCTTGACGGTTCTGTCCACCAATTCCTGGACATCCGGTTCAAGAGCGACGTTGGTTTTGATCGCGAAGGCGGTTCCGCCTGCCTTGACGATCTCCTCGACCGTCTGCTTGGCGCCTTCGTAGTTCAGATCGGACACGACGACCTTGGCTCCGTGTTTCGCGTAAAGCAGGGCGATGCCCTTGCCGATGCCGGATGCGGATCCGGTTACGATTGCCACTTTGTCTTTGAGTTTCATAATATTCTTCCTTATATGAACTTGAATGCATTCATTGATGCCTTTACCTAGCCTCATCATATACCTTTATAAAAGGTATTGTCAAGGAAAGTGCTTTGAGAGCGCACGTATAGAAAACCGTCGGCGATTGCCGACGGCCATACAAAACATAAGTAATTAGCGACTAATACGATGCGATCGTGCCATCTGCCCTGGGCTCACAGCCGCCGACGCAGACGCCAGTCTCGGGATCGCGCCAGATGATCTCGCCCCTGCCGAAGGTGGAGAGATTGGGTTCGGTCCTGATCAGATGGCCGCGTTCTATCAACGCCGCTTTCACCGCTTCCGGAACCGCTGGTTCCAGAAGCACCGTCTTGCCTTCCACCCATTGCCATCTGGGGGCGTCAAGCGCGGCCTGGGGATTAAGATGGAAATCGATCGTGTTCATCACGACCTGCATGTGACCCTGCGGCTGCATGAAACCGCCCATGACGCCAAACGGTCCGACAGGCGTACCCTCCCGCGACAGGAAGCCCGGAACGATCGTATGATAGGGTCTTTTGCCGGGAGTGAGACTATTGGGGCTGGAAGGGTCGAGGGAAAAGTTGAGTCCGCGGTTTTGGAGGGCGATGCCCGTCTCCGGAATCACGATGCCGGAACCGAAGCCCATATAGTTGCTTTGGATATAGGAGACCATGTTGCCGTCCTTGTCGGCCGTTGCCAGATAGACGGTTCCGGAAGCGGAAGGTTTTCCACAAACGGGATCCAGGGCAACATCGCCGATCAACTGTCTCCGGGAAGCGACATAGTCCCTGTCGAGATAGTCCTCGGGACGGTATCTCATCCTTTCCGGGTCGGCGATGGCGGAAAGGCCATCGGCGAAAGCGAGCTTCATGGCCTCGATCTGCAGATGATATGTGTCGGCACTTTCCTTGGTTTCAAAACGGAAGCCTTCGGCGATCGCCAAAGCCTCCAGGGCAATCAGCCCCTGCCCATTTGGCGGCAGCTCATGGACGGTGAAGCCTCTGTAATTGACTGCGATCGGTTCCACCCAGTCCGCTTGGTGATTCTCCAGATCCTCCTTGCGGATGAAGCCGCCGTGCCGGCGGCTGAAAAGATCGATCCGGTCGGCGAGCTCTCCACGATAAAAGGTGGAAGCCTCAGTCTTCCCGATCATCTCCAAAGTTTTCGCATGATCGGGTAAACGCCAGATATCGCCTTCCTTAGGTGATTTATCATTCAGGGTGAATGTGCTTTTCCAAGGTTGAAATTCCGGAACGGAAAGGTTCTTGCGATAGATTCTGGCGGCATTTTCCCAGTGTCTGGCGACTTCGGGAGATACGGGGTATCCGTCCTTGGCATAGCCGATCGCAGGCATAAGACACTCGAGAAGCGTCAGTTTCCCGAATCTTTGGTTCAGCTCTTTCCAGGCGGAAGGAACACCGGGAACAGTGACCGGCAGCAAGCCGAACCTTGGTATCTCACGATACCCAGCTGCTGCCAGATTCGCTCTCGAGAACAGTTTCGGGGCTCTGCCGCTGGCATTCAGTCCATATAGCTTTCCCTGCCAGGAAACAAGCGCGAAACCATCGCCCCCGATGCCGTTCGACGTCGGTTCGACGACCGTCAGGCAGGCGGCGGTGGCGATCGCCGCGTCGATGGCGTTGCCGCCTTTCTTCAAAATCTCCAGACCGGCCGCGACCGCGAGCGGCTGGCTGGAGGCTACCATCCCGTTTTTCGCATAGGTCAGATTGCGGCGGGAAGGATAGGGATAATCCTTGTTCAATATGTCAATCATTGGATCAGCCCCCATAAGGGAAACAGATACCAGATGAAAACACCCAAGACGCCGCCGATGATGATGACAAGCCAAGGCCGCTTCCGTAACAGCCAATAGATGAAAAACATCAAAGCCAGAAAGACGAGCGCCTTCCAGTCGAGTTTCCAGACGGTATCGGAGATGCTCAGGGTGTCGATCGCCACGACGACCAGCGAATAGCCGATCAGTCCGATCACGGCCGCCTTGATGTAGTAAAACCAGTTGACGACCAAGGCGTGGGTGCGGTACTTGCGAAGCAGACCGGCGAGAAATGATACGATCAGTAACGATGGCGTGACGAAACCGACGGTCGCGATCAGGGCTCCGAGCACGCCGAAGCGTTCGAAACCGACATAGGTCGCGACATTGATGCCGATCGGTCCCGGAGTCGACTGGGCGATGCCGATCATCGTCGTGAACTCACTGACCGTGAGCCAGCCTCTGGCGACGACCTCCTGCTGGATCAGGGGGATCGCCACCATCCCGCCGCCGATCGTGAACAGCCCCACATACAAAAAGACGAAGAACAGTTCGATCATTTCTCCTTCCCCGCCTTTCTGGTGAGGATGAAGGCCTGGATCGTTCCGAACAGGAACGAAGCCAGGATGACATATACAGGGGAGACCCCGAAGAAATAGACGACGCTGAAGGCCGCCAGAGCGTAAAGGATCGTCATGATATCCTTGATCGCGTTCTTGCCGATGTTGAGGATCGCGAATACGAGCAGGATGATGACGACGAGCTTGATGCCCCTGAGCGCCGCCTGAACCCAGGCGATATCGGCGAAGTTCCGGAACTGCCAGGCGATCACCGTGATCACGATGAGCGAAGGCAGGATCACGCCGACAACCGCAAGCAGGGCGCCCCAAAACTTGCGGAGATGGCTTCCGACCAGAATCGCCATGTTGACGGCGATCATGCCCGGAGACGATGAGGATACGGCGATATAATCGGTGAGTTCGTCATCCGAGATCCAGTTCCGACTCACGATTTCCCGACGCATGATCGGGATCATCGCGGCTCCGCCCCCGAAGGTGAAAGCACCGATTTTCAGAAACACAAGGAAGATTTGAACGATAGAAACCATGCAATTACCTCTTTTCCTTGTCAGGTCTTATATTCTTGTTCATTTTGCTCCAGACAATTCATTCCGCACTACAGATACCAGATCAGGTCCGAAGCCACCATGGCGCGTTCGCCTCTTGCCTCCCTGGCCTTGCTGGCGGCCAGTGAATGCAAGAGCACGCCTTTGTGGGCGGCGGTATAGGCATCCAGTCCCTGGCCCATCAACGCCCCGATGATCCCCGCAAGGATATCACCGGTTCCGGCTGTCGCCAAACCCGGATTGCCTTCCGAGGACAGGATCATCCTCTCCTTGTCGCAAGTGATGGTCGTCGCGCCCTTGAGGACGACGGTGAGCCCTGATTCCGTAAATTCGGATAGAGACGTCAAAACCTCATTTCGAACTTTGTCGGTTTCAAGACCCCTAAGCCTCGCCAACTCGCCAAGATGCGGCGTAATGACGATTTTCTGGCCTTTTCGGACCTTGTGGAGGTTGTCTTTGAGATAATCCAGTCCATCGGCATCGACGAGAAGCGGAATGTCATCTGCAAGCAGCCGGACCAGGATATCTTCATATAGTTTGATTCCCTTCCCCAGTCCCGGTCCGAAGATGACCAGATCCTTCTTTTCGAGAAGGCCGGCCAATTCTTCGATTGTGTCATAGAATCCGGTCATGATTTCCGGATAAAACTGGGTGAAATAGGCTAGATCAGCCTTCCTTATCGCCAGAGTGACGAGACCGGCTCCGGATCTGAGCGCTGCCATCGCCGCCAGTTGCGGCGCCCCCATCATTCCGGGATGACCGCCGATTACCAGGATCGATCCGTAATCATATTTGTGGGAGTTGTGCTTTCTTGAATCGAGAAAGACGCCAAGATCCTCGAAAGCCTCTTTATTGCGCTTGGGCTCCCGCTCATCAAAGAGCATGCCGCAGTCGACGGCTTCGGTCGTCTTGGCATGATCCATGGCGTCTGAAAGCAGGTTCCCGAACTTGAGGAACTGGACGGAACCGCATAGATCGGCCTTGACCGCAATCCCCATCACCATACCCGTATCCGCATGGATCCCCGAAGGAATGTCGATCGAATATACAAAAGCATCGCTGGCGTTGATTTTCGCGATCGCGGCCCGCTCAGGACCTTCGACGGCCCGGGAAAGTCCGGTGCCGAAAAGGCCGTCGATCACGTACCGCGTGGAAAAGCTAACCGTTTCGAGTTCTTTTTCGGTTGCATAATAACTGATCATGCCCTTGGGCAAGGCCTCATGCATCCGGTGCCAATCGGTGCCGGCGGCATTGTGCCCGCCGATGACATAGACCTGGACATCATAGCCCTCCTCGAGAGCTGCTCTGGCAAACACAAGCGCGTCGCAGCCGTTGTTGCCGGTGCCGGCGACCACCAATATCTTCTCCATCACGTCCGGCAGGAAATAATCCCTGAAGTGCCGGAAAAGCGCCCTTCCGACCTGGAGCATCAAGCCCGACACCGCAAGCGACAATTGCCGGCAGGTGTATTCTTCATGTCGACGCATTTCCTTTACGGTCACGACTTTTTCCAATTCAATCACTTCCTTAACGGCTGATAAAAAATCCGATCGTGAAGATCACCCCGAGATGCAAGGGATAGTAGACGTAGAAAAACCATTTGCTGCCGCGTCCGAGGGAACCATTGTATAAATAGATCGGCACCAGGGCCAAAACACTGAACCACTGGATCCACGGATATTTGGCGATCATTTCCGCCCCGATCAGTTTCAGAAGCGGATAATCGATGAACAAGAGATTCAGGATGAAGACAAACAGGACCTGGAGGGGAAACTGCCGGTAATACCCGAAAATCAGGATCATGGCGACTCCATAGGCCCCGTAGGGCACCTTCAAGAGCTCCGCGCCGACCAGTATCGGCAAGACGAGAAGCCGCAGATACCATTCCTTCCTGGCAAGCATAATCAGCGATACGAGTCCGAACACAAGCACCCAGAAGACATTCGCCGTGAAAAGCAGGTCGATATGGGCGATCGCCCCATAGATCGCGAGGAAGATCTCGACGGCGGCGGCGAAGAGGAAAAGACGCAGGAGATACTTCCCGACATCATGCGAATGGTAAAAGCCTTCCGCGATGAAAAAGGCGAAGAGCGGAAAGGCGATTCTGCCGACCGAACGGCAGACATAATACCAAAAGTCGCCATAGGGAAGCAGATACAACCCGATATGGTCGACGGTCATCGTGACAATCGCAATGATTTTCAGTACCCTTGAACTCATTCAGGACTCCTTGTAGCGATGATTCTCCTAAAAGTATAGCATTTTTTCCCGCCAAGAAAAAGAGAAAGTCCGGAATTATCGCTTCCGGACCAGGCTTATGCCCGAATTATCTCAGCAGGTGTTTGATTTCTTCGACTTCCAGGACATGTCCGGAAGCGACGATCTTGTCATCGACCATCAGCGCGGGTGTCGACATCACTCCCCGCTTCGCGATCTCATAGATGTCGGTCAGATAGATTACCTCAGTGTCAAGGTCGAGTTCCGACACTGCTTCCTTGACGTTTTCCAACAATTTCTTGCATTTCTTGCATCCGGATCCAAGTACTGTGATTTCCATATTATATCCTCCCTAATCTCATAAGAGAAAATTACCGAACAAGTTGAAAAGATAGCCGATCAGGATGATGCCCAGGACCAGGATGCCGGTGAAGACCAGCAGCAATTTCGTCTTCACGACCTTCTTCAACATGATCAGGGACGGCAGGCTGAGGGCGGTGACCGCCATCATGAAGGCCAGGACGGTTCCGATCTGGACCCCTTTGAAGACCAAGGCCTCGGCGATCGGCAGCGTTCCGAAGATATCCGCATACATCGGCACGCCCGCGATGGTCGCGATCACGACCGAGAACGGATTGTTTCCGCCGAGAATCTTCTCGATCAGATCGCCGGGAATATAGCCGTGGATCACGGCGCCGATACCCACGCCGATCAGGACATAGACCCAGACCCGTTTCAGAATCTGCTTCAATTCCTCAAACGCGAATCTGACCCTTTGTTTGCGGCTGATTTTGCCACCGGCGTCACCGACGGCGCAAGTCGGTTCGAAGACGAAGCTTTCGATCTGGTTCTCCATATGGAGAGCCGAGATCAGGGTTCCGCCCACGACCGCCAGCACGATGCCGACGACGACATAGGCGAGGGCGATCTTCCAGTTGAAGATCGAAGCCAGGAGCAACACCGAAGCCAGATCCACAAACGGAGATGAAATCAAAAACGAGAAAGTGACACCTATGGGCAGCCCGGCCTTGGTGAAGCCGATGAAGATCGGAATCGAGGAGCAGGAACAAAACGGCGTTATGGTCCCCATGAGGGCTCCGATCGCATTGGCCTTGACGCCCTTGAAATTCCCCAGGATCTTTCTGGTCCTTTCCGGAGTGAAGTTCGCCTGCAGATAGGAAAAGAGAAAGATGAGCGCCGACAACAGGAAAAAGATCTTGACGGTGTCATAGAAAAAGAACACGAGACTGTCGTAAAGCATCGATGAAGGATCGATGCCCAGCACGTCCCCAAACAACTTTTGAAACAGTTTCTCCAACCATACCATTTTCAGGATCTGGTCATTCATCCAAGTGAATATTCCCACAGCATTCATCTCCCGGCCGTAATCATCAATGCCTATGATAATAAATTGTCGGGAAATAGTCAAAAGATATTACGAAAAATCGTATCCGGCCTGAAAATGGATGCTAAAATAGCGTCTGTTGCGCGTATTTTGGCTTGTAGATCAGCTCATTGATCGATTTCTGGTCATGGATGATTCCGAATTCATCGCATGCGTCGCGGAAAAGCTGCAGCAGTTTTTTTTCGTTTGGCGACGGACAGATGTAATTCTGTCCGTAAGCGGACTGATATCGCTCCTTGAGTCCGGGAAACAGACGGCAGAGCTGGCTGTAGAAATAATCCCGGCTGCCTTCCCGCATCGTGGTGCCGATGCCGAAGGCCTGGATGTATGCGACCCCGTTCTTGGCGGCGGCCTTGACGATCGAGACGACGTTTTCCTCCGTGTCCTCCAGAAAGGGCAAGACCGGGGACATCCAGATACCAGTCGATATCCCTTGCCGGGCGAATTCCCCCAGGACCTCGAAGCGTCTCGTTGGTCTGGCGACATGCGGCTCGAGTTTCGCCGCCAAAAGATCGTCCGTTGTCGTCACCGTGAGCGAGACCACCGCTTTCAGGTTTCTGTCGATCTGTTTGTATAGATCGATATCCCTCAGGATCAGGTCGCTCTTGGTGAGGACGCTGATGCCGAAACCATGTTTGGCGATCAGCTCGAGGGCTTTTTGCATCAGACGGAGTTCGGCTTCGATATGGACATAGGGATCGGACATCGACCCGGTGGTCAAAACCGCTTTTTTCCGCTTCCTGCCGAGTTCGCTGTCGAAAAGAACCAAGGCGTCCTTTTTCACGGCGACATTCTCGAAGTCGCCGACCTCGTAACAAAGACTCCGGGAATCGCAATAGATGCACCCATGGGTGCACCCCAGACTGTTGACAAAGTATCCATCGGATGATGGGTACTTTTTTTGATTGTTTTTTGGAGTTATCCACGTGGAGAACTAGTTCTAGGGAAGCGGGAGGCAAAATGGTATAATAATAGGTAGAA
>Ga0172375_10004211_pt1 | contig 21439 bp, 13 predicted proteins | sample LakKiv1m_FD_114537 | JGI IMG/M metagenome (GOLD analysis project Ga0172375, IMG submission 114537) | Freshwater microbial communities from Kabuno Bay, South-Kivu, Congo - kab_092012_11.1m | ecosystem: Environmental > Aquatic > Freshwater > Lake | place: Democratic Republic of the Congo...
AGTACGATATCAGACATGGTCCGCGCGCCGGTGGAAATACTTTGCACAATGGCGTTTGTGATTTTTCTTTCAGTGCGGGAGGATCTCGTCGGGCTCGCCCTGCTGATGTTTGTGGTCTTCCCATTGTTCGTGGTCCCTGTCGTAGTGCTTGGAAAGTACGTGAGACGTTACGCCACAAGGGCTCTTGAGCGGGTGTCCAATCTTGTGTCAAGAATGCACGAAAGTTTCACAGGCATCAGGGTCATCAAGGCTTTTCATACAGAGCAGAGGGAGTCCGACCGTTTTGCCCGGGAAAATATGGCCTATTTCAAGCCGGTGGTGAAGGCGCTGAAGGCCGAATTGCTGATGACGCCGCTTATGGAGGTGGTCGGGATATTCCTGGCGGGAGGAGTGTTAGTGCTTTGCTATGCCAAGGGCATCAAGCTTTCCCAGATTATTTCGCTTCTTTTCGCAGGAGTGGTCATCTACAAGCCGTTGAAACAATTGGCGCGTATCAACGCAGGGTTGCAGCGCGGCGCAGCCGCTCTGGACAGGCTTTTTACCCTGATGGATACCGATACCCGGCTCAAGGAATCTCCGAATCCGGCGAGAATCGGCGAGTTCCGGAATTCCGTGGTGTTCGACAATGTCAGCTTTACCTATTCAGACGAAGGTGCGAATGTGGTTTCAGGCATTTCTTTCACAATGCCGCGTGGAAGCGTAGTTGCGGTGGTCGGACAAACCGGTTCGGGGAAAACCACGATCGCCAATCTCCTTGCCCGGTTTTATGATCCCGGTTCCGGTCGCATAATGATGGACGGAATTGATCTTCGTGATGTTGACATAGCCTCGCTTCGCCGTCTCATCGGTGTCGTAACGCAGGAAACCATTCTTTTTAATGATACCATAGCTAACAACATTGCCTATGGACTCGACGGAATATCGCTTGAGCAGATCAGTCTTGCCGCTCAACAAGCCAATGCGCATGATTTTATTGTCGCAGGAGCAGGCGGTTATGACAGGGTTGTCGGCGAGAAGGGTTTTGTGCTGAGCGGCGGGGAACGGCAGCGAATTGCCATTGCCCGCGCGATTCTCAGGAATCCTCCGATTCTGATTCTGGACGAGGCGACAAACGCGTTGGATACCGTAACCGAGCGTCTTGTTCAGGAGGCGGTCACAAGAATCATGGCGAACAGAACCGTTTTTGCAATTGCGCACCGGTTAAGCACCGTCAAGCATGCGGACCTAATACTCGTAGTTGACAATGGGCGCATAATCGAGCAGGGAACCCATGACAGACTGTATGCGGCTGACGGCCGTTACAGGCAACTGTGCGACATGCAGATGATGGACGCGGTTTCGAAATGAAATCCTACCGGAAAGAGCTCTGGTTCAATACCCGATCAAGGCGGGAATTCATCTGCTTCCAATGAAGACCTCAGATTTTGATTATTTCCTGCCTGACGATTTGATTGCCCAGCATCCGGCAGACAGGCGCGACCATGCCAGGATGATGATTCTCGATCGTGTCACGGGTCACATTGTTCATTCGCGTATTGCCGATATCGTAACGTGCCTGCGCCCGGGCGATGTGCTTGTCATGAACGATACGAAGGTTATTCCGGCCAGGGTAATGGGTACAAAAAAAGGCACACGGGGGAAAGTGGAGGTGCTTTTCCTGCGGGACAACGGAAACGGCACATGGGATGCGCTTTGCAGAATGACCGGCCGCCGCAGGGTGGGGACAGTAATAGAACTGGCGGGCGGTTGTTTGTCTGCGGAAATTGTCGCGATTGGCGAAGAAGGGTTTGTAACGCTTCGCGTTGACGGTGACAGGCCTGTACTGAAGGTTCTTGAAGAGCATGGCATGCCGCCGCTGCCGCCCTATATCAGGAGGCCGGCAGGACCCTCGTCCGGAGACAGGGAGCGTTACCAGACCGTGTATGCCTTGAATGATGGCGCAGTCGCCGCGCCTACGGCAGGCCTGCATTTCACGGACGAATTGCTTGCGCGTATAAAGTCGGCAGGTGTGCAGGTTCAGTTTGTCACGTTGCATGTGGGCATAGGCACTTTCCGTCCGGTTAAGGTTGACGATCCCGCAAAACACAGGATGGATGGCGAGCGCTACGAAGTGTTGCCGAAGGCGGCCACGGCGATAAATAAGGCACGTCAATCAGGCGGAAGGATTGTCGCGGTAGGCACTACGACAGTACGCACGCTCGAGACTGTCGCGGACGAACAGGGTAATGTGCATGCGGGCAACGGTATCAGTGATCTCTTCATAAGACAGCCTTACCGATTCAAGGCGGTCGATGCCATTCTCACGAATTTTCACCTTCCTAAATCCACGCTGCTGATGATGATCTCGGCGTTTGCGAGCCGGGAATCCATACTTTCGGCATACCGTGAGGCCGTCGCGCAACAATACCGGTTTTACAGCTTCGGCGACTGCATGTTACTTCAATAAAAAACCGGAAGCCTTTTGGACTTCCGGTTTTCAGTGTGTACTAAAATGCTAACTTGTTAGTATGTATTCATTCCCGTAGCGTCCGGGTTTCCATTGGTTGGCGTCCATTGCACTGCATGATCGCTGCCCAGGATGTTAACACCGCGGCTTTCATGGTGGGCCACAAGTTTATCCACCAGCACTACCACACCGGCTGGTGTGCTCGGAGCCAGTCCTGGCCTGTAATAATAGCTGCAGTTGGCTGCTCCAATTGCCGAGAACGCATTTGCCGGTGTGTTCGAAGAGCCGGGGCAAATGAACTGCGTCAACGCGAGATCGTTCGTATCCAACCCAGTCAAATTCGTCGGATAGAAGTTAACCGGAGGATAACAATGAGCCTGCAGCGCTATATCGAACTGATGCAGATTGCTCTGGCAGCCTGCCCGCCTGGACAGCGCGCGCGCCTTTGCAATAGCCGGCAGCAACAGCGCCACCAGAACCGCGATGATTACAATAACCACCAGCAGTTCTACCAACGTGAATGCCTTACTTTTTCGCATCTTCATGATGCATCTCCTTTTGTTATTTTCTTCCGGCGCGTTCCCACGCCCTCTGCTGTATCCTTGTTAAATAATCACTACTCTCTCTTTTGCTGCCACTAACATACGTCTTTGAATATAATATGTCACCGTATAATAAATACCGTATCACTACGCAAGGAAATTACGTAGTGAATGTTGGGGCCCTGAACCTTATAATCAGTCCTCAAGCGACCGCAGGCAGGTTGCCAGGTTAATGTCCTTCAAAGATATACCCAGCCGCTTGCGTATGGTGTTGCGGTGTGTTTCCACTGTGCGCACGGAGATGTGCATGGCCTGGGAAATGTCCTTGTTCGACAAGCCGCCTCGGATCATGTTGCATATCTCTATCTGGCGTGGGGTGAGATTCATGGCTTGTGTGCCGATGTTTGCGCCGAACTTTGATGTGATATCGCACAGGCTCTGTTCCAGAACATCAAGAACGGGAGCTGTGTCCGCATTCGCGGTCTTTCGCAGTTTGTTGAGAATCGGCATGATCAGCTTGTGAACGTTCATTCCGACTTGTTTCTGCATTTCGTTCTTTTCCGCCTCTATCTGGACAAGTAGTTCCTTGAGGGCGATGTTTTTCCGGTCCAGCGCTTCTTTCTGCGTCAACAGCTCCGCGGCAGCCTGCTTCATGGTCATTTCCGCTTTTTTCCTGGCGGTAACATCGCGCGCTATTCCATACCTGCCGGTGAACCTGCCGCCAACGCGCACAGTGCATATGCTAAGTTCCGCGACGATTGAAGACCCGTCTTTGCGGTGAATAGTGACTTCGCAAGTGTCACTGGAGCGGCCTTCCGTATTTCTGGCGCGCCGAAGGCAGTTCTCGAGATCGCTGACGCTGTCAGCCGCAAGGAACTCAGCGAGCGGTCGCCCAACGATCTCTGCAGGGTCGAATCCCAGGATATCCGCGCAGTGATTGATGTCCATGACACTGTTATGCTCGTCCAGGGAGAAGATCAGATCAGTGACGTTTTCCCAGAGATTCTGGTAGCGTATCTGCGCTTTTTTCAGGTCCAGCATCTTTGTTTCCAGTTTTTCGACCAGTCTCTGGTTGTACAGGGTCAACACCTGCGCGTCCGGTTCGCCTTCGGCCTTCCGCCTGGCAATCGCGGCATGGCGCTTGCGAGAAAGCAGATCGCTCAGTATTCCAAGCATTCGATCCGGTTCCACTGGTTTGCGGATGAACTTGTCGGCCCCGATCGCCAGGGCGAGTTTCTCGTCCTTGTCGTCGGTGTATGTCGCGGTGTAGAAAACAAAACATACGCTCTTGAGCTTGTGGTCTTTTCTGCATTCCCGGCACAACTGGAAGCCGTCCATCACCGGCATCAGGATGTCCGAAACCACGATGTCGAATTCATCGGAGTGAAGCCGTTTAAGCGCCTGTTCGCCGTCCTGCGCGCAGACGGTGTGGAACCCGGCCGATTTCAACATGGTTTCAAGCAGGTACCGGTTGTCCTGGTTGTCGTCAACAATCAGTGCTTTAACAAGCGATGTCATATGGGTCTTCGCAGAAATCCTGTTTACATATTGTTGATGTTGTCGCCGGATTCAATGGGAAGCGTCAATCCGAAAACGCTCCCCTTTCCGTATGTGCTTTGAACGTACATCCGGCCTCCGAGCAGTTTCGCCAGACGATCGCATATGACTAGCCCCAATCCGGTCCCTTCCAGCCTTGGCTGCCTGTCTGCCGCAATCTGCCTGTAATCCTGGAAGAGTTTTTCGATGTCTTCCTGTTTTATCCCGACACCGGTATCCGTCACCGATATGTCCATCTGCCGGTTTTTCACAGCAGCCGCAATCCGGATTTCCCCGGACTCCGTGAATTTTATCGCATTATTGACGATATTCAGAAGTATTTGCTCGACGCGCCGTTCATCGCTGAACAGGGGCGGCAATTCCATCTGCGCCGATACCGTCAACCTGAGTTTTTTATCCACCACCATCGGGGCGACTGTTTCAGCCACGCGCTCCATGAGCGACGACATGTCGAATTCCGCTTTTGTTATGGTGAGCCTGCCTGCCTCGATCTTTGAGAGATCCAGCACATCATTGATGAGCGAGAGAAGATGTTGCGCACTCCTGTATGCTGTCGTGAGCTGCTTGTGTTGCTCGTCGGTCAGGGGGCCTGCCACGCCTTTCAGCACCATTCCCGTGAAGCCGATTATGGAATTAAGCGGTGTGCGCAGTTCATGGGACATTGACGCAATGAATGCCGATTTTGTTCTTTCAGCATGAATCGCTTTTTCCTTCGCATCGGCAAGATCGCGCGTACGTTCGTCCACACGCTGTTCGAGCTGGTGATAGGACTTCTTGAGCGTTTCGGCCATGTCGTTAAACTGCCGCGACAGGACCTGTACCTCGTCTCCGGTTTGCGTCTCGATCCTGTGATTGAAGTCGCCGCTTGCTATCCTCTGCGCTCCGGCAGTCAGGTCCCTGATCGGGCGCAGGATGCGGCTGACAGCCGCGAATGTCACAAGACACGCCACGATGCCCCCAAGAACGAGAACGGTAAGCAGGAATAATCGGTCTTTCCGGATGGGGCTGATGATTACGTCCCATGTCTCCTGCGTGATCAAACCCCAATGAGTCAAAGGCACAGGCGCGAAGCCGACAATGACTGTTTCGCCGCTATCTTCCTTCAGAACAGATGAGCCGGCGCGGCCCTGGATGACTTCGCCCACCGGGCGGGTATTCCGTATCCTTCTGCCCACCATGGATGTGTCGCGGTGGTAAATGACCCGTCCTGACCCGTCAACCAGATAGGCGTATCCGCTCCGCCCCTGTTTGAACTCAAGGAGCCGCGCGTATGTTGCCCCTAGACTTGAGTATTTGATGGTGGCCAGGCCGGCCAGTGATCCTGTGAATTCATTTGAACTGTTTATAATAGGCACGGCCACCATTATCACGTTTTCGCCGGTCTGGTCGTCGTTGAATATGTCAGAAAACACAGGACGCATCGAGGTCCTCATGGTATTGAACTCCGCAGCGACCGGGAAGAGCCCGCCCTTTCGGTTTATTGCAACAGGCCTGCTCCAGACGGCTTTTCCGTGACTGTCATAAAGGATAATGCCCGCGTCGAACAGGTAGGGGTCGATATCTTTGAACAGCGAATCAATCCCGGCAGGGTCCATTTTCACCAGATCATTGCCGGCTGCAATCCGCTGCAATCCGATTGAGCAGTAATTCAATTCGGCCGACAGTCGAAATGCCGATATGCGGGCCAGTTCAATGTCGCGTTGCTGCGCCACGGTTCGTGCCATTTCTTCAAGAAAACGCGGAGTTATTGCAACCAGGACAACCAGGAGCAGGACAACAGGGAATGCGGTCCACAACAGGGTTCGCGCCCGCAGGCTTTTGAAAGAAAGTTTCATTTGCCGTCTGATTCTCCTTCCACTGGTTTCGGTACGGCGGTTGAGTGCGTGCCGCCCGGTGCCCTCAGGAGCGCGGCTGCAATTCTGGCATGCGCTTTGGGCGTTACCCAGTTCTTCCATGTGGATTCATTGCCCCTCAGGTAATACAGGGCGGGTTTCTTCCAATCTCTGATGTCGTGTTTGCGCATCCATGCCAGGACATTGTTGACGGATTCGGAATCGAAGCGCATCTGTGAAAGCATCTTTGTGACCTCAGGATACCTGCGCAGGAGGTCGCGGCGCACAAATTTTTCCGCGGACATCACGTTATATGCACATGCGCGACTTGCCCGGCCCTGGGAATCGCCTTCCGTGATTTCAATGATATCACGCCAGCATTCGTCGGAGTAGGCGGGCTCCTTCAGCACGTGCCATTCGTAATCGCCCATGATTGCGCTTGGCGACCAGCAGAATCCGAATACCGGCTCGTTATTCCGCATGTGGCGCGTCAGCAGGGTTTCAAGCGCGTCCGCGGATGCGGGAGATACGACATTGAAGAATGGGGTGAGTCCGTACGCTTCGAGTTTGACATGGTTGATTCGATCGACTCCCCAACCGATGGGTCCGTTGTAAAAAACGCCTTTTGAAGGAGAGTTGGGATCCTTGAAAACCTGCCAGTGATTTCTCATATCAAAAACCGTGTCTATCCCGTATTTGTCGGCAACCCATTTCGGTATGACGAAAAACTGGGCGCCACCCTCGTATATGGTGCCAAGAGATACGATGCGGCCCTCGCGTATCTGTGTGCCGTACCATGACGGACTTTCCGGCCTCTTCCCTTCCAGCAGCACATCGACCCGGCCCTTACGCATGCGTGATTGCATCACATATCGTGTTTCCATGAGCGATCGCGCAGGAATGTCGTATCCCTTTTCAATGATGAAGCACACAACGGCATTGTACAGGCGCAGGGTGGGGGACTGGTCCTCGTGAAACACTATTTCCTGTTTTTCTCGCCGGGATAGAGTGTTCTTATAAACGAATATCGCTGATGCCAGGGCCATCAGGCCCAGCATGATGATTGAGAACCACGTGAATTTGCGGGAAACAGGCTTCAAAGCGTCTCTCCCCGCCGGCTTCCGCCGACATTCGATCCGTCACTGAGCAAAAAAATGCGCGCAAAAGCGTGTATGTTGACTGAAAAAATACTATATGAGGAAGAAACCGATGAGCGCAATAGTAAAAATCGCTGTGGACCTTTCACTTGACCGGGAGTTCGACTATCTCGTGCCTGATTCACTTGTGCCGCGAGCCAGGATCGGGGCGCGCGTGATCGTCCCATTCGGGCATTCCAGCAGGAGCGGGTACATTGTCGGGCTGGCGGACCGTTCTGCATACGCCAACCTCAAGTCTGTTATATCGGTGGCGGAGGGGGATCCGCTGCTGGATGCGGATATCCTTAAACTGGCGGAGTGGATGGCGGACTATTATTGCTCCACCAGGGAACAGGCAATAAGGACCGTATTGCCGGGCGCCGTTCGCAAAACCGGCCGCGGCTTCAAGGAAATGCTTCGAATCCGCCTGGTTGCCAACCATGCCGAAACAAAGCTGACAGACGCCCAGTCCAGGATTCTCGCACGCTTGAAGGAATTGCCGGACGGCGAACTCGTTCGCGACCTGTTGAAGCAACTGAATGTCGGCGCATCGTCTGTTAAAAGCCTCGAGAAGAAGGGACTGGTTTCCGTGACCCGCGAGGCAAGTATGCGGGATCCTTTTGCCGATCTCGCGATAGTGCCGACGGAGCCGTTGAAACTCACATGCGAGCAGGACGCTGCACTGGCCGTTATCAGGAAGTCCATCGAATCTCTTTCGCCGCCTGTGGTCCTTGTTCATGGAGTGACCGGAAGCGGTAAAACCGAAATTTACCTGCAGGCGATCGCTTTTTGCCTGTCTCTTGGAAAGGGTGCGATAACGCTTGTTCCGGAGATATCGCTTACTCCACAGGCGATTGAAAGGTTCCGGGGTCGTTTTGGCGATAAGGTTGCCGTTTTGCACAGCCACCTGTCTGATGGCGAGCGGCACGACGAATGGCACAGGATAAAACGGGGCGAAGCCTCGATAGTGGTTGGCGCTCGTTCCGCCATTTTTGCGCCTGTCCGGAATCCGGGTCTTATCATGGTTGATGAGGAACATGACGCCAGTTACAAGCAGGATGAAGCGCCAAGGTATAATGCGCGCGACGTGGCCGTGATGCGCGGCAGGATGGCCGGCTGCCCGGTTGTGCTGGGATCTGCCACGCCTTCCCTGGAGTCGCGTAATAATGTCCGGCTGGAAAAGTATGCCGCAGTGGTCCTGGAACACAGGGTGGATCACCGGCGGATGCCGGATATCAGGATTGTCGATATGCGCATGGACGCCGAGCGCGAGGGGCGGGTCAATATATTTTCGCGGGAACTTATTGATGCGGTTCGCCTGCGGCTGGAACGGGCGGAACAGACCATGCTCTTCCTAAATCGCCGAGGCTATGCCTCGGCGCTAGTCTGTCCGAAGTGCGGCAATGTTGAAAACTGCGACAATTGCAGTGTATCCCTCACATATCATCGGCAGACCGAGGATATGAAATGCCATCTCTGTGGAACAATTAGCAGGGTTCCGCCGAGGTGTCCGAAGTGCGGCGACCCGGCGTTCAAGTATGCCGGCATGGGAACGCAGCGAATCGAAATAGTGGCGGAGAAACTCTTCCCGACCGCCGCAATCAGGCGCATGGACTCGGATGTCACCGGGCCGAAGCATTCGCACCGCACGATCCTGGGCGATTTCAAGACCGGGAAGATAGACATACTGATCGGAACGCAGATGATTTCAAAGGGACTGGATTTTCCGAATGTTACGCTCATAGGCGTCATTGCGGCCGATATGAGCCTTTACATGCCGGATTTCCGGGCTGGCGAACGCACCTATCAGCTCCTTACGCAGGTCTCCGGCAGGGCAGGGCGGGGTGAGATTCCGGGGGAGGTCATAGTTCAGACCTATACCCCGTTCCATCCGGCAGTGCAGGCCGCCTGCCATGGGGACGCCGTCCGTTTTTACGAACAGGAAATCGAGTCGCGCCGGGAATTGAATTACCCGCCGTTCGCACACCTGGTGTGCATTGTCGCAAAAGGCATGCAGGAAGATCTGGTGATGTGCTCACTGAAAACCTTCGCAGGCAAACTCCGATCCATGCTGCCGGGAGAAACCGTATTCAAGGGGCCGGCTCCGGCGCCGATTGCCAGGATCAAGGGCATGTATCGCGGCCAACTGCTGGTTTGCCTGCGGTCGGCCGTGACCGTTTCCAGGGCACTGAAGGAATTGTCTAAAACCTTCAAATGGCCACCTAAAGTCTCTTGTTCGTTCGATGTCGATGCGCTATCGTTGCTTTGAGGTAATGCAAGTGAAGGGCATGCGGTACAATTGGAAATCAGCCGCCGGAGTCATGGCCGGCTCTTTCCGGGAAAGTCGGGGACTCTCAATGACTGACAAAAAGAAGTTCTACATAACCACGCCGATATATTACGTAAATGACAAGCCGCATATCGGTCATGCATACACGACAATCCTGGCCGATGTTCTGGCTCGGTATCACAGGTTGATGGGTGTTCCCGCGTTCTTCCTCACCGGAACCGACGAGCATGGCCAGAAGGTGCAGCAGGCCGCTGAAAAGGCCGGGGTTACTCCCCAGGCACACGCCGATTCCACGGTTGTCCAATTCCAGGATTTGTGGAAAAAGCTGGAAATAACCAATGACGATTTCATCCGCACGACAGAGTCGCGGCATCAGGATATCGTCAAGGGTATTCTCCAGGATCTTTTCGATCGCGGCGAAATATACCGCGCCGAGTATGATGGCTGGTACTGCACCGGGGATGAGCGGTTCTTCATGGAAAAGGACCTTGCCGAGGGCAAGTGCCCAGCTTGCGGACGTACCGTGGAAAAAGTACGGGAGTCCAATTACTTTTTCCGCATGAGCCGTTACCAGGAATGGCTTATTAAGTATATCGAGGAACATCCGTCTTTCATACAACCCGATTTCCGCAGGAACGAAACGCTGGGATTTCTGCGAAAGCCGCTGCAGGACCTTTGCATTTCAAGGCCCAAAAGCCGCCTGTCCTGGGGCATTGAGTTGCCGTTCGACAGCAAGTTCGTTTGTTATGTGTGGTTTGACGCGCTCGTTAACTATGTCAGCGCTATCGGTTACAGGAGCGATGAAGCCAGATTTTCAAAATGGTGGCCGGCTTCCTATCACCTGATAGGAAAGGATATTTTAACGACCCATACCGTGTACTGGCCCACGATGCTGAAGGCAGCCGGACTTCCCTTGCCGGAAACGGTTTTCGCGCACGGCTGGTGGCTCCTGGACGATACTAAAATGAGCAAGTCGCTCGGTAATGTCGTAAACCCGATGGACATGGTTGAGAAATACGGAGTTGATCCATTCCGGTATTTCCTGCTGGCGGAAATGACCCTCGGCAACGACGCGAATTTCAGCGAAGAGGCATTTGTACGCCGGTATAACAGCGATCTGGCCAATGACCTGGGTAACCTGCTCAGCAGGGTGTCGAAAATGATCGAATCGCATTGCAGCGGGATCATACCGTCGCCGTCTCCGGGCGGAGAAAATGAGAAGACCTTGCAGCAGGCCGTGCTTTCGGCGGCCGGTGAGATGCTCGAATCTGTCGACAGGATGAACGTGGACGCAGGCATCGCGGCCGTAATCGGAGCTGTCAGGGAGGCGAATAGGTATTTCGAAAAGAGCCGTCCCTGGACCCTCGCTTCAGAGGGAAAAAAGGAAGAGTTAAACACTGTCCTGTACAGCGCCATGGAAACACTCAGGATTGTTGCCGGCGCCTTGTCTCCGGTCATGCCTTCGAAGATGAAGGAATTGCTGGCTGCGATTGGGATGCCTGGAGCGGTATGCGGACTGCCGGATCTCAGGAAATGGGGCGGTTTGCCGCCTGGGACCGCCATCGGCGCCAAGGTGTCGCTGTTTCCTCGGATTGATGCAGGCAAGCGTGCGCAGGATTCCACTCCGGCGAAACAGGATGTTGCTCCTCAGGTGGCAAAGCCCGCCCAGGAACCCGCTCCCGGTCCGGAATCGGTCAGCTATGACGAATTTGCGAGGATTCAACTGAGGACCGCTCGCATTCTCAGCGCGGAAAAAGTCCAGGGCGCCGACAAGCTGCTCCGGCTGGAAGTGGATATCGGATCGGAAAAGCGGCAGATAGTTGCCGGTGTGGCTATGCATTACAAGCCGGAAGATCTGCCCGGCAAGACGATTATTGTCGTGGCAAACCTCAAGCCGGCGAAGATACGCGGAGTGGAGTCGCGTGGAATGCTTCTTGCGGCAACTGACAGCGCTGGAAAGTTGCAACTCGTCACTGTTGACGGAGAATCCCAGCCCGGCTCTATAGTGAAATAACGGTATGAGTATCCAGGAAGATAGACTGCCTTTTAAGCCCGATTTTCGCAGAATAACAGCGACGCCGTATATAACGCGGCGGCTAAACACAAGTTGGTCGTTGAACATTGCGCGTTGAAAGTTATGCTTTCGGGCTGCTTACTTCACGCTGCGGATTTTGCGGAGAATCTGCTCTATTTTCTTGTCCGGGCTTGAGGCGATTATGCGGGGCAGGAGGCCGTCTGCCATGACAAGGTCGCCGTTGAGAGTGAGAAGTAAACGATCGTCACGGGTTTCAATGTGAGAGATGTTCCTCGCCGCGGCTTCAATGCGCATAAGGGCCAGGCCCATGAGGCGCCGGACTGCATTTGGGAAGGGGCCGTAGCGATCCTGGAATTCGGACGACAGTTTGTCCAGTTCCCCAGGAGAAGATGCCTCGGCGATCCGGCGGTATGCCTGGATTCGCATCCGGTCCTCCTCTATGTAAGCGAGGGGAATCAGGGCGGCGCCTGTCGCGTCGGGCTCATCTGCCGAAAGACTTATGAAGTCCAGTTTCAGTTCCACGTCAATCACGGGCGGCACTTCAGTGCCCTTGAGCCGCGCCACTGTCCGGCCGAGGAGCCGGCAGTAAAGCAGGAAGCCCACGGCCGCAACATGACCGCTCTGCTCCATGCCGAGCAGATTTCCCGCGCCGCGCAGTTCCAGGTCGCGCATGGCAAGATTGAATCCCGAGCCGAGATCGGAGTAGCGTTTCAGCGCTTGAACCCGCTTCCGGGCCGATGGATCGCTTTTTGCATGCGGCGGCAACAGGAAACATGCGTATGCCTTGCGCGAGGAACGGCCTACCCGGCCGCGTAACTGGTAGAGATCCGCCAGCCCGAACCGGTCCGCCCGATCCACTATGATCGTGTTGACATTCGAAATGTCCAGTCCGCTTTCGATGATGGTTGTACAGAGCAGAACATCCAGGTTGCCGGCGACGAAATCGCGCATCACTTCGGACAGTTCGTGCGGCGACATTTGGCCATGGCCGATTGCAATACGTGCGTTCGGAACAAGTTTCCTGAGCCGTTCATGAACACGGCCGATACTTTTCACGCGATTATGCAGGAAGTACACCTGTCCATCGCGGCTCATTTCCCTTAGAATTGCGGTGCGCACAAGATCGTCGGAATCTTCCTCGACTATTGTTTCGACCGGCTGCCGGTATTCCGGCGGCGTGCGGACAATGCTCAGTTCCTTTATCCCGACCATGCTTAGGTACAGGGTGCGGGGGATAGGAGTTGCCGTAAGGGTCAGCACGTCCACCATGCGTCGCATTAGCTTGAAGCGCTCCTTGTGTTTTACGCCGAAGCGTTGTTCCTCGTCAATGATCACCAGACCAAGGTCGGCGAAAGCCACGGACGGCTGAATCAGTGCGTGAGTGCCTATCACAATATCCGCTTTTCCATCGCGGATGTCGCGCAGGACACGAGTTCGGTCGCTTCGTGTCTGGAAGCGGCTTAGCGTCTCGATCCTTACCGGGAAAGCCGACATTCGCTCTGTGAAAGAATCGAAATGCTGGGTGCACAATACCGTTGTAGGAACGAGCATGGCGACCTGCTTGCCGTTCATAACCGACTTGAACGCGGCGCGTACTGCTATCTCGGTCTTGCCGAAGCCTGCATCGCCGCATATCAGGCGATCCATTGGCCGGATATTTTCCATATCCCGCTTCACATCCCGAATTGCAAGGTCCTGGTCGGGTGTTTCGCGGTATGGGAAAGCCGCTTCGAATTCATGCTGCCATGCGGTATCGGGGTCGAATGCGTGACCTTCCAGCGTTTCGCGCGCTGCCTGGGTTTCCAGCAGGCCGGCGGCAAAGTCCCGGACAGCTTTTGCCGCGGCCTCTTTTTCGGTCTGCCACCGTTTGCCGCCGAGCCGGTGCAGGCCGGTTTTCCTGCCGGCGATTCCGATATATCGGCTCAGGAGATGCGCATGCGACACGGGCACGTGCAGCATGGCCTCGTCCGCGTATTCGACCGTGATGACTTCCTGCGGAGTTCCGTCGAACAGGATATTCGAAACGCCCAGGTAGCGTCCGATACCATGTTCCACATGGACGACAAGGTCGCCATAGTCTAGATCAGCGGGGTCCACTATATGCACGGCACGAGGGGCAGCGGGTTTGTCCGAGGACGTTCGCGGGTTGTAGCGGTCGCGCGTCATCCTGCTGCGGCCGTAGATATCGGCTTCCGAGATCACGGCAAGGTGCAGGCTGTTGCTCGAGAAACCGCCGGAGAGGGAGCCGGTTGCAAATGTGAACAAGCCGTGTCCGGCGACCGCAGGATGCGCCTCGCAAAACCTGTCCTGCGCGCCCCTGGTATCGAACATAATCAGGATATTCCATCCATCTGCGGCTCGTTCACGCAGCGACTCCAGGAAGCGCATCCGGTTCTGTTCCGCCATGTCGGGTTCCAGCGCAGTCCGCCGGGACAGCGCAACTCCTTCAACCGGAGTGAAATCAACATCGAAGCATTCGCCGACCTTTTCTTCTGTTTCGCCGAAGAATAATTCGGGCGTATTCCTGTCCGACAGCGTTTCAATCACGCCATCAAGGGTCAAAAAGCGGCCGGATTCCTTTTCCTGGGCTATCAGCGCTTCATAATCCGAAGCATGGCGGGAGATGAGTTGGAAATCCGACCACACTACTATCGTATTGGCGGGCAGGTATTCCGTAAATTTACCTGTCTCCGAATCCTTGCTGTCGGACAACGTCATTTCATTTGCCGGCGTAATGCCTGTTGACTCCAGCCGCGAAACGGATTTCTGGGTTTCGGGATCGAAGGAACGGATTGACAGGACGGAGTCACCCTCGAATTCGATGCGAAGGGGCCAACTGTCGGCCGGCGGCCAGGCATCAATAATGCCGCCGCGGACGGACGCGAATGACGGCTCTGAGACTTCAGGCGCGAAGACATAACCTGCCTGCTGCAGGAAAGAAACGACCTTGTCATAACCTGCCGGTTCGCCGGCTTTCAGCGTCAGGCACCGGTTGCCGAAAGAGGAGGGGGCGGCGGTCGGTTGCATGAGCGCCTGGATAGTGGTGGCAACGATAAAGGTGGCATCTGCACGGGAGAGCCGGCGCAGTGCAGCGAGCCTGTTGCCTTCGTTTTCCCGGTCGCGTTTTTCCGTTCCCGTTTTATGAAAATCATTTGGCGGAAAGAAAAGTATATTCCCGGCAATGTCCGGGGGAGGAATAATTCCGCTTTGCGCGAGTGAAAGCGCGTCCTGGTGCATAATCTCCAGCGAATGTACGCCGTCCGCAACCCATAGAATCGGCCTGTCAAGGCAACGGTTGAGCGCAAGAACACAGGCGGCCTGCGCTGCGGGGGGGATGGCAGGCAAGCGGCACCGCAGGTTCGTGGTGAGCGCGACGGCAAGGCGTTCAGCCAGGGGGGCGATAATGTTTTGCCTTTTCAACGTTTACTCCTGCATACGGCTGCCAGTGCCGGATATCGGCGCATTGCTCCGGTTTGCCGTTAGCCGCGTTAAAAAGCTTTGCGCAGATGCGACGGCTGGATATGCATAAGAATCCGGTATTTAGCCACTGTACGTCTGGCTATGCGTATTCCCTGCTCGCTGAGCTTGTTCTGTATATCCTGGTCCGAGAGAGGACTGCCCGGGTCTTCAGCCGCGACGAGTTTTGCTATCATGTCCTGAACGGCTTTGTTCGATACCGCGCCGCCGCTTTGAGTCGCAAGGCCGGATGCAAAGAAGTACTTCATTTCGAAGACCCCGGACGGAGTCTGGATGTATTTGCCCGAGACGGCCCTGCTCACCGTGGTTTCGTGGACGCCTACAACCGAGGCAACCTGCACCATGGTGAGCGGCTTGAAATGCGTAACGCCGTGATCGAGAAAATCCTTCTGCGTACGCACGATCTCGCCGGCTATTTTGAACAGGGTTTGCTGCCGTTGCTGAATGCTCTTGATCATGAAGACGCCGGATTTGATCTTCTGCATGACATACTCGCGCACATCCGCCGGGGTATTCTTATCCTCCATCAACTTCCGGTAATTCTCGCTGATGCGCACGTGAGGCAGGTTTTCGTCATTCAATATAACCGTGTACTCTCCTTCGATTTTCTGAACCGTGATTTCCGGGAAGACATATGCCGGGGATTCGGCGCTGAAGCCTCTTCCGGGTTTGGGATCAAGAGTGGCGATCAAATCGGCAGCCTTTCGGACATCGTCCGGGGTCATTTGCAGCGCGCGCGCGATCTCGGCATGTTTCCTACTGCCGAGGTCTTGTAGGTGATCCCGTACAATCGCGTAGGCGGGCGATTCGGTCATGCCGAGGCGGTCAAGCTGGATCAGCAGGCACTCCCGGAGGTCGCGTGCGGCGACTCCGGTGGGATCGAAATCCTGTATGACAGAAAGGACATCCTGCAGGCGCGCGGCATCGACATCGGCAGTTGTCGCCATTTCGTCGAGCGTCGCATTCAGGTAGCCGTCGTCGTTGATGCTGCCGATGATCAGCTCGCCGATCTGCCGGTCTTCGTCCGGGAGTCCTGAAAGTTTGAGCTGATCGAGCAAATGCTCCTGGAGCGATTGTTTCTGGGGTATGGAATCGAGGAGAAACTTCCGCTTTTCATCGGCATCCGGCGAATATGGATTACGCTGGTCCTCTTGAAAGAAATAGCTTCGCCACTCATCGTCGAGCGCGGATAGCTTCTTGAAATCTTCGCGGAAATCCAACTGGGTTCGCCGTTCCGGGTCGGCCTCGGAGTTCTTCTTCTGTTCCTCGGGATCTGCCGTGGCATCAATGCTCTGTGCCGTTTCAGGAAGTTCTTCTATAGTCGGGTTTTTCTCGATTTCCTGCTGGATCATGGTCCGGAGTTCGAGAATCGGGAGCTGAAGCATTTCGAGGGACTGGCGCAACTGGGGTGCCAGCGTCATCTGCATGCGCTGCTCCTGCGACAGCATCATTGACTGGTTTGCCATTCGTACTGCTCCGTTCCTGATTCGTCGAGAGTTAAGCCTATAAGACGCAAAAACAGAAACTATGATATCTTCTGCCGTAAAACGCTCAAGCCTTTTTGCCTGATCTCATTCGGAGGAATTGCCCCCATGATAATTCTTCCAAAAAACCGTTTGACAAACCAGGGCGGAAGGCGTTGACTATTCTTGTTTTTCAAGACAACAGCCGAGGCAGCTATGCTTGAAAAAATAATAATCCGTTCTACGTTCTACGTTCTACGTTCTACGTTCTACGTTCTACGTTCTACGTAATCCATTTTCCCGCTTTTTATATTCCGTCAAAGTCAAGCCTGCTTTCTTTTTCAACCCCGGGGGTGTGCCCATGACCGGTCGCATTATGCTCGTCACGCTTGTGTGCGCAGGTGCCCTTGTTTTCAACACCGCAACGCATGTCTTTGCTCAGGATGCGGCGGGCCAGTCGGCATTTTCCGCTCCTGCGGACGAACCCTGGCTGCTCGATGTCGTCCAGTCGGGCGGCTGCTGGCTGACGAATCCGCCGTGCTGGTACGTGCCGGCAGACTCGCCTGAAGGCGCGGGTAATCTGTATATCCTGCTCGACCGCCGGATACTGACCAATGATCTGACCATGGAAACCGAGTTCTACGACGCGACAAACAGTTCTCTATACGTGGACCTGATGACCACAAACTTGCTCGCCATGCCGGTTGTGTCGAATGTCTTCGGCAACCTCATGCTCGGCAGTAACGAGTTCGCGCGCATTACCGGCGACCTGCCGCTTGCGACCAACGCCCAGGCCGCAGTCATCCGCCTGCGCCGCGGCACAGGTGCGGTCACGGTCTGCGACACCCTGCTCTATATCAGTACCAATATTTCAACCGACGTAACAGGGAGCGAGAACGGCGATATGTCGTCAAATCCGTTCACAACATGCAGGTCCGGCAAAGCCCGTGGGCATTCCAATGATGCGGAAGAGCAGGGGAAAGGACCGGATTCGGCTGCCGCGCAAGCCGGCGACAATAAGGGACAGGCCGGGAAACGGATAATACACGTGAACGTAAGCCTGGGTTCCGATGAATTCGACGGCTTCAGCGAATCGGTGAAAGGCGGACGTGCGGGGCCCAAGAAGACAATACATGGCGCATTTGCCATGGCCCGGAAGGGCGATGTCGTGAAAGTGGCCGAAGGCGCATATCCGGAAGGCCAACTGGCGGCAGTTGACGGTATAGAAATAGTGGCGTGCGGCTCGGTTTGCATTACGGATCGGTAAAGTAGACGCGGCGCCCTCGCCGCGTCAATTGGAGGAGGATAAAGCGATGAGATCAATGAACAAAACGATAATCAAGATGTGCCTTGCCGTCCTGCTGCTACCAGCCGCGCGCGCGGCCGCCGAAACTGAATGGAAAGGGGACATCATAACCGGCACCAACATGGTCAGGCAGGTACTTCCAACCGGCACGAACTACTTCATGGGCAAGGTCGGCATAGGAACCAATGTGCCGGGAAGTCAACTGTACGTTGCAGGCGACATGACTGTCACCGGGCCTATGAAAGTGCCGAAACAGGGTGATGTTTCCATGGGCAGTTACACAAATGGCGCGTCCACCGGCGGTGTGACAGGCGGCGGTGGCGGCGGAACGAGCGGGGGTAGCGGCGTTTTGACCAATCAGATCATGTCGGCAAACGGAACGATTTATACAATAACGAACAATCCCTCCTCCGGACGAGATGTGCTCTATTTTGATTCGCAGACCACAAATGCCTGGTTTGCCAAGGAGTGCGTTCTTTTTGTTAAAATGTCGAACAATGTGGACGATATTGATGGAGCTACGCTCTGGAAGATTCAGTTTGACGATGTGTATGTGGATTCGTACGGAACGTTCAGTAATTATCAATATCGCCTGCCGGTTCCCGGTCTTTATTCAATATCTGCGGAATCCTCGTCGTTCCTGGGAAATGAAAAGGTATTAGCGCTGCAGGTTTATGTTATATCCGGGAGTACGACCAACATGATCTCGGATTCCGAAGTTGCAGGGTCTGGAGCAGGCCAGTTATGGAGTATTGGCACACCGGACATACTCTACAAATGCACGAATACTTCAGACCAGGTATTTGTCTATTTCTTCAATAATGCTTCTGCAAAAGTTACATGCTTGGGAGAATGGTACACATACTTGTCTGTTCGTTATGTCGGTAAAATACCATAAGGAGGAGTGGAATGAAGAAACGATTAATATGTATCTTGTGTGGCATATTCGGCTTTTCTCTTTCAGGCTTGGCTTTGGACTGGCAGGCGTGCCTTGAATACAAATTTCCGGAGGCTCCTCCCAAGTCGTGGGTTTTGAAAGATGATGGGCAGGGTGTCTATATATCGGACTGGAAGCTCCCCAGCGCGATTCCCACAAAAGCAGAACTGGAGGCGGTAGAATCACAGGCCGTGGCATGGTACGCGGATAGGGAAAGAGCGAAGAAGGCGGACTTCGATAATTGGTCGCATGAAGAGTTGAAGGCGCTGGTAAAGGTTCTTCTGGAAGAAATAAACATCCTGCGTCAGAGAGAAGGTTTGGCGCCGAGGACTGGCGATCAGATCAAAAACGCAATCAAGGCAAAGTTATAGCAATTCTGGAATAAGCGGCTCCGGGAAAGACAACCGGGCCGAAACAGAGGGAAACATGAGAATGCGCGAGACGATTTCCGCGACTATTAAGCGATCGGTTTTGTCGTCTACCGGCCGGCCTTTGCCATTCGCCATTATGTGCGCCTTCATTTGCCTTCTGTATTCTACGCCGATTGCTCTCGCCGATCCCGCGTGGTGGGGAACGCGCGGGGTACTGGACACGAATACGGTGGCGGACTACGCGCCGGTTATTCTGGGTCAGTTGAAATGGACCGCCGCGAAAGCTCAGGATGAACTCGCCGCGAATCTCAGCGGCGGCGCGGGATCTGCGGTGGGGTCGCTTGTCTCCGGATTTGCCACAACCGGTAACTGGCAGGTGGCCAACATCGGCCAGATCAAGGCCGTGGCAAAGCCGTTTTATGACCGGTTGATTGCGGAAGGTTATACGAACGCATATCCCTGGAGCGCAACCACTAACGACGACACAGATTACGCCCTCGCCAATATCGGGCAACTCAAGAACCTGTTCAGTTTCAGTCTTACCAATGATTTCGATTCCGACTCGCTCTATGATTGGTGGGAAATGTATTGGTTCGGCAATACGAACAGCTATGGCGGAACGGATGACCCGGACAGCGACGGGCTGTCAAATCTGGGCGAATATATGGCGAAGTGCTGCCCGACCAATTCCGATACGGATGCGGATGGGTTGCTTGATGGATCGGAAACCGGCACAGGCGTTTACGTTGACGCAACCCATACCGGCAGTTCGCCGACCGATTCAGACAGTGACGACGACGGGCTGCTCGATGGCAATGAAGTAGCCGGCCGCACCGATCCGAACAATCCGGATGTGATAAAACCTACAGTTGTAATTATCGCTCCTTGCACTGAATCCACACGGGAGGCGTTTCCATGAAGATGTTCCTTGGCCATACGATGAATCGTTTGGGTTTGTGCCTTGCCGTGTGCGGGTTGATGTTCTGCTATTCCCGTGAGGCAGCGGCACAGGGCGGGGCGTGGGGTGCGGGCAATATTCTTGGCGATGAACAAGCAATACGCGCAGTAGTGGATCCAACCGGCGTGTTTTATCGCGTTGCCAGTTTTACTATCGTGCGTACTTCTGAGCAGAAAGTGCATACGTCAAAGTTTGCCACTTCAATAGCGGTGCCCGAATGCGGTCAAGGTAGCGCGTTTCGTATGTATTACGGCACCAACGATGTTGGGTTCGGAAACGGCGCGGGCACTGACGTTACAACACCCGCGTGTGCTCATACATATCCACATACAAATGCGATTCGTTTGGCGCTTTGGGAAGACTGTTTTAATGTCGCTCCTATCACCCGATCATGGGATGCCGTATATGTGCTTATTGAGACGGGCGATAAAATATGTGTTGCGCCGGTCAATCCGCAGGTTTCCCCATCCGATTCCACGATTCCATCTAAGGAATCGCCTGCCAAGCCCAATCCTAGTCCTGGTGACCCCATTAATACAATGAGTGGAAACAATTATTTTCGGGAAACCGATCTGTTCATTTCCTGTCCCGGCTTGCCGCTGGAATTCAAGCGATCATATGACAGTTGCAATACGTCAACCGGCATTTTCGGGGTGGGTTGGACGCATTCGCATGAGTGGCTGCTTCCAATGAACACAAATGATTCGCCGGGCGGAATGGGTATGATAGGCAACATCTCCCCGACTTATTACTGCACATACTGCTATACGAATAATGCAACCAACTGGGTTTGTTTCGATAATGACTGGAATCTTTCGCTTGATGGCAACGAATACCGTCTGGCGCATGGAGCCGGGATAACGAGCAAATTCGAGACGAACGGCCTCTATAAGGGAAGGACCGACCAGTGGGGCAACTCGCTTACGCTTACCTATTCCAACAGCCTGATCACCCGTGTCCAGCACAGTAACGGGCAGTATTTCAATCTGCTCTATACCACCCAGCTTCTTACCCGTGTTGACACGCCTGACGCCAATCTTTACATGACCTACGCCTATGATGCCCAGAGCCGTCTGACCAATGCCACAC